>Ga0163226_1000166_pt1 | contig 12686 bp, 11 predicted proteins | sample MSEWel2016_07_13_2_FD_113144 | JGI IMG/M metagenome (GOLD analysis project Ga0163226, IMG submission 113144) | Subsurface microbial communities from deep shales in West Virginia, USA - MSEEL Well Study Marcellus 5H_2016_07_13 ...
AAGTTATCTTTTAAGGTTTTTAGTTAAGAACTTAAAGGTATTAAATTATTAGGATATTTAAATTACATTCTAAAGTTGTTTATCTATATAGATATCCAAGTCTAAAGTGTAATTTAATGGGGATATTGTGACACCTTTAGGAATCAGGAGTCAGCAACCAGTTATCAGTAAAACAGACTGATTCCAGATTCTCGATTCCTGACACAAAAGTGTTACATTACCTTTCTATTGTTTCATTCTAGAGTTGTTTGTCTATAGTATTACATTAATATAAGCTTTATTTTAGAGTTCTATAATCATAAAGTAGATTCCATAAATAAGTCTTATAAGTTCCCTAAGCATAATCTTTTCATCTATAAGAGGGTATTAGTAGATGGAGTTTACTAAGATGTAAACTACTATTATTTTAAAGGGGGAAATAAAATGAGAATATTAGCTGTAACTGCTTGTCCAACTGGTGTAGCTCATACTTATATGGCTGCTGAAGCTTTAGAAGGAGCTGCTAAAGAAAAAGGGATTGATATTAAAGTAGAGACTAGAGGTTCTGTGGGAATTGAGAATGGATTGACTCCAGAGGATATCAAAGAAGCAGAAGCTATTATTGTTGCTGCTGATACCGATGCAGATGTAGAACGTTTTAAAGGAAAGCCTGTTGTTTCTGTGCCAGTAGGAGCTGCAATCAAAGATCCTAAAGGTTTGATAGAAGAGGCTTTAGAGAAGGCTAAAGGTTTTGAACCAGAAGAGGACTTATTAGATAATGTACAACAACACAAAGCAGAAAGAAGCTCTCAAAGAAGTGGATTCTATAAGCACTTAATGAATGGTGTTTCTAATATGTTACCTTTTGTGGTAGCTGGTGGTTTAGCAATTGCACTTTCCTTTGTTTTTGGGATTAAAGCTTTTGAACAGGAAGGAACTTTGGCTGCAGCCTTAATGACAATTGGTGGAGGAACAGCCTTTGCTTTGATGATTCCAGTATTGGCAGGATTTATCGCTAGCTCTATTGCTGATCGTCCTGGTTTTGCTCCTGGTATGGTTGGTGGTATGTTGGCTGCTAATATCGGTGCTGGTTTCTTAGGTGGGTTGGTAGCTGGTTTCTTAGCTGGTTATATTACTAAGTTCTTAAATGACAATATTAAGTTACCTAAGAACTTCCAAGGATTAAAACCAGTTTTGATTCTACCTTTATTATCTGTATTAATTATTGGATTATTGATGATTTATGTACTTGGAACACCGATGAAGAATATCATGGATGCTCTTACTGCTTGGTTGCAGGGAATGTCTGGAACCAATAGAGTACTGTTAGGATTGATTTTAGGTGCGATGATGGCCTTTGATATGGGTGGACCTGTTAATAAAGCAGCATATACTTTTGCTACTGGATTATTGGCATCTGAGGTGTATGCTCCAATGGCAGCTGTGATGGCGGCTGGTATGGTGCCACCATTAGGTCTAGCATTAGCAACATTTATTGCTCCAAAGAAATTTGATAAACAGCAAAAAGAAGCTGGTAAAGCAGCAGCAGTATTAGGTATCTCCTTTATTACAGAGGGTGCAATTCCTTTTGCAGCAGCTGATCCAGTTAGAGTTATTCCTTCCATTATGGCAGGTTCTGCTGTAACTGGTGCATTATCAATGTTGTTTAAGGCTACTTTAAGAGCACCTCATGGTGGAATCTTTACATTGTTTATCCCTGGTGCTGTAGGTAATGCATTAATGTATGCAGTGTCTATCTTGGTTGGTACTGTAGTCGCTGCAGTTTTAATCAGTATCTTAAAAGATGATGTTAAAGCTTAATCTTAAATTTAATTACTTTGAGAAAGTCCCCCTTAAATTTAAGGGGGACTTTTTTGAGTTATTAAATGGAATATTATTGACATAATTATAAAAATAGTATAACCTTATAACTGGATAAAAATGTTAAGGGGGAATAATTATGAAAAAGGTATCTGTTTTTATGCTTCTATTAACACTAATATTAGCAGTTACAACTAATGTTAGTGCTTCTAACTCTACAGGAAAGTGGGAAGAATATATAGGTATTAATTTCTATAATTTTGATGAGGATGAAGCAGGTGATGATTCTAGTGAGGGTTTTCTTATTGGAGCTAGAAAGTGGAGTAATGAGAGGTTAGCTTTTGGAGGAGAATGGGATTATACATCTTATGGTGTAGATGGAACCGATGTAACTCTTAATGGTTTTTTAGGTACCTTTACATATAAGTTATTAGACAATTTTTCTTTAGATGGGGCATTGGGAATTTATAGAGGTAAATTTGAAAATGGAGGGTCTTCTGATTCCGAGAATGACTTAGGTGCTAGGATAGGTCTAGAATCAAAATTACCACTTACTGACAATATGGCGTTAATAGGTAGAACAGCATATAGATTTCTTAAAATTGAAGATGTAGATTTTAGTGGATTAGAGTTTTCTCTAGCATTAACAAATAAGTTTTAATTTATAATAGTGATAAAGAGAGCCGATGTTGGCTCTTTTTTTATGTTAAAATCTTATTATTAGTTCATTTATATGCTTCAAGTCTAAAGTGAGACTTAATGGGGATATTGCGACATTTTCCACTTTTAAAAAGTAGACAAAATCTTAGGTTCCGCCTAAGGGCGGGTTACGTTTTCAGCCCAAGACTACTTCCTACAGGGCGTCCTTGATGAAAAAGTAACCAAACCTACGAGTTTTAAAGAATAAAAACTCTTCGTGATAAATCCAATCAAGAAGAAAATTAAACTCACTCAGCAATCAGAGTACTAACTATTACCATTAATCAGATTCTTTAGCCAAAATTTAATTGAACTCTAAATTCTAGCTCAATTTTTGCTTCGTTCAAACAAAAATTTCCTTCGGTTTTAAAGACCTTAACTGTCAACCGTCCCTACGAGTCTAGAAGACAAGACTCTTCGTGTAAACCACTGTACACTGTGAACTGAAGTAAAAGTGTCGCAATATCTCATATATCCCCATTTCTAAATTTGATTTTGTAGCTATATATTATCTAGCAATAGACTCTATTTTATTGAGTTTTAGTAGCAGGTATTATATAATTGATAAAAAGTATAATAAATAGGAGAGTTAGCATTTAAATAAACCAATGAATATTATTGATAAAAATACTAAAGCATCCTTTGAGGTGATAATATGAAAAAGAGTTTAGACCGTAGAGAGAGGGTACTTGATTTGCTCTATCAAAATCAAGATAGATATCTCTCTGGAGAAGAGCTGAGTAATAAGCTAGGAGTATCTAGAACTTCTATTTGGAAGTATATTAATTATTTAAGGGAAGCAGGTTATCAGATTGAATCTTCATCAAAGGTTGGTTATCAACTTATTACTCCTGCTGATAATCTCTTACCAGAAGAGATTAAACGTAATTTAGATACAGAGATAATTGGCCGTGAAATAATTTATTATAAAGAGGTAGATTCGACTAATAATGTAGCCAAGAAATTAGCTCAAAGTGGAGTAAAGGAAGGGACAATAGTTATTGCTGAAGAGCAGAAGAGTGGGAAGGGTCGTTTAGGCAGAGAGTTCTGTAGTCCTTTAGGTGGGATTTGGGTATCCTGTATTTTACGCCCTGATATTAAACCTACATTGGCTACTAGAGCCACCTATATAGCTTCTTTAGCTATAGTTAAGACAATAAGTAAGCTAAGTGCTGTAGATGCTAAGATAAAGTGGCCTAACGACCTTCTCGTTGGTGATAAGAAGGTCAGTGGGATCTTAACTGAGATGGGTGCTGAGTTAGATAGAGTCGATTATTTAGTTGTGGGGATGGGGATTAATCTCAATTTTCCTATAGAAATATTTGATGAGTCTTTACATAATAAAGTAACTACAATTTATACTGAAACAGGTAAGAAGATAAGTAGAGTTGAATTTGTACAAGATTTATTAGAAGAGTTAGAGATGAGTTATAAGAAACTAAATAACTTCCAAGATATATTAGAGGAGTGGAAAAGTTATTCTTATACTCTGGGTAGGACAGTAAAGCTAGATAATAATAAAGAAGAGATAATAGGAGAGGCTTTTGATATAGCTGAAGATGGAGCATTACTTGTGAAGGTTGACAATGAAATTAGAAGATTCTATTCTGGTGAAGTATCTTTATACCATCAGGGATTTAGCTCTGGGAATTAACAATAAGTGATAAGGAGAGAAAGAGGATGATTTTAGCTATTGATGTAGGGAACACTAACATTGTATTAGGGTTATATCAGAATGATGAGTTATTAATAGATTGGAGAATATCTACTGATAGAAGTAAGACTGTAGATGAATATGGTATCTTATTAATTAATCTTTTTGAGAGCAATGGGTTTAAGCTAGAGGATGTAGAGAAGATGATGATTTCATCTGTTGTCCCTCCAGTTATCAATACTTTAGATGAGGTTGCGATTAAGTACTTTGGGGTAGAGGCCTTAGTTATAGGTCCAGGGGTTAAGACTGGAATTAATATTAAGATGGATAACCCTAGAGAAGTAGGTGCTGATAGAATAGTAAATGCTGTTGCAGTTGATGAACTATATGGTGGTCCAGCTATTATAGTGGATTTTGGTACGGCAACTACCTTTGATGCTCTATCTGCTAAGGGAGATTATATAGGAGGAGTTATTGCTCCTGGTATAGGGATTTCTACAGAAGCTTTATTTGATAGAGCAGCTAAGTTGCCTAGAATAGAGCTGAATTTTCCTGAGAATGTAATTGGGAAGAATACCCATGATGCATTACAGTCGGGAATCTTATATGGGTTTGTAGGCCAAGTAGATGGAATAGTCAGGAGGATGAAAGAGGAGTTTGCTGAAGATGCTAAGGTTATTTCCACAGGAGGTTTAGCAGAGCTAATCAGTCCTCGTTCTAAGGAGATTGATATTGTTAATGAATTTCTTACTTTAGAAGGTCTGAGGATTATTGAAAAGATGAATAGGGATAAGTAGTTAGTGATTAACACCTGATGTTAGTAAAAAATTGATAGAATAAAGATATATTATGATATTTTAGTTATCAGGAATCGGGAATCAGTAATACGTGTCTTTAGCAGATTCCAGAATCCTGATAACTGATTCCTAAAAGTATTGTAATATACTTATATAATCTTAAATTTAAATGTATCTAATTATCAGGGGAGACTTTTATGTTTCCCTTTTGACGTTTAACTTAGCAAATTTCAAATGAGGTGATCATTTTGTTGAAGATAGGAGATGTAGAAATAGATAATCCAGTTATTTTGGCACCAATGGCTGGTGTTACAGACTTACCATATAGAAAGCTAGTCAAAGGTATGGGGTGTGGTTTAGTCTGTACCGAGATGGTCAGTGCCAATGGATTAGTTTATGAGAATCAGAGAACTGAAAAGTTATTAGAGGTTGCTAAAGAAGAGAGACCAGTTTCACTTCAGATATTTGGTAATAATCCTGAAGTGATGGCTCAAGCTGCTAAAAAGGTGGAAGAAGAGAGCAACCCAGAGATAATCGATTTGAATGTAGGATGTCCTACTCCCAAGATTGTTAAGAATGGATATGGCTCTGCTTTAATGAAAGAGCCTAAGTTATTAGGTGAGATTGTAAAGTCAATGGTAGAGGCGGTAAATAGACCTGTTACCGTTAAAATTAGGACTGGCTGGGACCAAGATAGTATCAATGCTGTAGAGGTAGCCCAAATTGCTGAAGAGAATGGAGCAGAGGCTATTGCTGTTCATGGAAGGACTAGAAGTCAATTTTACAGTGGTAAGGCAGACTGGAATGTTATAGCTGAAGTTAAAGAAGCAGTAGCTATACCTGTAATCGGCAATGGTGATATCTTTAAACCAGAGGATGCTTTAAAGATGATTGAAAAGACAGGATGTGATGGAGTGATGATTGGTAGAGGTGCACAGGGTAATCCTTGGATCTTTAAAAGAACTTCCTATTATCTTAAAACTGGCAAATTATTAGCTTTGCCTACTCCAGTGGAGAAGATAGAGACAGCAATAGTACATTTAGAGAATCTAGTTGAGTACAAAGGGGAGTATGTAGCAGTTAGAGAGATGCGTAAACATGCCAGTTGGTATATTAAGGGGCTTCAAAATTGTACGACGATTAAAGACCTTCTAAATCAAACAGAAGATATAGCTGTAATGAATAGAATATTAAGAGAGTATCAAGTAGAGTTGAGCTGACATTTGGAAGATTGTCAGCTTTTTTTTTATTTTATACATAAATTTAAAATCATTATCACATATTAAAGTGAGAGTTCCTTAGTTTTAAACCTTCAAGAGGTGAAATATATGAAAAGAGTAGTAAGTATAAGTTTAGGGTCTTCCGCTAGAGATCATCGGGTACAAAGGGAGATACTAGGTGAGCAGTTTATTATTGAGCGGATAGGTACCGATGGTGATATGGATAAGGCTATTAAGATGTTTAATGATCTTGATGGTAAGGTAGATGCTTTTGGTCTAGGTGGAATAGACTTATATCTTTATGCAGGTAATAAGCGCTATTTGTTAAGGGATGCCAAAAAGATTATAAAAAATATCAATAAAACCCCCATTGTTGATGGTAGTGGATTAAAAAATACTTTAGAGCGTAGGGCAATCAGCCAAGTCAACAAGAAAATTAATTTGAAGGATAAGAAGATTTTGATGGTTTGTGCTTTAGATAGATTTGGAATGGCAGAATCCTTTAAAGATACTGGGGCTGAGCTATTAATTGGTGATTTAATCTTTGGATTAGGGATACCTGTTCCTTTAAAATCACTAGATGCATTATATAATATAGCACAAATTATCATGCCTATTGTCAGCAGATTGCCTTTTAAATTACTCTATCCCACAGGAGATAAACAAGAAGAGAGTCGAGATAAGTATAGCAAATATTATCAATGGGCTGATATTATAGCAGGGGATTTTCATTATATTAAGCGCTATTTGCCACCAAATTTACAAAATAGAATAATAATTACAAATACAGTCACAGCTTCAGATATAGATTTATTAAAGAAAAGAGGATTAAGTAAGTTAATTACAACCACGCCAGAGTTTAGAGGGCGTTCTTTTGGTACCAATGTAATGGAAGCAATCTTGGTAACCCTGTTAGATAAGCCCTTAGATAAGATAAGAGTTTCAGATTATTTGAATATATTACGAGAGATTAATTTTGAACCAAGGGTAGAAGAGTTTGACCAGGAGTATTTAATTAAATAGTTTCATTTAAATATAGATGTGAGGGTATAGGATTCAAATTAATAATATGGTGACTTATCATTTAATTAATTGTAATAATAAGGAGGCAAATTAATGAAGAAGTTTGGGTTTATAATTCACCCTCTTGATGTCAGTGACATAGCAAGGAAATTTCCTGTCTCTAAATTCTTCTCTGATAAATTATTAGAGAAGATGCTTAAGGTAGTACCAGCTTTTAAAGCATCACATATTACAGGAATTAAATCAGTTAAAGGAATTGAAGCTGAGGGATATTTTGTTTGTTGCCCACTAACTGCTAGACAGATGATTGAACTGCCAACAGAAGAGGTAGTAAATAAGATTATTGATGCTGGAAGAAAGGCTGAAGAGTTGGGCGCAGAGATAGTGGGGTTAGGCGCATTTACTTCTGTAGTAGGAGATAAAGGTCTTACGGTAGCTCAAGCTCTTAATATACCAGTAACTACAGGTAATAGTTATACAGTGGCTACAGCATTAGAAGGGATTGCTTTGGCAAGTGATATTTTGGGGATAGATATGAAAAGAAGTAATATTTTAATTGTAGGAGCTACTGGTTCTATAGGTAAGGCTTGCAGTAAAATTTTGGCAAGAGATAATAAATATTTAATGTTGATAGCTAGAAGAGAGGAAAAATTAAAGGAGTTAGCTGGTGAGTTGAGGAATACTTATAATGTTCAAGTTGAAATTGATACAGAATTGAATAAACTATTACCACAGGCAGACATTGTGGTGACTGTATCCAGCTCAGTAGATAGTCTAATTGATGTCAACTTATTAAAGTCAGGAGCAATAGTTTGTGATATCGCTAGACCTCGTGATGTTGCAGAAGAGATAGCAGTTAAAAGAGATGATATATTGGTTATAGATGGAGGAATAGTAGAAGTTCCAGGGGATGTCCAATTTAATTTAAATTTTGGTTTTCCAAAAGGAACATCTTATGCCTGCATGGCAGAGACTATGATTCTATCTTTAGAAGGAAAATATGAAAATTACAGTTTAGGGGCAGAGCTAGATTTAGAAAAGGTAATTGAGATCAGCAATTTAGCTGATAAGCATGGATTTAGATTATCAAGTTTAAGGAGTCTAGAAAGGGAGGTTACTTTACAGCAGGTCAGTAAAGTTCGGAGAATAGTCAGCTCAACTTGACAATTTTTACAAGTTGGATTATAATAATTTATTAACGTCGGATAAATAGTGTTAAGTCAATATGTCTTGACACTATTTTATATTTTTGAAATAATAAATATATTATAAAATTTAAGAAAAGAGGTATCTAGGATGAAAGAGGAGAGAATTGTTATATCGCAGGAGGGTTTAGATAAATTAAAAGAAGAGTTACAACACCTTAGAGGTCCTAAGCGTAAAGAGATTGCTAAAAGAATTAAAGAAGCAAGAGCTTTAGGAGATATTAGTGAGAACTCAGAATATGATGATGCTAAGAATGAACAGGCCTTTATTGAAGGTAGAATTAGAGAACTAGAGCAGATGCTAAAGAATGCTGAAGTTATAAATACAGAAAATATTACTACTGATAAGGTTAGTTTAGGAACTACAGTTACAGTTAAAGACTTAGAGTTTGATGAGGAAGAAAAGTTTAAAATTGTAGGACCTACTGAAGTTGACCCAGATCAGAATAGGATTTCAAATGTTTCTCCAATTGGGAAAGGACTAATTGGTCACAAAGTGGGAGATACAGTTGAGATTGAAGTACCAGTTGGGACACTCAAATTTGAAATATTATCAATTACAAAATAATAATTTAAATAGTAATAAATTTATTAAACTTGGGGGTATATAGGGTTATGTTAGAAAACGAATTGAATGAGTTGATGATGGAGCGCCACAAGAAATTAGATGATTTAAATGAGGCAGGGATTGAAGCTTATAGTAATGAGTTTGATCGAGAGAATATAGTGGCAGATGTATTAGATAATTTTGAAGAATTGGAAGCTGAAGAGAAGGTTATTAAGACTGCTGGCCGTATAATGGCCTTTAGAAATCATGGTAAATCTTCTTTTGCAGATATTGCCGATATGTCAGGGAGAGTTCAAGTTTATGCTCAACAGAATAAGCTTGGTGAAGAGTTATATGAGTTATTTACTAGCTTCAATATTGGCGATCATGTTGGAATAGAAGGTACTGTTTTTAGAACTAGACGTGGAGAGATTAGTATTAGAGTTAAGAGCTTTAAATTGTTATCAAAATCTTTACGTCCATTACCAGAAAAATGGCATGGTTTAAAAGATGTTGAGTTAAGATATCGTCAAAGATATGTTGATTTAGTAGTAAATCCTGAGGTAAAAGAGAAGTTTATTTTAAGAAGTCGTATCTTACATAAAATTAGAAGTTATTTAGAAGGAAAAGGTTTCTTAGAGGTTCAGACTCCATTGATGCATCCGATTGCTGGTGGAGCATCTGCTAGACCTTTTGTAACTCATCATAATGCTTTAGATATCGACTTGTATATGAGGATTGCACCAGAGCTTTATCTAAAGAAATTATTAGTTGGTGGCTTTGAAAAGGTATTTGAGCTTGGTAAAAATATGAGAAATGAAGGGTTATCAACTAAACATAACCCAGAGTTTACCTCTTTAGAATTATATGAGGCTTATGCTGATTATGAAGATATGATAGATATTACTGAAGATTTAATTAAAACAGTTGCTCAAGATGTCTTAGGAACTTTAGAGATTTCATATGATGATTTAGAGATTGATTTGGGTAATTGGGATAGAATAACTATGGTTGATTCTATTAAGAAATATGCTGGAGTAGACTTCTCTAAAGTAAGTACAGTAGAGGAAGCAGAGGCTCTAGCTAAGGAAAAAGGTGTTAAAGTTGATGACAAAACATCTGTTGGAGAGATTATAAACGAATTCTTTGAAGAGTTTGTAGAAGCTAAATTAATTCAACCAACTTTTATTACTCAGTATCCTGTAGAAGTTTCTCCATTGGCTAAACGCAATCCAAACAATCCTGATTTCACAGATAGATTTGAGTTGTTTATTGCAGGAAATGAGATAGCTAATGCCTTCTCTGAACTTAATGACCCAATCGATCAAAAAGGAAGATTTGAAGCCCAAGTATCCCAAAGAGAAGCAGGGGATGATGAAGCTCATATGATGGATGAAGACTTTATTAGAGCATTAGAGTATGGAATGCCACCTGCAGGAGGATTAGGAATTGGAATAGATAGATTGATTATGTTATTAACAGATTCACCATCTATTAGAGAGGTTATCTTCTTCCCTCATTTAAGACCAGAGGTTAAATAATTTTAGTAGTTTATAGTTTCTTCTTCAAGAGGTGGAATCCCCACCTCTTTTTGTTTTTTTATCTAATAAATTTATATAAAAAGCGCCTCTAACATATGTTATAATAAGATTTAGGATAAGAATTAGGGACAATTGCTAAATAATAAGAGGTGTTAAGAGTGTTAAAAAAAATATCAGTAATTGTAATAATATTGCTTTTAACTACATTAGTATCTTCTTTTAATGCTGATGCAGGGCTTGTGTTAGATTATAAACATATTTTAGATTTACAAGAATATAACCAATCTAATATAGATGATCAATCCCTTATATCTAATAGGATTACTCTCAATCTTCCTATTAGAAAAAAAGAGGACTATAGTTTAGGTAAAAAGGATTTAAGATCTCCTCATTTTACTTATTCTAAGAATGTTAGAGGTATCTATATAAATGGTTGGGTAGTAGGTAATGAAAGAAAGATTGATAATTTGATAAAAGAAGTTGAAGAAAGCAATTTGAATTCTATTGTAGTTGATTTAAAGGATGTAACAGGTCGTATTACTTTTTCTAGAAAGCAGAGTAATATTTCACAGCTATTTGGTAATGGGTTGGAAGAACTAGTGAATAAAGCACATAAAAAAGGGATATATGTCATTGGCAGGTTAGCTGTTTTTAAAGATCCCACTTTGGCTAAACAAGATTCAAAATATGCTTTGAAATATATATCGGCAATTGATAATGAAACTATAATCAATAGCACCCTTTGGACTAGTCCTTATTCAAAAGAGGTTTGGAATCATAATATAAAGATAGCAGAGCAAGCGGCTAAATTAGGATTAGACGAGATTCAATTCGATTATATTAGGTTCCCTACTCTGGCTGTAAATAGTAAGTTGATTATTAGGCTAGAAGAGGATAAATCAAAGACAGATGCTATAGAGGGTTTTTTGAAGTTTGCTAATGACAGATTAGAGAAGTATAATGTTTTAATTTCTGCTGATGTATTTGGTTTAACTACTACTGTTAAAGGTGACTTAAAGATAGGTCAGGATATCACAAGGTTGGTAAATTATGTAGATTATCTATCGCCGATGATTTACCCATCTCATTATAGCTCTGGATTTTATGGAATAGATAATCCTGATAGTAATCCTTATGATATAATTTTTGAAAGTTTAGAAGATGCTAGACAGAAATTAGGGGACAAGAGCTATAAATTAAGACCTTGGTTACAGGATTTTTCATTAAGACATATATATACAGATAAGGAAGTTAAGGAACAGATAAAAGCTGTAAATGATAATCAAATATCTAGTTGGTTGTTGTGGAATCCTAGGTCAGTTTATACAATTAGTGCAGTAAAAGATGAAAGAAAGAAGGGAATGGAAGAAAGATGGAATTTACAGGGGAGCGAGTTATTCCAGCAGAAATGAATCCAAGAAATGGCTTAGTAATTGAGCACATAGCTAGATATAAATTTGCTAGTCGTTTTGTTAGAGGAAGGGTTTTAGACATTGCTTGTGGAGTAGGATATGGCAGTGAAATTCTAATGGCAATGGGTGAAGGAATTGATAAGATAGTAGGGGTAGATATAGATGAAGAGACAATTGAATATGCTAAAAGGGTATATAATTATCCTTGGAATGAATTTTTAGTAGGAGATGTTAATGATAAAGGTCTTTTTGATAAAATAGGGAAATTTGATACTATTATCAGTATGGAAACGATAGAGCATATTAAAGATGATTATACTTTTATTGATAATTTAAAGAGCTTATTAAAAGAAGGTGGTCTGTTGATCATTTCTACTCCCTTTGGAAGAGGTAGGGACTTTGAATGTGTTAATCCATATCACTATAGACAATATACAGAAGAAGAATTTAGGGATTTATTAAGTTCATTTTCAGAAATAGATTTATATTGTCAATGTGATAAGACTATAGAGAAGCCAATTGAAGATAAAGATTATTATTTGATGGTTGCTCTTTGTAGATAAATAATGGTGAAAAAAATATATCTATACTTAATATTTATATTTTGGTTCAACAATAAACTTAGTGATTAACAATAGTTATAGCTCAAAATATAACCTTAGGAATCTGGAATCAAAAAATTGTGAATTATACTGATTCCAGATTCCTGATAACCGATTTCTTATATTTTATTATTAGTTATCAATCTGATTTTTCACAAAAGTCATGGAAGATTCTATTTTTTATAA
>Ga0163226_1000169_pt1 | contig 12549 bp, 20 predicted proteins | sample MSEWel2016_07_13_2_FD_113144 | JGI IMG/M metagenome (GOLD analysis project Ga0163226, IMG submission 113144) | Subsurface microbial communities from deep shales in West Virginia, USA - MSEEL Well Study Marcellus 5H_2016_07_13 ...
CCCTTGGGGTGAAAAGCTGATAAGCTTTCTCGTAATAGTTTTTTATATTAGTAATAGACTTATTGCTTATCTTCTTAGTTAAAAATCCAATTTTAGATTAATAGAAGAGTGGATGAACTTGCAAGAAAGGTTTATTTTTTTAAACCTGTAGGGGCGGTAGCACAATTTGTTCTTATCTATTAGATTTAATTGGAATTTTAGTATTAAGATAGAGGTTTTTCTATAATTATAAAGAAGTAAATTTAGAAATAAGTCAATATTAAGTTGTTCATCCAATAATTGCTTTTAAAGTAGTAGAAACTTACTTATTATAAGTTTAGTCAGCTAAAGGATAAAGTAAAATAAGTTTGGTCGTTATTTATAAGGAGGAATAAGTTTTGAAAAGACAAAATATGTTAAAGTTGTTTAAACAGTACACAAAGGGATGGAAAGAGTGGAATAGTGCCATGATTCTGGGTTGTTTAGATACTAGTTCTATAATTACAGAATTTAATGGGAAATGCTTTAGTGGAATAGAGCAGATAAGAAGATGGTTAAGTGATTGGGAGAAAGAAGGCAATAGAGTAAGCCAATGGGATATCAAGAATGAATATTATGATTTAGACTCTAAGGTAGCAGTATTTGAATGGGAATTTAGTTGTATGATAGGTAGTGATAAGCATCATTTTAAAGGAAGCAGTATAGTTAAGTATCATAAAAATTTAATCAAAGAGATGAGAGAGTATCAAATGAAAGCAGAGTGTTATTATCCATATGAATAGTTAATATTAAAGGTTACTTTGGTGTTAGTATAAAATCATGGACACACTTTACTGAACATATTACAATATAACTAAGAAAGGGTGTGTCTATATGAGTTATACAGAAGATTTTAAGAAAAATAAGCAGATCGGTTATGCAATTCTGGCGGGAATTAATAATGAAAATAGAAGTATAGAATTAAAAAGGATTGTAGTTACTGATAAAGGGAAGGGATTTGGTAAAGAATTCTTAGAATTGATTAAAAAGCTAGTTTTTGAACAGCTTAATGCACATAGGCTATGGTTGGATGTGAGAGAGTTTAATCAAAGAGCTCAGAAGGTTTACAAATCAGCAGATTTTAATAAAGAAGGTATTTTGCGAGAATGTATCTTATATAATGAAAAATTTATATCCTTAGTAGTTATGTCTATCTTAGCAGAAGAATATAAGAATTTAAATTAAACTTCAATTTGGCAACTAAGATTAAAGAGGGTGGATTAATTATATTAGTAATTGTAATAAAGAGATATTAACGATATACATTGCTAAAATGGAAGTGATGTAAGATTTACTGCTAATTTATCATAAGGGGGATGAATATCAATGTCAAATTATATTGTGAAAATGGAAAATTATTGGAATGGAAGATTTAATAAGGAGAATCATGTCTGGGGTGAAAGAGCCAGTAAAACTGCTTATTATGCATTAGATTTATTTGAAGAAAGAGATATTCAAAATATTTTAGTTCTAGGTGCAGGCTATGGTCGTAATACAAAACTATTCTCTTCAAATAATTATGATGTTGTTGGTATAGAAATATCAGATGTTGCTTTTAATTTAGCTAAAGAGTTTGACCCCAAGACTAAATTTTATAATGGTAATGTTATGGAGATGCCATATGATAACAAAATATATGATGCAATATATTCTTTTAATCTGTTACATTTATTTAGAGAAGAAGACAGAGAAGTATTTCTAAATAAGTGTTCTAATAAATTAAAAGAGGGAGGATTAATTTTTATTACAGCTTTTTCTGATCAAGAAGATAGCTTTGGCAAGGGAAAAGAGGTTGAAAAAAATACTTTTGAAAGTAAGCCTGGACGACCAGTACATTATTTTAGCGAAGAAGATTTAATCAATCAATTTGAGAATTTCACAATAATTGAAACTGGAATAATTGAAGATGAAGAAGATCATGGAACAGGAGCTCATACTCATAGTTTAAGATATATTTTTGCTCAGAAATAAAAGCTATAAATTATATTGAAATCTTTGATGAAACCAATAATGTTGCTAGTATTGATCAATTTCTTGATATTTACAAAAGTTATTGGGAGGTTTTTAGAGAAAAAAATAGTTTTTATAATATATTAGTGATTATAGTCATCCAACTTTAGAATGAAACAATAGAAAGGTAGTGTGACACTTTTGTGTCAGGAATCGGGAATCTGGAATCAGTCTGTTTTACTGATAACTGGTTCCTGACTCCTGATTCCTAAAAGTGTCGCAATATCCCTATTAAATTATATTTTAGACTTGGAGATCTATAGTCTATTTATAATCTAAAAAATGATTTAAATAGCATTAATAAAGATAATATGTTAAAACTATGGATTTTCCTAAGGATGATAATAAAATAATAGGCTCAGTTGCTTTTGTAATATAGTTAGGGGAGTTTTTCAATCTTGTTTGTCTAGGCTATCGCTTAGACAAAGATAAATTAAATAAGGGGTATATGACAGAAGCATTACAAGAAGCAATTGCTTTTTTATTTGAAGAATGGAAGTTACACAGAATAGAAGCAAATATTAACCCAGATAATCAAGCGTCTTTAAGAGTGGTTGAAAAATTAGGGTTTTATAATGAAGGATTAGCAAAAAAGTATTTAAAGATAAACGGGAAGTGGGAAGATCACATTCATAAACTACTATATACAAAATCTGTATAAAGATAAAGAAGAACTAAATCGCAAAAGATTTCAAGGTCAAACGAAAACATAAAATAGAATTTGAGGTGTAATTATGAGAAAAACACATAAAGAATATTTGCATATAGCAAATCAGAATAGTCAAATCCCTGCTATCTTATGGGGAGAGAAGAGTAATAAAATCTTGATAGCAGTTCATGGTAATTTCTCGCATAAAGAGGATACTATAATAGCTATCATGGCAGAAATAGCAGTGGCACAGGGTTATCAGGTACTAAGCTTTGATTTGCCAGGGCATGGGGAGCAAGTAGCTGGGAATGATGAATGCTTTCCACAAACTTGTGTAAGTGATTTAAAGGCAGTTTATAACTATGCTAAAGCTTTGGCAGAGGATTTGAGTCTTTTTGCCTGTAGTATAGGGGCTTATTTTAGTATGCTTGCTTATCATGAACTTGAGATAAAGCAGAGTTTATTCTTGTCGCCAGTAGTTAATTTAGAACTGATCATAGAAAATATGATGAGAAGTTTTAATATCAGTGAAGAGAGATTGAAATTAGAAAAGAGAATTGAATTGCCAATTGACCATAACTTATATTGGGATTATTACTCTTATGTAAAGAAGAATCCAGTTTCTTTTACAGGTCAGAGTCCAATTGCAATCCTGTATGGTTCAGCAGATAATATGACACAGTGGGAACTAATTTCAGAGTTTGCCAAGAACTATCAAGCCGAGGTAGAGGTTATTGAAAATGGAGAACATTATTTTCACACTAAGCAGCAACTGGATGCATTTAGTAAATGGGCTGAAGAAAAATTACTGTAAACAATGAGGTGAAAGATTGCTAAACTATAAAGATATTTCTAACTCTAATAATTGGGAGATTGTAAAAAAAGTTAACAAAGGATGGTCTAAGGATCAGAAATATTACATCCAAACTAGAGATAAAGAAGAACTATTGCTGAGACTATCAGATATAAAAGAGTATGACAGAAAGAGAGAAGGATATGAATCCTTAAAAAGACTTAAAAATATGGATTTTTTAGTATCTCGCCCGATTAATTTTGGAGTCTGTAATAAGGGTCAAGCAGTCTATTCTTTGCTGACTTGGATTGCTGGAGAGGATGCTGAGATTATTCTACCTACCTTTGATGATAAGGAGCAGTATCACCTTGGAGTTAAGGCTGGGGAGATTTTGCGTCAGATACATAGTATTCATGCTCCAAAGGAACAGCCTAGTTGGTCAGAAAAATTTAATAAGAAGATTGATAGAAAGATATCAAATTATAAATCCTGTAGTATTCAGTTTGAAGGTGCTGACAAAATGATTAACTATATTGAAGAGAATCGTTCTCTGCTGTTAAATCGACCCCAGTCTTTTCAGCATGGAGATTATCATCTAGGGAATATGATTATTACACCAGCAAAAGAGTTAGGGATAATTGATTTTAACAGGTGGGATTATGGTGATCCTTGGGAAGAGTTTAATAGAATTGTTTGGTCTGTTGCTAAGAGTCCTAGCTTTGCCTCAGGATATATTAATGGATATTTTGAAAATAATGTACCAGACTTATTTTTCAAATTACTAGCATTATACATTGCCAACAATCAGCTTGGGGCTATTTCATGGGCAATTCCTTTTGGCGAAGAAGAAGTGAATACAATGTTGAAGCAAGCTGATGAGGTTTTGAAATGCTATGATGGTTTCACAACATATATTCCCGATTGGTATCTAAAAATGTAATTTTTCTTGTAATGTGTGGAGTAATTTTGATAATAATTAATTATGTAAGTGGTCATATAGCATATAGTGTAAAGTTATTAAGGAGGGGATAATTTGATAAATTATATAGAAGCTCTAAGAAGAAAGATAGGTAGTCAAGCAATCATACTTGTAGGAGCTACTGTCCTAGTCTATAATGATGAAGATAAGATATTATTTCAATATAGAAATGATTCTAAGGATTGGGGTTTGCCTGGTGGAGCAATGGAATTAGGTGAGTCTTTGGAGGAGACAGCTTATCGAGAATTATATGAAGAGACTGGATTAAAGGCTATAAAGATGGAGTTAGTAGATATATTTGCTGGGGGGAATTCTTTTATAGATACCCTAATGGTGATGAGAGCTATAATGTCATAGTTTTATATAAGGCGATAGATGTTAGTGGCGATTTAAGGATTAATGATAATGAGAGCATCGAGCTAGAGTACTATTCGCCTAACGAAGTGCCACTTATTGAAAAGAGAGCTAAATTACTTTTAGAGAGATTGAATTTAATTTAGATTTGTTTAGGTTAATAGAAAAATAATTTTAGAAGATATTCTATAAGTATTTTTAGCTATAGATATACAGAGATTAACATGAATTAGTCATTAATAGATTTAAAAATCGAGACAGGAGATGATCTTTTGAAAAAGATAGCCAAGAAAGCAGTAGAAGAATGGGGAGCAGAAGTTCAGACTAAAATGGCAATAGAGGAGATGGCAGAGTTAATAGTAGCTTTAAACCATTATGATCGGGGAAGGATTACTTTAGAAGAGGTAGCCAGTGAGATTGCTGATGTGAAAATAATGATGGAACAATTAGAGTATATCATTGATAAGAAGGCTGAAAAAGAATTAGTAAGAGAACAAGAAGAATATAAGAAAAGTAGATTGGCTAAGATACTAAAATAAATAATTTTATCGTAAGAAAGATAAAATTAACATTACTTTACATAAAACTTAGAATAATCCTTGACATACATTTGCAAGAAATATATACTATTGATAGTATTAAATAAAAGAAATTCAAAGTATAATCGACAGGAGGTCGTGAGTGATGATTTATCCAACTTTAGTAGTAAAGGCTTTTGAGTCTAATCCTTTAGAAATTAATAAATCTTACGACCTACCTGAGGCAGATACTAAATTGAATTGATCCTTTATATCTATCCTTTTAGATATATTTATACATTCAGTGCAACTATTTTTAAACCACAGGTTCTAGTGACTTGTGGTTTTTTTGTCTTTAAATTAAGGAAGGGAGAGAAAGTTAATGATCGATATAGTCAATGTAAAAGAATTTTCTGGTGGTTTAGCTAAAGCAATCCAATATATTCATGGGGTTTGGGGAGATGAGAGCAATTATAATTTTTATCAAGATGCTATTGAAAATTCATCGCTACCGGACAAAGCATTACCACAATTTTATCTGATGCTAAAAGAAAATAAAATTATTGGTTGTTCAGCTTTGATAACCAATGATTTTATCAGTCGCCATGATTTATATCCATGGATGGCTTGTTTATATGTCAATGAAGAGGAAAGAGGGCATAGCTATGCAAGATTATTGATAGAGTATGCTGAAGATCAAGCTAGAAAGGCAGGGTTTTCAAATATATACCTCACAACTGACCATGCTGGCTACTATGAAAAATATGGCTGGCAAAGAATTGAAGATGGTATTGATCTATTTAGTGGTCAAGCAACTAGAATATATGCTAAAAAGTTGTGAGGAACTTTTATTTATTATATAAGTTGAACTAATGTTTTTCTTTAAAGAATCAAAAAGTCTTTTTTGCAACGAATTAGCACGAATTATACGAATAAAAGGGAAAAAGAATCATTAGCCACAGTGTTTTAACCTGTGGCGATATTATGAGTCCTACAGAAGCTACGGGTTAAAACCCATAGCTAATTGAAATGTTAAATCTTTAATGCCATCTATATAGATATTAGAATATATTAAAAAGAATCATCCAAAATTTACTAAAGAATATGAAGAGATTATATATAATGGCAAAAGAATTATATAGAAGAAATAAGAGATAGATGGGCAAAGGATTCTAGAGTTAGCTTTGTATTTGATTAAAAAATGTTGATTTATAGCAGAATCTTTTAGAATTAGAACTGGAAGAGTAGTAGAGTTTGAAGATTTTTTAGATTAATCCGCTCCCCATTTTAGTTGATAAATAATAAGTAGGAGGAGAGAAATTATGCCATATGCAGAGGTTTTAGTGAGTCAAAATCTTATTAATGAAGAGGAAAAATCTATTATTGCCAAAGAATTGACAAAGGTTCTTTTAGAGTATGAGGGTTTAGTTGATAATCCGATTTCAAGGTCAATAGCATTGTTAGAGATCAAGGAGTTTGATGGTTTATATGTTGGTGGAGAAAAAGATAAGCATGATAAAGCTGTGATAAAGATTTATATCTTTGCAGATGCAATTAATGAAGAGATTAAGAAGAAGCTATTTTCAGAGATTACTAAGCTATTCATTTCAGTTAGTGATAAAGTCAAAGCACAGAATGGGAGAAATGTATGGTGTATCATAATCCCATTACATGAATTTGATTTTGCTGCTGGAGGAATTCCTGTTAGTTTGGAGATGACAAGGGAACTTGTTTTGTCTTAATTAACTAATCAATTGGAAAGGAGCTTTGATAATGGATTTTGGAAATAATTACTTTGAATTTATTCCACTGGATTCCAAATGGTATGAGCAAGTGGTAAATTTGCGATATAAAAACTTTTTTAAAGACTTAAATTTACCTAGAGAGATTGTATCTGACTCCAATGAAGAAGAGAGCACTCATTTAGTCTGTATTAATTCAGAAAGATTACTTGGTTATGGTAGATTGACAATAGATCAGAATATAAGTCAAATATCTCAAGTGGTTGTTGATCCTGAGGTAAGGGGTCAGGGAATAGCTTCGGAAATTATAAGCAGGCTCATTAAAAGAGCAATTGAGAATAATAGTGATAAGATTTATCTAAATGCTAGGTTGAATGCAATTGATTTTTATAGAAAATTTGATTTCAAGCCTGTAGGAGAAGTTTTTTCATCCTCTAAAACTACTATACCACATCAAAGAATGGAAAAACTATCTTAATTAGGATTGTAAAAACAAAGGGAAGGAGAGATAGCAGTGAGTTTTACAACAAAAGATTACCCTATATCTATTCAAGAGGTCTTTCGGGCCAAGGAGAGTGTATATAAGTTTTTAAAGCCGACAAAATTAAATTATTATCAGAACTTATCTAAGCTGATTGGAGCAGAGATATACATAAAACATGAAAACCATAACCCTGGGGGTAGTTTCAAGATAAGAGGTGGTGTAAATGTGATGCACCATTTAAAGAAAGGAGGAGTTAATGGGGTAGTCACTTTCTCTACAGGAAATCATGGTATTTCTGTAGCAACTGCTGCTAAATGGTTTGGGATGGAGGCTGTAGTTGTAGTACCTAAGGGAAATAACTCAGCTAAGAATCAGGCTATTATTGATACTGGTGCTAAGCTAGTAGAGGAAGGTAATAACTTTGAAGAAGCTGCAGAGGTTGTTGAAAGCTTAAGTAAAGAAAGAGGTTTGTATTATATTCATGCAGCAAATGAACCCCATTTAATTAATGGTGTAGGAACAGAATTTTTAGAAATTATAAATGATTTGCCAGATCTAGATACAGTAATATTACCTATAGGGGCAGGCAGTGAGCTTGCAGCAGCAGTAACTGTTTTAAAGAAGATTAATCCTAAGATTGAAATCATTTCTGTTCAAGCAGAGGCTTCCCAAGCTGCTTATCTTTCATGGAAAGAGAAGCTGATTCAAAGTAGTGAAAATAAGACCTTTGCAGGTGGTTTTGCCACAGGCTCAGCCTATGAATTACCATTTTCAATTTATAAAGATCAGCTTGATGATTTTGTGACATTAAGTGAAGATGAGATTAAAAAAGGGATTGCTCTTGCTTTAAAGCATACTCATAATCTCGCTGAAGGAGCAGGTAGTGCACCAATTATGGCAGCCCTTAAGCTAAAGGATAGATTAAAGGATAAAAAGGTAGTTCTGCAAATGAGTGGAGCTAATATAGATGAAAAGATTTTAAAGGAAGTTATGCAGTTAATTTAATTTATTCTACTAGATTGGGTATCTTCTTTAAAAGGATAAGAATAGATGACTAACTTATAGTTTAGTTGCTCTTGCAGTGGGGAGGGATAGCAATGGATAAGATAGCAACACTTGGTGCAATGGGAACCTTTAGTGAGATTGCTACCAAGAAATATATTGAAGTAAGCAATAAAAAATCAGAAATAACCTATTATCCAACAATAAGGCAGGTCTTTAAGGCTATTGGTCAGGAATGTAATCTAGGAGTTGTACCTATTGAAAACACCCTTGATGGTTTTGTACAACGAACCCTTGATTTACTCTTAGAGTCAGATTTATATATTGTCAATGAGATCATCATACCAATTCAATTTTCCTTTATAGCTAATAGTGAGAACATGTCAGATATAGAAAAAATATATGTTCAATTTAAGACTCAAGGCCAATGTTATAATTTTTTGGATGAATTTAATCAGGTCAAGCTTATAACTACTGAAAGTAATAGTGAATCCTTTTCTCAGGTGAAAAAAGATCATATAGCTGAGGGTGCAATCATTCCTAGACATCTACTTAATATTAAAAATGATTTTTCTCTCTGTATTGATAATGTAACCGATTCAGAGCATAATCAGACTAGATTCATTGTACTTGCTAAGTCTAAGGGTGATTATGAGCTAGATAAAACTTATAAAACATCAATAATTATTTTGGAAGGAGTAGCAGATCAATCAGGTGTTCTGTCTAAAATTTTAAATGAGTTTTCAACAAAAGATATTAATTTAAAATCAATCATCTCCCGCCCAACTAAGCAAGAACTTGGTAAGTATTATTTCTTCATTGATATTGAAGGGCACAAAGATGAAGAAGAGATAAGAGAAGCACTAGATAAAATTAGAAAGAATAATCTAGTTAAAATTTTGGGTTCTTATTCATTATAATATTTTAAAATAAAGGCTCCATGGGTTAATGGATATATTGCGACACTTTCGTGTCGGGAGTCAGGAATCTGGAATCAGTATAGTTTACAGGTTCCTGATAACTGATTCCAGATTCCTAAAAGTGTTGCTATTGAGTCAAGTTGAAATCAATAGGGGGGATAAATAGATGGGGCTTATTCCAATACTATTATTATTAATTAATTTATTATTTATTGTTACAGATATAATTTACTTTGAAGTCAATATGGCAATAATTTTTTTCGTAATTATTTTAATTATTAATCTAATCTATATGGCGATTATTAAGAAATTGACTCTAAGCTATCAAATATTTAAGAGGTGGTTTAAAGGGGTATTATTAGCAGATGAAGAGTGGAAGGAATTGATGCTAAGCATCAGACAGTTATTAGTTGCAAACTGTATTTTACTGTTTTTGCTTATGGTTGTTTATTTTCTTGTTATTATTTTAAGGCTGATAGTAGCTCTTCCAGCAAATTACTATACTATAGTTAACTTAATGCAAACGATTATCTTATATAATGGTATCTTCTTAGCACCAAGCTATCTATTAATTGGTCGGAAGCTGAAAAACTAGCCTTTGATAGTTAGATGATATTGAAGTTATATGGAAGATTTAAAGGAGGTAGCATTAGTGAATAATAAAGAGAGAGAATTGTTAAAAAGAAATCATAGTTTATTAATGATTAATTTTATCCATAGTCAAAATAGAGATATAGTTATTATGCCACTGCTTGCATTAATTATAATCGGTTTTTTTGTTTATGGAATGTTTTTATTACTTGCCAAGGATTATATTTATTCAGTTATACAAATTATTCTTTCTGGATTATCATTTTTATTATTAAGACAGGTCATCAAATCTAAGCAGTTACTCTATCAAGAGGTATTCAAAGCTAAAAATAAATTTAGAAGAGATTTTCCAGAGTTAGTTGACCAAGATATCGTTAAATTACATAATAAAATAAGATAATAAAGGTGAAAAATCTCTAAGAAGGAGAGGATGATTTAATGAAGAAGGTTATTGTGATTGTATTGATGTTAATACCTATTTTTAGTTATGGTTGTGAAGCCATTTATAATTCAGAGCTAAAAGATATAGATATAAACTTTACTAAATACTTTGAAGGAGTTGAATCTATTTTAGAATAAGTCTAATTTTAGATTTACTATTTTAAGAAGATAGTCTGATTTAAAAATATTACAAGGAGTGATGAGATGGAACTAGATAAGGTAACTGAAATTTTCTTCTCACCTACCAATACAACCAAGGAGGTAATCACAGCAATAGCTAAGGGGATTGGAGTTACTAATACAGAGGCGATAGATTTAACTAAGCCTGCTATTCGTGATAAATTTAACCTCCATATTGAGAGTAGTAAGGAGATTCTAATACTTGGTGTTCCAGTATATGAAGAACGAATTCCAGAAATACTTGAAAGAACTTTAACTAAGCTCAAAGGGGAAGAGCAAGCAATAATTTTAGTAGCCCTTTATGGAAATATCGGTGAGGGAATAGCACTTAAACAGCTAAAAGCGTTGGCGGAACAAGGAGGATTTAAGGTTGTTGGAGCAGCTTCATTTATTGGAGAGCATTCCTTTTCCACTTCTAAATTGGAGATAGCCCAAGGTCGTCCTGATAGAGCTGACTTAAAACAGGCAGAGGAGTTTGGGAAGAGAATAGCTAAAAAACTAAAAAATTCAGCTGATATACATAAGTTACCGGAGTTAAAGATTGAAGGGAAATTACCTTTAATAGCAAAAGTTCTACCAAGAAATAGTGCTAGATTCTTTGCTCAAAAGCCTAAAGTTGAAAAAGAAAATTGTAATAGTTGTGGCATATGTGTTAGCAGCTGTCCAGTAGGAGCAATTGCTAAGGACAATTTGGAGATAAATGATATGATTTGTTTACGTTGTTTTGCCTGTGTCAGGGTATGTCCTCAAGAAGCAAGAAAGATTAACTTCAAAAAAGGATGGATTGTCAAATTTATTTTGAAAATGAAGAGTAGAAAGAGAAAGGAACCTAGGACTTATCTATAGAAGAGTTAAACTAGAAAATGAGGTGAGAATAATGGAGTTGAAAGAATTGATTGAACAACGGGTACATGATTATTATTGGGAGGAAGACTTAAATTGTGCTACTACAATGTTAAAGACACTTGGAGAGATATACAAGGTAAAGTTAGATGATCAAGTAATCGATTCTACTAGTGCTATACCTGGAGCAGGAAGATTTGGAGCACAGTGTGGACTAGTAACAGGAACTTTGATGTTTTGTGGTATCTTAGGCAATCAACAAGGGGTTTCTAATAAGGAGATAAGAAATATCTGTTATAAGTTTGCAGATCAATTTCAAAAGAAGTTTGGGAGTCTACTTTGTAGAGAGTTACGTCCAGAAGGATTTAAAGCTGATAATCCACCACATTTATGTGAGGGCTTAAGCAAAAAAGCAGTAGAATTTAGTGCCAAGATGATAATGAATAAGAGTAGTTTTAATAATATTCAGTTGAGATAGATGGCCTACATATTAATTTGCAAGATAACAAATATAGAATATACATCCAAATTTGTAATAAATATTGATTAAATATCATATGTTAAAGATAACTATTAATATTAATAGGAGGTATAATCAATGTATAAAGTTATTGAAATAAATAAGTTAATTAAAAAATATGAGGCTATGATTTATAATTATGAACTCTCTGACGGAATTAAGAAATTATATAAGAATAAGGTTGATCATTTAAAATCTTTTCGAAGTATATTTATCAAAAACTAATCTCTTAGATATTATTAAGGTGGAGGTTTCACCTGCACAAGTAAGATGTGCTTTAACTGCAGTGATGAAAAGAATGTTAGAAGCTCCAGATACTTATAATCAGGATGGCTGGCTAAGACTTGATCAGGTGTAAATATAAAGAATGACCATGCTTAATATAGTCATCCAACTTTAGAATGAAACAATAGAAAGATATTGCGACACTTTTTATAATGATAAATTTACTAGCCACAGGTTTCAACCTGTGGTGATGGTGATATGTTACACTACGGGTTAAAAC
>Ga0163226_1000170_pt1 | contig 12487 bp, 14 predicted proteins | sample MSEWel2016_07_13_2_FD_113144 | JGI IMG/M metagenome (GOLD analysis project Ga0163226, IMG submission 113144) | Subsurface microbial communities from deep shales in West Virginia, USA - MSEEL Well Study Marcellus 5H_2016_07_13 ...
TCTCTCCTACCTTAGGAGAGAGGACTAAAGCATCTTTTATTCCCCTCTCCTGATATGAGGAGAGGGGTTAGGGGTGAGGTGGGTTTTATATTACATTCTAAAGTTGTTTATCTATATCCAGTAACTAAATTAAAAAGAGAGGTTCAACAACAAACTTTGTGATTAACACTATTAAGTAGGAATCAGGAGCCAGAAAACTGTGAATTATACTGATTCTCGATTTTTGATAACCGATTTCTTAGATTTCATTATTAGTTATCAATCTAATTTTTCACAAAAGTTGTGGAAGGCTAAAATAGAGTAGTTTTTAGTACTAGATCATCTATTTTCATCAGCATAAATGCTATCAATTGGGAAAATGATAAGAGGGAGGTGGATTCATGAAGGAAGACATAGATAAGAAGGTAGAGAAGATAGTTAATAAATATCGGAATATACCTTATAAGCATAATGGTAGGTCATTAACAGGTCTAGACTGCTTGGGATTATTGATATCTATATATGAAGAGTTTGGAATTGAGGTACCATCAGATGATGGCTCATTTATCTCTGAAGAATGGTATAAAGAGGATCCTAACCGTTATTTAAGAGGCATTATCAGTGTAGGAGAGGCAGTTGATTTCAATCAATTACAGACTTTAGATTTAGTTTACTTTGAGCTATTAGATGGAATTGTAACCCATTCAGGGATTATGATTAATGACCATGAATTTATTCATATCTTACAGAGAAGGAATGTAGAGGTTAGTCGTTTTAATAGATTTTGGAGAAAGAAGTTTGCAGGAGCAAGAAGGCTGGCTGAATAATATAGAATATTATAGATATCCAAGTTTAAAGTGTAATTTAATGGGTATATAGCGATACTTTCGTGTCGGTAATTAGGAATCTGGAACCAGTGTTTATAAATGATTTCTGACTACTGATTCCAGACTCCAGATTCCAAAAAGTGTCACACTATCTTTCTATTGTTTCATTCTAAAGTTGGATGATTATATAAATAAATTGTTTAGATTTAATTAAGTATAGGTTTAAATTATACTCATACTCAGAATATAGTCGATTAGTGTAGATAAAATTGTTGAGAGCTACTATAAAATATAATATAATGTTTATATTAATCTTAATAGTAAGAAAAGGAGTAGAAAATATGGGTAGTTTATTACAATCAATTATAAATAGAGATGTTCAACTCTTCTATCTGATTAATCGTAAGATTAAATGTGGACTTCTAGACTGGTTTATGCCTAAGATAACCCACTTAGGAGGAGCTTTATTTACAATTACCTTTACCCTGTTATTTGTCTTATCTGGGCAAGAGAGGTTTCGTGAGATAGGATGGCAGGCTTTAATTGCTCTGCTAACTAGTGGGGTAGTAGTACAGATTGTCAAGCATATTGTTAGTAGAACTCGTCCTTATCTAGCCTTAGAGGAGGTTAACTTTAAAAAACCTCCCTTTGGTGAACATTCCTTTCCTTCTGGTCATACGACAGCTGCTTTTTCTTTAGCAATTGTCTGTGGAGCTAATTTTCCCAGCCTTCATCCATTTAGTCAAGCAGTGGCAGGATTAGTTGGGATTTCAAGGGCTTATATAGGAGTTCATTATCCTTCTGATATAATTATAGGTGCTCTAATTGGAATCTATTTTTCTAACTGGGCTCTTATTTTACTTTAGCTCAATTTAAAATTTAATAAATTCTATAAAAAACTAGCTATCAGCTGATAGCTAGTTTTTTGTTGTTTATATTGCTTTTATAGAAACTTAAACTGAGAATTAATGGGGATATTGCGACACTTCTTTTGAGTTGACAGTTGATAGTGTATAGTTGATAGTAAAAAGATTAAAGTCTTTATGTTTCAAGGTTTTGAATTTAACTATCCCTACGAGTCTAAAGAACAAGACTCTTCGTGTAAACCACTATCAACTTTACACTATACACTATACACTAAAGTAAAAAGTGTCGCACTATCTCTATAAAGTATTAGAGAAACTTATTGAATCAAATAATAGATATATCACATAATATAAATAGTAATAAGTAACAATCAACCTTTTTGAAAGTTACTTTTATCTTTATATTCTAGCGCCATAAACTACCAGTTGCTTTTACATTTAATTAATTTGAAGTTAACAAACCTTTAATACTTTATTAGTATAATATGATTAAGAATATTTACCTTATTAAGGAGGTAGCCTTATGAATCGACTAACAAATCAATTGTTGACAATAGACTTGCAATTATTTGATTTTATCTATACTAAAAAGAGGACAGCTCTTTTAGACTACTTAATGTCTCAGATAACCCACTTAGGTGGGGCATTCTTTACAGCTATTTTACCTTGTTTATTTATTATTTTTGGCAATAGAGAGCTTGATAATGTTGGATATGAAGCACTGTTAGTACTATCAAGTAGCCATTTATTAGTTCATATTATTAAGAGAATTACCAATCGTTTACGTCCCTATAGACTATTTGAAGAGGTGGAAGTATTAGATATCCCCTTTGAAGAGTATTCCTTTCCTTCTGGACATACAACCGCTAGTTTCTCTTTAGCACTTACTTTTAGTTTTTATTTTCCATTCTTTAGTATTCTATTTTTATCTCTTGCTTTTTTAGTTGGGATTTCAAGAATATATTTGGGAGTACATTATCCTTCTGATGTAATTGTTGGAATAATTATCAGTAGCTTATTTTCTTCTATAATACACTTACTATTAAGTTTATAAGGGATAATTATGAATAAGATTATTTGAAGGAGGTTCATCATGAAAGTTGCTATCTTTACTGATACCTTTTTTCCTCAGATTAATGGTGTGACAAAGACCTTAGGCAAGCTTAAAGAATATTTTGATCAAAGGGGGATTGATTATTTAATCTTTGCTCCCGATGATTCTATGAAGAGTAATGGAAATTTTGAAGAGAATATTCAACGGATGATAAGCTTTAGATTCTTCTTATATCCAGAGTGTAGACTATCGGTTCCTAATTACTTTAGAATTAAGAATATGTTAAATGAATATAAGCCAGATTTAATTCATATAGTCACCCCTTTTAACCTTGGATTATGTGGATTGAAGTATGCTACTAGCTATAATATTCCTTTAGTTTCATCCTATCACACTAACTTCACCCATTATCTTGATTATTATAATTTGAATCTACTAGAGAAGCCAATCTGGAGTTTCTTTAAATGGTTTCATGGCCATTGTGAACTCAATTTTTGCCCTTCGCAAGCAACATTAGAGGAGTTAAGAAGGAATGGAATTAATAATTTAGCAATCTGGGATAGGGGAATTGATACTAGATTTTATTCCCCTGATTATCGGAATAAGGAATTAAGAAGAAACTATGGCTTAGAAGATAAGATAACTTTATTATATGTGGGGCGTTTAGCACCAGAGAAGAACTTAGCTTTATTAAACAAGAGTATGAAACTGTTAGATCAGAAGTATAGAGATAAAGTTAAGTTATTAATTACTGGTGATGGGCCGTTACTAAATGAGCTAAAAGCAGATTCATCTCAAAATATTATCTTTACTGGATATATGAAGGGTAAAGAGTTAAGTAAGATATATGCTTCGGCTGATATCTTTGCATTTCCATCGATAACCGAAACCTATGGCAATGTAATTTTAGAAGCAATGGCATCGGGACTGCCTGTTGTTAGTTTTCTAGAAGGTGGAATCAGAGAGAATTTGATAGATAGTTATAATGGCTTAGCCTGTAAAGAGATAAGTCCTAAAGCATTTGCTAGTAAATTAGAAAAATTGATCACAAATAAAGAATTGAGGTTAGAGCTAGCTAATAATGCTTGTGAATATGCTCTAAATAAATCTTGGGATAATGTATTTGATAGACTAGTTGCTAATTATCAAAAAGTAGTTGATTATAATTCTAAAGAAACTTTTATCTCTGCTTAAATATATTAGAGGTGGTGCTAATTAGCACCACCTTTTAGTTTAAATTAGTATTCTCTTCTTCCCTCATCCTCCAAGTAGTCTCTAACAATATCTAAGGTTTCTCCAAATCTTTGAAAATGAACAACTTCTCTTTGCCTTAAAAAGCTTAAGGTATCAATCACCCCAGCATCATTACTGAGGTTAATTAAATTTTCATAAGTAGCCCTTGCTTTTTGTTCGGCAGCTAAATTTTCATGTAAAGTAGCTATAGGGTCTTCATGGGATTGGATATATGATGCTGTCCAAGGTACACCTGCTGCATCATGGGGATATAAATTCTTACCGTGTTGAGCATAATGAGCTCCTAAACCGGCATCTCTTAAAGCCTGAATTGGTACACCTTCAGTTAATTTATAAATCAAAGTCCCTAATATTTCCCAATGAGCTAACTCTTCAGTTCCAATTTCAGTTAAAGTAGCTTTGGCTTCGCCAGTAGGTATAAAGTACCGTTGAGTTAAATATCTAATTCCTGCTGATAGCTCACTATCAGGACCGCCGTATTGGGCATAAAGATATTTTGCCATTTCTAAATCATTTTTGCTCACCTTAACTGGATATTGGAGTATTTTTTCATAATTCCACATATCTTATTTTCCTCCTTTTAATATTCTATTTGCCATGGCCATGCTGTTTCTACATACTGCCATGGATATTCACTGACACAGCCGATACATAATGGACCATATCTTCTGACATAATCCATCTTTAATTCTTGATATTCTCTAACGGTCATATTATGGTCTTCTAAAGCCTGTTGATTATTAGGATGGGTATTTAAGAACAAGCTAAGTTCTACTAAATAAAAATCTAAAGCCATGAGTTCCTTAAGCATCTCCAATTGCTCTCTAGTCATCTTTTCACCTCCTTATATGGGACTAGAATTTTTTCCTTTTGTATGGTCGATACAGATCGATAAAGATAGTGCCTCTTGTCAATGCTTCTCTAGGACTATAACGTGGACCATAATTTTGAAAAGGAATATAAGCTTGGGCTAGTTGAAAATCACAATTAGGGTAGTGTTCTCTTTCTATATTTGGTCGCTTACGAGCCATTAAATCACCTCCAGACTTGAGCTAATATATCCTATTCTTACTAATGGAAAAGTGTTAAATTAATTTCAAAAATTTCAAGATGAAGTTTTACTTAGGTTGGTGTTCAAGTTTGAAGTGGACTTTAATGGAGATAATGAGACGCTTTCGTGTCAGGAATCAGGAACCTGGAATCAGTATGTTTTACAGATTCCTGATAACCGATTCCAGATTGCTAAAGTATCGCACTATCTCTATAAAATTTAATTTCATAATTACTACCTTGACTTTTAGAAAACAATATAATATAATCACAAATAACAACATTCAATCAAAAACAATCATAAAAAACAGGTTATTGATTTTAGTCACCAGCAATTAAATATTAATCAATCATAAATAATCGAATATAATCATTATTGGTTTACAAGAAATTTAATAAAAAAAAGCAAGGGTGATTAAAATGTTTGCAGAGCAAAGACAGGCTAAGATTGTAGAATTAATTGAAAGTGGTAAGTTGGTTAAGGTGAAAAGTTTATCTGATAAGTTTAAAGTATCTACCTCTACCATTAGAAGAGATTTAGATAAGTTAGAAAAGTCAGGTGAGATACAGAGGATTCATGGAGGAGCACTAGCTAAAGGAGGTACTAAGTTAGAGCCTTCATTTGTAGAGAAAGAGAAGGAATATCCCCAAGTTAAAGAGAGTATTGCTCAAAAAGCAGCAGGGCTGATTAATGATGGGGATACTATTATCTTAGATGCAGGAACAACTACAACCCAATTAGCTAAATTATTAGATAGCCACAAAGATTTAACCATTGTTACCAATGCTATTAATATTGCCTTAGAATTAGCTCAAGGTCCTAATCAGGTCTTATTAACTGGTGGATATTTAAAAAAGCATACACTAGCTATGGTTGGTCCCATTGCTGATATAAATTTAAAAAAGTTTCATGCAAATAAGGTTTTTTTAGGGGCAAATGGAATTGATTTAAGGGCTGGAGTAACTACTCCAGATTTAGTAGAGGCAAATAGTAAGAAGATAATGATTCAGATGGCTAAGGAAGTGATTGTTTTGGCAGATCATAGTAAATTTGAAGAGACTGCCTTTATCAAAATAGCAGATTTAGAAAGTGTAGATAAGATTATCACTGATAATGCTTTAGATAATGAGGTTTTAAATAAATTTAAAAATAAAGTAAGAATTATAACAACATAGAGGGGGTGAAGGAATGGTTATAACAGTAACCTTAAATCCTGCAATCGATAAGACGGTCAAGTTGTCTAACTTTGAAATAGGCTCTTTAAATAGAATTAAAGAGGTTAGAAAAGATGCAGGGGGAAAAGGGATTAATGTTTCTAAGGTAGTAGCTGAGCTAGAGGGACAGACCAAAGCATTAGGTTTTCTAGCTGGTAGTAGTGGTCAATTTATCGCAGATAGCTTAGAGATTATAGGAGTTAAACATAACTTTACTTGGTTAGCTGGTGAAACTCGTACTAACTTGAAGATGATTGATTTAGCTAGTGAAGATGAAACTGAGATTAATGAACCAGGTCCACAAGTAAGTGGTAAGGATTTGACTAAGCTAACTGATGATTTATTAAATACAGTTAGTGATGGTGATTTTGTAGTTCTTACAGGAAGTCTACCACAGGGTACTCCTGAAGATATTTATGCTGACTTAATCACAAAGGTTAAAGAAAAAGGCGGAAAAGTGGTTTTAGACACATATGGTCAGCCCTTTCTTGAAGGGGTTAAAGCTAAACCATCTTTAGTTAAGCCAAATATTCATGAATTAGAAAAGATAGTTGCTAGATCTTTAGAATCAACAGCCAAAGTTGTAGAAGCTGCTAAAGAGATACATCAAAGTGGGGTTGAAATAGTAGTTGTTTCTTTAGGTGGTAAAGGTTCAATTGTAGTTAGTCAAAATGGAGTACTAAAGGTAAATGCTCCTAAAGTAGAGGTACAAAGCACAGTAGGAGCTGGTGATACTCTTGTTGGGGCTTTAAGTCTAAAATTAAGTCAAGGAGTAGATCTACAAGAGGCAATACATTTTGCTACAGCTGCTAGTGCTAATAGTGTAACCAAAGCAGGAACTCAATTATGTAAGCGAGATGAAATTAGTGAATTGCTAAGTCAAATCACTATAGACATATTAGAATAAGGAGAGGGTAAAGATGAAAATTAGTAGTTTATTGAGTCCAGAATTAATTAAAATTGATTTAGAGAATACTGATAAGAATGCTGTTTTACAAGAGATGGTTGATGTATTAGATACAAATGATAAAATCACATCAAATGAAGAGTTTTATCAAACAATTTTAGCAAGAGAGGAAAAAAGCTCTACTGGTGTAGGTAATGGAGTAGCTATTCCTCATGGAAAGAGCACTGTTGTTAAAGAACCTAGTTTGGTTTTTGCTAAATCAGAAGCAGGAGTAGACTTTGAGAGCTTTGATGATCAACCAGCAAAGATATTCTTTATGATTGCAGTACCAGAAGGAAAGAATGATGAACATTTGAAAGTATTGGCTCAATTATCTCGTAAATTAATGCATGCTGACTTTAGAGATGCTTTATTAGCTACTGATAGTGCAGAAGAAGTTCTAAAAGTAATCAAAGATAATGAGTAGAAGAATAAAAAACAATTAAAGAAGTTATCACAAGGAGGAATAAAATGAAAATATTAGCTGTAACTTCTTGTCCAACTGGTGTAGCTCATACTTATATGGCGGCTGAAGCTTTGACCCAGACTGCCAAAGAGAAAGAGATTGATATTAAGGTAGAGACTAGAGGATCTGTAGGTGTAGAGAATGGTTTAACTACAGAAGATATTCAACAGGCTGATGCAATTATTATTGCTGCTGATACTGATGTTGACGCAGATCGCTTTGCTGGAAAGGCTGTAGTGGCGGTTCCGGTAAAAGAAGCAATTAAAGATCCATCAGGTTTAATTGATCAGGCAGTTAAAAAAGCTGAAGGTGCTACAAGTAATGAGCAAGGTAGAGTATTAGCGGTAACTTCTTGTCCAACTGGTGTAGCACATACTTATATGGCAGCTGAAGCTTTGACTCAGAGTGCTGAAGAGATGGGAATTGATATTAAGGTAGAAACTAGAGGATCTGTAGGCGTAGAAAATGAATTAACTGCCGAGGAGATTGCAAATGCAAAGGCAATTATAGTTGCTGCAGATACTGATGTAGATACTGAACGATTTGCAGGAAAAGCTGTAGTCTCTGTTCCAGTAAAAGAGGCGATTAAAGATCCAGTAACTTTACTTAAGCAGGCTGTGGCTAAGGGTGAAGAAGTGGCTTCACAAGGACAAGCTGTGACTAATAATGTTTCACAGGCCAAGAAAACAGGCAGTTCTGAAAGAAAAGGTGCTTATAAACATTTAATGAATGGTGTTTCTAGAATGTTACCTTTTGTTGTAGCAGGAGGTTTAACAATTGCTTTATCCTTTATTTTTGGAATTAAGGCCTTTGAACAAGAAGGAACTCTAGCTGCTGCATTAATGCAGATTGGTGGAGGAACTGCATTTGCTTTAATGGTTCCTGTTTTAGCAGGATTTATTGCTAGCTCTATTGCTGATCGTCCTGGATTTGCTCCTGGTATGGTTGGAGGAATGTTAGCTGCTAATCTTGGTTCTGGTTTCTTAGGTGGAATTATTGCAGGTTTCTTAGCTGGTTATGTAACTAAATTATTAAATGATAATATAAGGTTACCTAAGAATATGGCAGGTCTTAAGCCAGTATTGATTTTACCACTATTATCAACATTAATTGTTGGGTTACTGATGATTTATGTTATAGGTACTCCAATTAAAGCTATCATGGATGGCTTGACAGCTTGGTTAACAGGAATGTCTGGAACAAATAGAGTATTATTAGGACTAATTTTAGGTGTAATGATGGCTTTTGATATGGGTGGACCCCTTAATAAAACTGCTTATACCTTTGCGATTGGTCTATTAAGTTCTGAGGTTTATGAACCAATGGCAGCAGTTATGGCAGCAGGAATGGTACCACCATTAGGGTTGGCTTTAGCCACTTTTATTGCTCCTAATAAGTTTGACAAGCAACAGAAAGAAGCAGGTAAAGCCGCAGCAGCTATGGGTATTTCCTTTGTTACAGAAGGAGCAATACCTTTTGCAGCAGCTGATCCAGTGAAGGTCATTCCTTCAATTGTGGTTGGTTCTGGACTAACTGGTGCTTTATCTATGTTATTTAATATTACCTTAAGAGCTCCTCATGGAGGTATCTTTGTTCTTGCTATTCCAAATGCAGTAGGCAATGTCTTGATGTATGCTATATCGATTTTAGCAGGAACAGTAGTGACTGCTTTATTAGTCAGTGCCTTAAAATCGACTAATAAAGCTCAATAAACGATAAAGGGAGGGGTCAAACCTTCTCTTTTTTCTATTGTTAAAGCTTATTATAATTTTGGCTCTTTCACGACTTTTGTGAAAATTAGGTTAATAACAGATAAGGAAGTACAAGAAGTCGGTTATCAGGAATCTGGAAGCGGTATAATTCACAGGTTTCTGGCTCCTGGCTCCTGACTCTTGATTCCTAATTAATAGTGTTAACCACAAAGTTTGTTGTTGAAAGATAATTTTTATAAATTATAAGCTTGACTTTTCTGAAAAATTATAATATAATCATAAGTAACAACAAACAATCACAATCAATCATAAGTGGTTAAATTAAAAATTGATTCTTGAATAATAATCGAATATAAGCTACATTAAGTAGATAGATGGGATAAGACCATATAATAAGAGGATAATACCCACTTTCAATTTCTATTTGTATATCAGGTAGTGTAAAATTGAGAGCGGGTATTTTTTGCTTAGCTAATGGAAAACTTTTAAAGAGATATTAAAATCGGAGGTGATTAGAATATTTGCAGAAGAACGGCAACTTAAAATAGTAGAGATATTAGAAAAGAATAATTCAGTCACAGTGAATGAATTATGTGAGAAATTTAATGTATCTGCTTCGACTATTCGAAGAGATCTACAACTATTAGAAGAACAGAGTTTGATTCAAAGGACTCATGGAGGTGCAGTAGCTAAAGGGGGTACCAAATTTGAACCATCCTTTATAGAAAAAGAGAAAGAGCATCATCAAGCTAAAGTAGATATTGGGCTTAAGGCTGCAGGATTAATCAATGAAGGAGACACAATAATTTTAGATGCTGGAACAACTACAACTGAATTGGCTAAACATTTAGGTGATTATCAAGATTTAACAGTTGTAACAAATGGTGTTAATATTGCATTAGAGCTATCACAGACTAACTGTGAAGTCATCTTAATTGGAGGTCATCTAAGAAAGCACACTTTAGCCATGGTAGGACCTGTTGCTGAGGATAATTTAAGTAAATTTCATGCCGATAAAGTATTTTTGGGAGCAAATGGTGTTGATTTAAAAGCTGGGATAACAACTCCTGATTTAGTAGAAGCAAATACTAAAAAGACGATGCTAGAAAGAGCCAAAGAGGTAATTGTATTAGCAGATTATAGTAAATTTGAAGAAACAGCCTTTGTTAAAGTGGCTGAAATTGAAGAGGTAGATATTATTGTAAGTGATAATAGCTTAAAAGAAGAGCTATTAGATAGTTTTAAAGAGAAGGTTGATATTATCTTAGCTTAGGAGGTGAGCTGATGATTATAACAGTAACTTTAAATCCTGCTGTAGATAAGACTGTTGAACTATTGGATTTTAAAGTTGGAGCATTAAATAGGATTCAATCTGTTAGAAAAGATGCTGGGGGTAAAGGGATTAATGTTTCAAAGGTAGTTGCTGAATTAGATGGCAATACAAAAGCTTTAGGATTTTTAGGAGGCAGTAGTGGTCAGTTTATTAAGGATAGATTGACTAGTGCTGGAATTACTCACTCTTTTACTCAGGTGGAAGGTGAAACTCGTACCAATTTAAAGATAATTGATCTTGCTACTACTAAAGAGACGGAAGTTAATGAGCCAGGTCCTAATATCAGCAAAGAAGCTTTAATTAATTTAGAAGAAAATTTATTAAATAATGTTACAAAGGATAATCTAGTAGTATTAGCTGGTAGTTTACCTATAGGTGTTCCAGAAGACTTTTATGCCCAATTGATAACTAAATTACAAGATAAAGGTGTTAAAGTGGTTTTAGACACATCAGGTATTCCTTTAATGAAGGCTTTAGAAGTAAAGCCTTATCTAATTAAGCCCAACTTGGATGAATTAGAGAAGCTAATTAACAAACCTCTAAAAGATACTGATGAGGTTATTAATGCAGCTAAGATGCTTCACCAAAGAGGGATTGGGATTATAGTTGTTTCCTTAGGAAGTGAGGGCTCAATCGTTGTTAGTGGGTCTGGAGTTTTAAAAATAAAGCCACCTAAGATTGAAGTTGGTAGCTCTGTTGGAGCAGGTGATACCTTGGTGGGTGCGCTATCTTTAAAGCTAAGCCAAGGAGAAAGCTTGAAAGATGCTATAGGCTATGCTACTGCAGCTAGTGCTAATACTGTTGTTCAGTCAGGAACCCAAATCTGTAAGAAGGATGAGGTTGAAGAGTTATTAACTCAAGTTGAGATAAAAATATTAGAACAAAGGAGTTGAGTATAGATGAAAATCAGTAATTTGATGAGTGAAGATTTAATCAAGCTTAATTTGACTAACAATACTAAAAATGAAGTTTTAGCAGAGATGGTGGACTTATTAGATGCCAATGATAAAGTTACTTCTAAAGATGAGTTTTATCAGACTATCTTAGCTAGAGAAGCCAAAAGTACTACAGGTGTTGGAAATGGGGTTGCCATTCCTCATGGTAAAAGTGGTGTCGTTAAAGAGCCTACTTTAGTTTTTGCTAAGTCAGAGCAGGGAATTGATTTTGAGAGCTTTGATGATCAGCCAGCAAAAATATTATTTATGATTGCAGTACCTGAAGGTAAAAATGATGAGCACCTTAAAGTATTAGCTCAGTTATCACGTAAGCTGATGCATACAGATTTTAGAGAAGCATTGGTGAATGCTAATACAAAAGAAGATATCTTAACAGTTATCAAAGAAAATGAGTAATTTATAAATACAGTATAATTAAAAATAATATATGATAGAAAGTAGATATGTATAACTTTACTAGTTACTAGCTTCTGTCATATAGATGTCCAACTCTAAAGTGTAATTTAATGGATATATAGCGATACTTTAGTAATACCCCCCACCTAACCTCCCCCTTAAAAGGGGAGGAACAAAAAGAAGTTAAAGTTCTCTCCTTATCAGGGAGAGGATTTAGGAGAGGGTGGTTTACACACACTCACACTCATAGCTCGTACTCGACACAAAGTGTCACACTATCTTTCTATTATTTCATTCTAAAGTTGGATGACTATATAGATATCCAAGTCTAAAGTGTAATAAAAGACTAAAGATCAAAAGCTAAAGATTAGCAACGAATTAACACGAATTAAAGATTAAAAGATTAATTAATCTTTTAGTTTTATTCGCGTAA
>Ga0163226_1000171_pt1 | contig 12417 bp, 13 predicted proteins | sample MSEWel2016_07_13_2_FD_113144 | JGI IMG/M metagenome (GOLD analysis project Ga0163226, IMG submission 113144) | Subsurface microbial communities from deep shales in West Virginia, USA - MSEEL Well Study Marcellus 5H_2016_07_13 ...
CAAAATGCCCTATTGCAAATATCAGAGTGGTAATTGTTAAATAAATTGAATTTATCCAAAGAGAAGCAAATAAAAAATAGCATACAGGAAAAATCGCCATTGGTATTGGAATAAATAATAAAGACGTAAACAGTAAGGTATTGAATTAGTAGGATATTTAAGTTTCATTCTAGAGTTGTTTATCCATACTCAAATATGTAATAAGCAGAATATCAGTATTATCTTGGGTTGGGGATTAAATATCCTTTTATATAACGATATTTAATAGTAAAATAAGGCAAATAAGAAGCAAATCATATTCTAAATATCTTATTATCTTTAATTTTGTTTATATCTCTTTTCCCATTCATTTCTCATTATAATTTTTGGATTATCAACTAAATAATCAGTGGCTAGCTTGCCATAAAGGTGGTCAATCTCATGTTGGAATAATTCTGATAAATCATCATTAAATTGTTTAGTTATTTCTTTTCCTTCTTCATTTTGATAGTTAACTTTGATACTTTTGTGCCTTGTAATGTTTACAAAAAAAGCAATATTAAAGCTATAACAACTATCCCAGACATTAAAGGTTTCTTCACTCTTCCATATGATTTTAGGATTAACCATAATTATCTCTTTATTATCTGAATTATAGTAGATTACCTTGTTCATATGACCTATTTGTGGGGCTGCTAATGCTCTACCTAGATTCTTTTTCAGTTGAAGGTCTGTTAGTGTGTCTTTCAGATCTTGAATGATTTCTAGTAATTTTTTATTAAAATCAGTCACAATTGAAGATTTTTCTCGTAACTTTGGATTTCCGATCATTAATACTTCCTTTATAGCCATCATTAATCTCTCCTTTTGATTTAATAAACTTAATGTATTAGTTCTCTCGCTAAGTAGAGTAAGGGAGGACTTAACTTAATACATTACCTAGGTAGATTTTATTCATATTCGCTGTTAAATGTCCTTTGATTTTATTTCAGTGATTCCATTAATTTGTAAAAGTATTTTGATTCTTTGGTTTTATACAATTGATACCATGTTTCTAATGTATCCTTTTTCATTACGTTTATCTTTTTAAATACCTCGTATGAGAATTCCAATGGAGCAAGTCCTGAGGCAGTTATTAAATTATCATCTACCACTGTTGGAGCATTTATATAATGAGAACTTCCAATATAATCAGGACAGAACATTTTTAGAAAGTCCTGACCATTACTTGTATGTTTTTTATTATCTAATAAGCCAGTTTGAGCTAAGGCTACTGTAGCACCACAAATTGCTGCAACTATAATCTTCTTATTAATTAGCTTTGATACAATTTCTAAGATCTTTTTATTTTTCTCATCCATCCATGTATCTGCTCCAGGAAGGATGAGTAAATCTCCAGCTTGGAATTTAACATCATTAATATCCTTATCGGGAGTAATAGTTATTCCCCCCATAGTCTTAATTGGCTTTAAAGTATTTCCAATCATTACAAGCTCTGATTTTGTGTTTTTAGCAAAATACCTGCGACTATTTAACTCTGCAGTTATGAAAGCAATTTCCCAGTCAGCTAAAGTATCCAGAACATATAGATAGCATTTTTTAGAATTTGATTTGTTTGTCATTATTATCCTCCTAGTTTTTATTTCTATAATCATCTATTTATTATTGGTTCACTCATTTTTCCGACATTAAATATTAATTGTCGACATAATACATTAATGTTAAAAATATCCCAAATAAGTATAAATATAACTTAGCAAATTGCTAAGTCATAGAATAGAATTACTTTTTACACAAGCTTGCAACTGTATTATATCATACTGACTTAAATATTTGAAAATGTTTTTTATTACGAATTTTTTTATTTCACAATACTCTATCCTGTTTATTTTTATAACTCAAGATTTCTGTATGGTTATAGATAGTATTTAGTATAAGCATATAATCTTATAGTATAATTATTTACTTAGATGCCTGATTAAGGTGTCTTTTTATACCTTCTCTTATAAAATAACTTTTAACATATATGGCTATTAATTCATATATTGAAGAGAGATTAAATGCAAAAGGAGGTATAATGGATGGAGAAGGTTGCTAGGAAAGTCGCTGAGATAGATAAGCTAATAGAGAAGTATAAATCAAAAATAAATAGCCAAGATACTTCGAAAGTAGTGAAGATAGCATCCCAGCATATAATTAGAGATTTAGAAATTTATAGAGCTAAGATTTCAAAACAGCTTAATTAATATTAATAATATGAAGTATTGAGTTGCTTAGTAAAAACAATGCAGGTTAAAATATAAATATAATTTAGGATAAAATGACAGTTAAATCAATAATTCAAAATCTGTATTGTAACGGTTATAAGGAAGATTGGATATATAATAAGAGTAGGAACTAACACTCAGCAAGAGCTGGGTGTTTTTTATGAACGATAAAATAATGGTAGATTTATTCATCAATATTAAGAAAAACTTTTTTAAGCTGATTTAATTAGTATTTGAAGCAAAGAAATAATAAGAATTTTTGTATGACAACTTTGTTACAAAAGAGTAGGGGCAGCAAGTAATAAGAGAGGATTTATGAAATAGAGAAAACCTCCTAGGGTAATCCTTAGGAGGTTAATAGTCAACTTATAATTCAATTTTGATTTCTAAGACATCCAAAAATTTAGCTAACCATTCTGGATGTGCTGGCCAAGCAGTACATTCTTTTCCTTAATATCCCTTTGTATAATTTGGAAAATATCGAGGTATGATACTTTATCTATAAAGTATAGATATATTTTGGATTTATTAGTGATTAATCTCATCTGTAGGAACTATTAATTTACAAATCATCATGGAATAAATTAACATGTTAGGTTAATTTGAATATAATAATGTATATTAAACTAAAGAAAGGGGTGATTTGATGGGAATGTATCGCCGTCCAAGACCGCCAAGACCAAGACCTCCACGACCTGGTAGATGTCCTAGAGGAGCAAGAGAATATGTAGTTAGAAGAGGAGATACTTTTTATACGATAGCACGAGACTTTAATACAACAGTAGCAGAATTAAGGAGATTAAATCCAGGTGTCAATTCAGATAAGTTAAGAGAAGGACAAATTATCTGTGTTCCAAGTAGAAGAGAATGTCCATACTATTAGACTGAGATTAGAGGGAGAAATATAGTAGTGAATAGGAAGTTTAAATTATAATAAGCAATAAAATCATTAGGATTTTATTGCTTATTATAATTTATAAATAATTTATCGACACTAATAATTATAAAGAATTTCTGTGTTATATTCAGATTTCTCTTTCTTTTTTAATTCTATTAATAGTTCTTTAGTAAATCCTCCTAGTTTATAGCTATCAATTGCATCTAAGTCTACCCAAGCATACTCTTGTGCTTCTTCATTTAATATTACATTATATGAATCGGTTTTACAGATGTAGTCGATAAATATGAAGTGTTTTTGTTTATGAAAAGTATCACTATAGATACTCTCTTTTAAACTGATTAGCTTGATATCATATATTTCTAACCCTGTTTCTTCTAGAATTTCTCTTTTTAGAGCATCTTCTATACTTTCACCTAATTCAATGTGTCCACTAGGAATTACATATTTATTATCCCACTTATCTGATTTACATAGAAGTATCTTATTATCAGGGTTAAAGATAATAGCTCCAACAGTAGGTTCAGGGTATGCCAATTAGATCACTCCTTTTATCTTTGTTAGTCATAAAATTTATAACAGCTATTTATTAGCTAAATTTAGTATCCTAAATTTTGATCAACTATAATAATCTTAATTCTGTCCTTTTTTAGCTGTTTTTTGATTATTGTGATGTTATTACATATTCTATCTTTTGAATTACAGTCTACACAATAGCCAACTTTAGTGCAGGGAGTATTTTTATTAAGTCTTTTGGCATCAATAGGGGCTGCTATATTCTTAACTCTATTTTTAGCTTCCTCTAAATCTTTAACTATTTTATTCTTTCCAGCTACAATTATAACTTGTTTTGGTCCAAAGATCATTGCAGCCACTCTATTGCCGTACCCATCAATGTTATATAATTCGCCTTCTTCTGTAATTGCATTTGTACTACATAAAAAGAAATCAGCACTGAAAACATCTGAATAAAGCTGATCTTTCTCTGCTCTTGTTATATTTTCTTGATATTTATCTAAGAAAATATAATCTTCTTGTCTTAACAGATCGATAATACCAGTTTCAAATAAAGTCATCGAATCTCCAACTCCAACAACAGAACCCTTTGGAATAAGTTCGTTTACTTTAGTGAGCAACTCTTTGCGGGTTTTGACATAAAAGCCCTGCATATTATTATCACTTATATTATCTAATAATCTTCTTATTTGTAAATCATGGTACCATTTAATGTTTTGATCCATTGTTTTATCTTCCTCCTGAGTATAAAGTTATTAAGATTATTATAACTTGTATAAAATATTTTAGCTAATCGCATATTAGGATAATTGAGTATTAATTTGATAAGTCCTCCAAATCATCTTTTTCTATAAATTCAAGCTGTTTTGATAATGTGTTCTTTATAGGACAATCTAAAGTTTCTGCAAAAGCTCTAATTAGCAAAGCAGCAACACCTTTAGCTTTCAAAGGGACTGCAAAAAATCTAAATATCTTATTATGTAATTTTTCTAACCCTGTTCAATTCTCTACTATCAAAATTTCATTCTTTAAAAATAAGGTGTGATCGGGGCGTTTCATCTTTTTTGAACTATCGATATTTAACGTATCTATTCCCACAAGTTTTACTTCTTTAGCGATTAAATATTCTATTAATTCTTCTGATATATAGGGATATGAATTGTATTTATCTTTACCCCAATATTTATCCCATCCAAAATTAAATAACACTGCTTTACCTTTCAACTCTAATATATCATCTCTTCTTTAAGACTTTCTTACTTTTCACCTCTCCATACCATTAAATATTCTTTTTCCTTTAAACCTTCAGCTAATAACTCTTGTTCTATAATGAATTCATTGTTAGAGTAGAAGTTATAAGCTTTCTTGTTCTTCTTAAAAACCTTTAATTCTATATAATCTCTATTCCTTTTGACATGGTCCAATAGCCTTTTTCCATAACCTCTGCTTTGAAAGCTGCTAGCAACAAATAGTGCTGCAAGATAATTATCTACCATTGAGATAAATCCTCGTAGTTGATTATCTTTCTCTATCACGTAAGTATCAGATAGTGGAATATAGTTTTCTTTCATATCTTGCTGTGATGCTTTCCAATACTCTTTATCAATAAAATTATGGGCTTTCAAGGATACTTCATACCAGAGCTGAACTATTTTATCAAGGTCATCTTTATTACTCTTTCTTATCATCAGCAACTCTTCCTTTCTTTAGTAAAGTCAAGGTCTTAAGTTATTTCTATATTCATAAATCCCTATCTTGTAGGAATGATAGGGATTTATGATAATATAGTCTCTATTATTTAGGGTTTTTAGAATTAAGTTAAAATAGCTATTTCTTTAGATTCCATTTTCAAACTCAAGGCTATAGTCAGTTACTTGAGATAAATAACCAGCAGTAGTTATCTTAAAAGACTTAGTCTGATTATCGGCAAAATTATTAAGCTTGATATAACTACTTCCAACAGAAGATCCTGATTCATTATATAATCTAATAATAAAAGTAGTTAATTGATAGTCTTTACCAGTCTGATTAGTCAGCTTACCAGTGATATTGATTCTGCCATTATTTCCTTTTAGTTTGATATCTTTGTAGACAAATCCAGGGTTTATGGTCTTTTCATCCTCATCTTCTGTTAGATTATTAGATATAGATTTTTTGGATATCCAGCCCTCAACCTTGACCTTAATCCATTTATCAGTTGAGCCAATTATCTCAACTTGAGTATTTTTAGGAAGGGTGGTTATAGCTCTTCCATTTGGTTCAATTCTTAATTTCTCTTGCTTTACTTTAATGAAGAAAAGTTGATTAGCCCAAACTGTCAGTGTTATTAATAGGGTTAATAAGATCATAGATAAGATTATCTTATTTTTAATATTAATCACTTCCTTTTGTTATTTTAATTTATTTGCAATAATTTCTAAAAAGATGTGAGGAATAATTGAACTAAGAATTTGATATTTATTAAAGTAGACCTCCCAATTTTAAGAGGTCTATTATTGTTGATTTTAAATATATCTCTAAAATCCTAAGACTCTAATCTGATTAAGTAGAGGGTCAACAGGACCTTGCATTGAAGATTTCTGCTCTTTTAATAGATTGATATAGTCAATAATTTCCTCAGTTATTCGTTCACCAGGAGCAATAATAGGTATTCCAGGAGGATAAGCCATTACTGACTCTCCACTGATTTCTCCTACAGAGTCTTCAAGGTTTATCACCTTTTTTCTACTATAAAAGGCATTTCTTGGTGAGACTATTACTTCTGGAATAATCAACTCCTTTTCAAAGAAAGGATCATAAGCTTCTTTAGAGTACTTTTCTTTAATATCTTCTAAGGCATTGATTAGTTTATCGATACTTTGATAATCATCACCTAGTGAGATAATACAGAGTATATTATATAGATCTGCCATCTCTATCTGAATATTATACTTGTAATATAGAATATCTCTAAGCTCATAGCCTGTCAACCCAATATCTTTAACATAAATTCCTAGCTTAGTCTCATCAAAGGCAAAAACCCCATCATTTCCTACTAGATCGGGACCAAAGGCATAAAAGGATTCCAGATTATTGATTTTTTCTCTAGCATACCTTGATACCTCTAATACCTTTTTTAGTAAATTATCACCCTCAAGAGCTAATTGTTTTCTAGCTACATCGATTGAAGATAAGAGAATATGAGAAGGACTGGTAGTCTGAATTAGATTTAAATAAGTTCTTACAATATCAGCATCGATAGATTTATTATTGACCATTAGCAAAGAACTTTGTGTTAAGGAGCCACCAGTTTTATGTAAACTCATTGCTATTATATCAGCCCCTGCTTTAATAGCACATAGGGGTAAGTCACTATGAAAACGGAAATGAGACCCATGGGCTTGATCCACTATTACATAAAGTCCATAGGAATGGGCAATCTCAATTATTCTTTTGATATTAGATGCCACTCCATAATAAGTGGGGTTAGTTAATAATAAAACTTCTGCTTCTGGATTCTGTTTGATGGTCTGTTCTACATTTTTAGGGGTGATCCCCATAGCAATTCCTAGTTTATTATTATATTCTGGTTTAAGATAGATAGGAACTGCACCGCTAAGAATTAGACCTGCTGTAATTGATCTGTGGACATTGCGAGGGAGTATGATCTTCTTATCGCTCTTACAGAGGGTCATTATCATCGTCTGTAGCCCTGAAGTGGTGCCATTTACTAAAAAAAAGGAGTTTTCAGCTCCGTATAAGTCGGCAGCTAGTTCTTCGGCCTCCTTAATTACACCTGAAGGATTGAAGATATTATCAAGTTCAACCATAGCATTAATATCCATTTCAAAGACTTCTTTACCTAGATGTTCTCTAAGTTCTTCAAGTCCTTTGCCTCTTTTATGACCAGGTACATCAAAGGGGGTTATTTTTTTATCTGTAATCATCTTAATAGCACTAAATAAAGGTGTTCTACTTTGATCAAGTTCCATCAATAATCATCCTTTCGATATTATTTAATTCCTCTAAACAGTATATCCCATAAAATGTAGTATATCACTATTATCTGATAAAATTGTTTGTTAGTCAAAAATTATCTTTTTTATTATTACTGATTGTGGTAATATTTATTTAAAATTAACTAGATCTTTAATATTAGAAAGTGTTGGTTAATGGATATATTGCGACACTTTTAAAATTAGCGTGAGTGGGTGTGTGAGTGTGAGTAAACCCCAATAAAAAGAAGTTTTACACACACTCACACTCATAGCTCACACTCGACACAAAGTGTCTCACGATCTCTATTTCATATAAATAATGGAATGGATAATAATATCATCAGATTAAGATATATTCTTGACATAACAGAGTAGAGATAATAGAATGTTGAATAAAGAGTATAGGTATTTTTATAGAGATATAGTTCTTTTAAGGAGTGATGAGATGAAGAGTGAGGATATAGTTATTTGTCAGGAGTACTGTCCCAATTTTAAAAGGATTGAAGAGGTTAAAGATAAGGAACTATCTGAGAATATTATTGGTAGGTTAGCAGATACCTTTAAGGTCTTAGGTGATCCCACAAGGTTAAAGATTATAAACGCCTTAGCTAATAAAGAGCTATGTGTCTGTGATATCTCTGAGCTATTGAATATGACTCAATCAGCTATTTCCCATCAGCTGAGAAAATTGCGTGATATGAACTTGGTCAAATACCGTAAAGAGGGGAGAGTTGTCTATTATTCTCTAGACGATCATCATATTTTACAGCTCTTTTGTCAAGGGTTAGACCATGTAATGGAAGAAAGATGAAAAAATTCATATTATAGATTGACATAGAATAACTTTAGTTATACAATATACATGAACAGATACTCATATATTTTTTATTTAATATCTGAGCAACCATTCATATTTCAAATACAAGGAGGTAAATTTATGGAAGAAAGGGGATTAATTAGAGAGAAATTCATTCTTGAAGGATTAAATTGTGCTAATTGTGCTACTAAAATAGAGAAGAGAGTAGCTGAGTTAGATGAGGTAAAGAAAAGTAAGATGAACTTTGCTATCAAGACTTTAGATGTAGAAGTTGATGGAGACTTAGAAGAGGTAGCAATCAAGATTGCTAAGTTGGTTGATGAGATAGAACCAGGTGTAAAGGCTAGAATAAAAGGAAGGGCCAGTGGATTTCAAAAAGAGTTGCTTTTAGAAGGTCTAGGCTGTGCTGATTGTGCAGCTAAGATGGAAAGAGAGATTAGTCAGTTAGAAGGAGTTGATCAAGCATCTATAAATTTTGTGGCTCAAAAGTTGAAGATTAAGGTTCACCATTCTAGCTATTTAGAGTCAACTCTAAAAGCAGCTAAGAGAATAATCAAAGAGATAGAGCCTGATGTAATTATTAGAGAAGAGAAAGAAGCTGAAGATGATTATAAGCATTCTCATGGTGATAATGGTAATTTCAAGTCTGAAATCATTAGATTAGGTGCTGGCTCTATTTTCTTTATAGTAGCTTTATTATTAAAACTTAATTTTTGGGGAGAATTAGCCTTATATGGTGTTGCCTATCTAACTATAGGTGGGAAAGTATTGCTAAAATCTATTAGAAATATCTCCAAAGGTCAGGTTTTTGATGAGAATTTCTTGATGAGTGTAGCTACTATTGGAGCTTTTTCAATTAAAGAGTTCCCAGAAGGGGTAGCAGTAATGCTCTTTTATGAAGTAGGGGAGCTTTTCCAAGATATTGCTGTTAATCGTTCTCGCCGTTCAATCAAATCTCTGATGGATATTAGACCTGATTATGCTAATTTAAAGGTTGATGGTGAACTTAAGAAGGTTGACCCTAATCAGGTTAAGGTTGGTGATATCATTGTAGTTAAACCAGGAGAGAAGGTTCCTTTAGATGGAGAGGTGATTGAAGGAAATTCTATGGTAGATACGTCTGCCTTAACTGGTGAGTCAGTTCCCCGTAAGGTTAAAACAGGTGAAGAGCTATTAAGTGGTTTTATTAATAAGGATGGTTTACTAACAGTTAAGGTAAGTTCAAATTTTGGTGAGTCTACAGTTAATAAGATTTTAGAGCTGGTAGAGAACGCTGCTAGTGAAAAGGCTCCTACTGAGAACTTTATTACTAAATTTGCCCGTTATTATACACCAGTAGTTGTATTTTCTGCAGTAGCCTTGGCTATACTACCACCACTAATTATCCCAACAGCTACTTTTAGTGAGTGGTTATATCGTGCTTTGGTATTTTTAGTAGTCTCGTGTCCTTGTGCTTTAGTGGTTTCTATTCCTTTAGGATTCTTTGGAGGAATTGGAGCAGCTTCTAAGCAAGGAGTCCTAGTTAAAGGTGGGAACTACTTAGAGGCTTTAAATAATGTTAAAACTGTGGTAATGGATAAGACAGGAACTTTGACAGAGGGAACCTTTAAAGTGACTGATATTGTTCCGTCGCAAAAATTTAGTCAAGAAGAACTAATAGAGGTAGCAGCTAAAGCTGAAAGCAACTCTAATCATCCCATTGCAGTTTCTATTTTAGATGCCTATGATGGCGAGGTTGATGATAGCCAGTTTAATAACTATCAAGAGATTGCTGGTCATGGACTAAAGGTGAATATTGATGGTAGAGAAGTATTAGCAGGTAATCATAAACTTATGGAAAGAGAGGAGATTGACTATATTAGGCCTGACAAGGCTGGAACAGTAGTTCATATAGCTAGTGATAATCAATATTTGGGATATATCTTAATCTCTGATAAGATTAAAGATGATGCTAAAGAAGCAATTAAAGGTTTAAAAGAGCTTGGCATAGAAAAGATAGTAATGTTAGCAGGTGATAACCAGCAGGTTGCCCAGAGTGTCGCTGGTGAGTTAGCTTTAGATGACTATCGGGCTGAATTATTACCCCAAGATAAGGTCAGTGAAGTAGAAAAATTATTAACAGCTAAGGAAGGTGATAAGCTAATTTTTGTCGGTGATGGTATCAATGATGCTCCTGTATTAGCCAGAGCAGATATTGGTGTAGCTATGGGAGGTCTTGGTTCTGATGCAGCGATTGAAGCAGCTGATGTAGTCTTGATGAAGGATAAACCAAGTAATTTAATTGAGGCCATCAATGTTGCTAAGTTTACTCGTAAGATTGTTTGGCAGAATATTATCTTTGCCCTAGGAGTCAAAGGGATTGTGCTGTTGATGGGGGCTTTAGGATTAGCTAATATGTGGTCTGCTGTATTTGCTGATGTAGGTGTAGCCTTACTTGCTGTTTTAAATGCGATGAGAATTACTAGATCCAATAATTAGATAAAATCTATCAATAATTAATAATTAGAAATAAAGAGATATGATTATAATCATATCTCTTTATTTCTTTGATAAGATCTTTATTACTGTTAAGCTGAAAGTTGCTCTATATTATTAAGATAGAAAAGTATCAACTTTTAAATTACTAGATCAATAAAAATGGAGGAATTATATATGAGATCAATAAAAATGGAGGAATTATATATGGAAGAAAGAATTCTTATAGTAGGTGGATATGGTAAAGCCGGAGGTTATATAGCAGAACTATTATTAGCCAATACAGATACAATTAAAATTATAATTGCAGGAAGAAGCTTAAGGAAAGCCAAGTCAAAAGCCAATAGATTAAATAATAGATTTGATAAAAATAGAGTATCTGCTCTTAAGGTTGATGCCGGAAGTTATCAAGATCTAAGAGAAGCATTTAAACTTTGTGATTTAGTTATAGTTTCTTTTCCTTATAGAGATGGTCAAGAAAGAGTAGTGATAGAATCGGCACTAGAGTCGGGAATTAATTATGTTGATTTAAATGCTGATACTGAAAAATATCAGGTATTGAAAGAATATTCAAAGGAGATAGAAGAACAAAAACTAATATTCTTAACTGGAGCAGGTATTATTCCAGGCTGTCCGGCAATGTTAGCTAATCTTGTAGCAAATGATTATGATTTAATACAGAAAATTAAGATTAGTTCTCTGTATCGCGATAAAAATATACCTTATGGTGGAGTTTATGATATTATTTCACATGCTGGGAAAATGCCCCTCATTTACAAAGAAGGTACTTGGCAAAAAGCATCTCCCTTTGCAATAAGAAGAATAAAGTTTGGTAATAAATTTAATTCAAAAATAGCAGTGCCTATTTATCTACAAGAATTAGAGGAGATTCCAAAGAAATTTAATATCAAAGAGTTAAGTATATATCAAGCAGGAATCAATCCTTTGGTTGACGGTCTTTATTTTATCTGGAAAACATTAAATTTAAGCTATTTTGAGAAGACTTTAAAACTAGGTGTAAAATTATTCCAGTGGGCTAATCAAAACTTTACGACTCCTCCTTTTGGTTTAGCTCTAAAAATTGAAGTTATTGGAGAGAAAAGAGGAGTTTTAGAGAAATCTTCAATATTATTAGAACATACTGATATGTATTTAGCAACAGCTATTCCAGTTGTAGCTACATTATTAGAAATTTTTGGAGGGAAAATAGAACAAGTTGGGATTAATTTCATGGGAGATGCTGTAGCATCAAGAGGTTATTTAGAAAATTTGAAGAATTTAGGTATGAAAGTCTCTACAGATAATTTTTAGATTAAATTAGTTAAATTTTAAATTTAATGGTTGATAGGTGCTTTTATTCAACTAACTATAAACGAGCAAATTTTAGACCAATTAATGTAAATTGTTAATTTTGAGCCATTCTATACTGTTGATATAGATATGTTAATCTAGGCTTTAATGCTTGTTTGATGCCACAGGTTAAAACAC
>Ga0163226_1000179_pt1 | contig 12060 bp, 12 predicted proteins | sample MSEWel2016_07_13_2_FD_113144 | JGI IMG/M metagenome (GOLD analysis project Ga0163226, IMG submission 113144) | Subsurface microbial communities from deep shales in West Virginia, USA - MSEEL Well Study Marcellus 5H_2016_07_13 ...
GTGATGTATTCATGAGAGAGCCTCCTTTTAGGGTCGTCACCTAAAGGTTCTCTCATTTTTCTATTTTTATAAATGTAAATTTTACTTTAACAAATTATGGACTAAGTTAACGCACATGATATTGAGATAATATAGAGATAGTGCGACACTTTGTGTCGAGTGTGAGCTATGAGTGTGAGTGTGTGTAAAACTTCTTTTTATTGGGGTTTACTCACACTCACACACCCACTCACGCTAATTTTAAAAGTGTCGCAATATCCCCATATAACATTACTTTAAAAATCAATATATAAGAAAAAGAAGTTGGTATATATATACCAACTTCTCCTATTCATCCTCATCTCCAGTTACTATTGCCACACCTTCGCTACTACCAATTCTATTGGCACCAGCATCTAACATTTCAAGGGCTTCATCAAAGGTATCAATCCCACCAAAGGCTTTAACTCCAATAGATCTACCTACATTCTTACGAATTAAACTAACCTCTTCAGTAGTTGCACCTCTTGGTCCAAAACCAGTAGAAGTCTTGATAAAGTCAGCTCCTACCTTTTTGGAGATATAACATAGCTTTCCAATCTCCTCTTCATTCAAATAACAGGTCTCAATTATCACCTTAGTAATTATATCCTTAGTGACTCCTGCTATTTTGGTAGCATCAACAACAGCCTTGACATCCTCTCTAACAACATCCCAAGAATGGGATTTAACAGCACTGAGATTAACTACCATATCAACCTCTTGGGCACCATTTCTGATAGCATTTTTAGTTTCATATGCCTTTGTCTCAGAAGTAGTAGCACCCAAAGGATAACCAATCACTGTACATACCTTTACAGAGCTATTCTCCAATAACTTAGCTGCCAAGGGAACAAAACAAGGATTAACACAGACAGAAGCAAAATCATGTTCTTTTGCTTCATCACAGGTCTTCTTGACATCTAACACCGTTGCAGTGGGGTATAGTATTGTATGATCAACCATTTTAGCCATATCTTTAGGTTTAATTGCCATGATTATCAGCTCCTCTATCGTTTTATTTTATGTTAAATGATTCAAGAATAATCTAGCCAAAGTAAAATAAATAAATAATCCTGATGCATCAATTACAGTAGTAATAAAAGGACCTGCTGCTACTGCTGGGTCAATACCAAAATAGTCTAGAATAAAAGGAGTAGTAGTTCCTACAAAGGTTGCCGTTAATATATTACAGAACATAGCTAAACCAACAACTACTCCCAACATATAATTTCCTTGCCACAAAAATGCAACTAAAGCAATTATAGAACCACAAATTACAGCAACCAGTCCTCCCACCTTAATTTCATTAAATAGATGCATAAATAAATCTTTAGATTCTATATCTCCTGTAGCCAATCCCCTAACCACAATAGCTAAAGACTGTGTACCAGCATTCCCACCAGTTCCAGCCAAAGTAGGCATAAATAAAGCTAAAGCCACTACACTATTTAAAAGTCCAGAAAAAACATCGATCACAGACCCTGATAACATACTTGCAAACAAGAGAATTATTAGCCAAGGGGAACGCTTCATAGCAGCCTTTAAAATTGAATTATTACCAGCTTCAAAATCAACCTCACTGGTTGCAGCCATTTTATAGATATCTTCAGTAGCCTCTTCTTCAATAACATCAATTATATCATCTACAGTTATTATTCCCAGAAGTTGCATCTGATGATTGACTACTGGAACAGCTAAGAGATCATATTTAGAGATAATTCGAGCCACCTCTTCTTGATCTAAATCTAACTTAACATGAATTACTTTCTTTTGGATCAGGTCCCCTATTTTCTTATCAGGAGTAGCTGTAATTAGCTCTCTCATAGAAAGAACCCCTATTAACTGCTTGGTCTGATTGACTACATAGATATAGTAAATCATCTCAGCTTCTCTAGCAATCTCTCTGACAATATCTAAAGCCTCGCCTACAGTCTTGCCTTCTTTGATTGCTATGTATTCGGTGGTCATAATACCACCGGCGCTGTCTTCATCATAACCTAAAAGATTACGAATCTGTTCAGCATCTTCTTCTCTCATCAATTTTAATAACTCTTTAGTCTTGCCAATAGATAAAGTTCCTAAAAAATCAGCTATATCATCAGAATACATATTATCTAGAATAACTCTTAAATCTTCAGGTTCTACTAAATTTAAAATGGTATGCTTAACATCATAATCAAACTCTGTTACAGCATAAGCCATCTTCTTTAAAGGAATAGCAGGAATTATTGCCTCCACTTCCTCTATTGATAGTTCATCTATCAACTCAGTAATATCAGCTGGATACAATTCTTCTAATATAAACTTTAAGTTTTCAAAATCCCTTTGCTCAAGTTTTGCCTTTATATCTAAGAATAGACTCTCTTTCATATAGTATCACCCCTTATAGCCTAGCATTTTTAAAGCATCCTCCTTATCTCTCCAGTCATCTTTGATCTTAACCCATAAATCTAGAAATACCTGAGTACTCAATAGATTCTCTATGTCAGCTCTAGCACTTTTACCGATCCTTTTGAGCATACTACCACCTTTACCAATTAAAATTCCCTTTTGCGACTTTCTCTCCACATAAATATTTGCACCAATTTCAATTAAGTCCTTATCACTTCTCTCTTCAAATCTAGTAACCTCAACAGCTACTGAATGTGGCACTTCTTGGTGAGTAAACTTTAGAATCTTCTCTCTAACTAATTCAGAGATGATAAACTGCTCTATTTGATCAGTAATCATATCATCAGGGTAATACTTAGGTCCTTTAGGTAAATGATCAACTATAGTCTCAGTTAAATCATCTAAATTAATCCCCTTTTGGGCTGAAATAGTTATAATCTCAGTAAATTGTCCTAATTTCTGATAATCATTAATCCTTGTAGCCAGATCATTTTTAGAGACAGTATCTACTTTATTTAAAACTAAAAGAATTGGCATAGAAGATACATGAGCTAACTGAGTAGCAATTTTTTTGTCCTGTTCATTTGGTTTATAATTAGCATCAACCATAAAAATAACTAAGTCAATCTCTTTTAAAGATCCATAGGCTACCTCATTTAAATACTTTCCCATTTTATCCTTTGGTCTATGAATACCTGGGGTATCTATAAATATCATCTGAGCATCATCTAAAGTTAAGATACATTGAATCTTATTTCTGGTTGTTTGAGCTTTACGGGAGGTAATATTGATTTTCTCTCCGATTAATTTATTGACTAAGGTAGATTTACCTACATTAGGCTGACCTACTACTGTAATAAACCCTGACTTGAATCCTTTATCGACTGTTAATTTATCCATTTCTATTCCCCCTTATAATTTCCGTTCCATAATTAGCCTGTCCTCTCCTAAACCATATTCATCCTCTCGATAGTCAATCTTATCAAATCCAAATTTGTGATGATAGATATAAACTGCATTCTGATTATTAGGATCTACTGTCAATTCCACCTTCTTAATTCTTCGTTTAGATAAATCCATTAAAGAATAATCTAATAATTGACTACCAAAACCTTTACCTTGATATCTTTTAGATATAGCCAAACCATATAAATAAGCCTTCTTTATATCTTCCATATCTCTCATATATTCTGCTAAACCAACAGGTTCTTTATCCAACCAAATAACATAAACCAGCCCATGATAAATCATCGGTACTAGCCCCCACTGATTTAAGCCACCTTCTCCAAAGGCTTCACTTTCAATCTCAATAAGTTTATCGATTATCTCTTTTGAGTTACTCTTTAGTACTGTGACTTTTAGCTGCAAACTCTAACGACCTCCTTAATCTTCTTCAGGTGCTACTGTACCTCCAGAAACAATTAGCTTCAAGCCTTCTTCCACAGTCATATCTAAGTGTGTAACATCATCCTTAGGGAGTAAAATTAACATTCCAGAAGTAGGATTGGGAGTAGTAGGAATAAAGACATTAACAACCTCTTTGGCTGTCTTCTGCTGTACCTCTCCTACACCTTTACAAGTTAAAAATCCTAGTTGATAGATTCCACGACGAGGGTACTCAACTAAGACCACATCACGAAAAGCAGTTTTATTCTTTAAAAATAGGGCATTAATCAACTGCCGAACAGTCATATAAATAGTTCGAACTAATGGAATTCTAATCAATAACCTCTCACCAAAGTCAATTAATCTCTTTCCTAACATATTCTTAGCTATAATACCTACTACCAAAATTAAGATAAAAGTCATAACAAAACCTAATCCATAAAATTCTCTTCCTATTAAGATTTTAACTACTGGACTTAAAGCACTATCTACTACATTAATAACTGTAACAATAATATATACAGTAGCTATTGATGGTAACAAAACTATTAACCCAGTGATTAAATAATTCCGTAATTGCTTTAACATCTATACTTCCTCCTGCTCAATCGCCACTTTATCCTTCACTCGTTTAATTCTAACCTTTGATATCCTTCTTTGGATAACCTTCTCTACAGCAATATGTAGATCCTCAAATTCAATCCACTCTCCAGCTTTAGGCACATAGCCTAACATGCTTAAGATAAAGCCACTGATTGTCTCATAATCCTCTTCAGGTAAGGAGATATCTAATAATTCATTAATCTCATCAATATCAACACGACCATCAATTAGAATCTCATCTTCATTAACAATTCTAATCCACTTTTCTTCTTCGTCATATTCATCTTGAATATCACCCACAATTTCCTCTAATAAATCCTCAATAGTTACCAGTCCAGCCGTTCCACCATACTCATCAAGAATAATAGCCATATGAATCTTCTCTTTTCTAAATTCAGTTAATAGGTTATCTATCTTCTTAGTTTCAGGTATATAGTAAGCAGGTCTCATAATTTTTTGAATATCAACATCATAACTATCCTCTTTTAATAATGGAAGTAAGTCCTTAGCATAGACTACCCCTACTATATTGTCAACGGTATCATTATAAACTGGAATCCTTGAAAACCCCATATTAATAATTAGATCTATTAACTCCTCTAAAGGATCATTTATCTCTACACATAACATATGTATTCTTGGTACCATAATCTCTTTAACACTAATATCATCAAATTCAAAGATACTATTAATCATCTGCTTCTCATCAGTCTCAATAACACCTTCTTGTTCACCAACCGTTAAAAATCTCCTAATCTCTTCTTCACTGATAAATGGTTTAACCTTCTTGTCTCCAGACCTTCTCATCACAAAATTAGTAACCAGTGTTAAACCTTTAATAAGTGGAGACAATAAAAAAGAGAAAATTTCTATATATGGAGCTACTAACATCGAGACCTTTTTAGACTCTTTGGTAGCAAAAGATTTTGGGGTAATTTCTCCAAAAATAAGCACAAATATTGTCACTGCCCCTATAGCAATACCAACTCCTTTGGCACCAAAAATATCGGTGGCTAAAGCAGTTGCAATTGATGAAGCTGCTATATTGACTAAATTATTACCAACTAAAATTGTAACCAATAATCTATCTGGACTACTTAGTAACCTATCTACAACAGTAGCTTTCTTATTTCCTTCCTGCCTTAAATGTCTAATCTCAACCTTATTTACTGACATTAAAGCAGTTTCAGAGCTTGAGAAAAATCCAGATAGGATTAATAGTATTAATAAGGCCACTCCTTCTATTAACACCGTCAAATCCATAGATTAATGCCCTCCTAACAAAATTACAAATTAACTAATTGAAATACTAATATACCTATTAATGACCCAATCATTGCACCAGAGATAACCTCCCAGGTCGTATGAATCTCTCCTTCTATCCTGCTTTGTGCTATTAAAATCGCCATTAATAGTGCTAAGGTTGTAATCAAAGCATCATTTGCTAAATTAGAAATAATAATCATTAGACCAAAAGCAAGAGCACTGTGACCACTAGGCATCCCTCCTTGCAAGGGAGTACCTTTATTAAATTGAGACTTTATCCCAATTACTATTAATACAATCAAAATTAATGCTATAAAAGTTAGATGAATTGGAGTCTGCTGAATATGTTGTAATAGATCTAAGGTCAAAGGCTTAATATCCTTAAAAAATATAATATACCCTACAACAATAGAATTTAAAGCTGTTATCAATACAGCACCTGCTGCTATATCCTTGATTATCTTAATAGTTGGATGATACTCTTGACTGACCAGATCACTCAAGCCTTCAATAGCAGTATTGATCATTTCAGTAAAGAAAACCAAGGTCATACTTATAAATAAAATCAATAACTCCAGCTTATCTAAGCTGAAAAAAATTCCAAACAATAAGACTATAATAGAAATAATAAGATGAATCTTCATATTACGTTCATGCTTTAAAGAGTATATGATACCATTAACTGCATAATTAAAACTCTTAATTAGATCATTAATTAATTTCATTTAATCTCTACTCAAGCCTAGCTCTACTAGGATTTCCTCCTCCTTTTTACGCATAATTCTTCGCTCCTCTCCATCATAATGATCATAACCTAAAAGATGGAGCATCCCATGAACTGTCAAAAAACCAACCTCTCTAGCAAATGAGTGATTATACTCCTCAGCTTGGCGTTGAGCTGTCTCCAAAGAGATAATAATATCACCCAATAAGAATTTATCATCTTGGGGAAAAGAAAGTACATCAGTTGGTTGATCTTTTCCTCTATATCTATGATTTAAGCCATGTATATAACTGTCATCAACTAAAGCAACACTTACCTCTTTGTCTGAATCTACTTCTTTTTTTAATACTACATCTACCACCTGTTCTATAATATCTGTAACCTTTTGTTCAACCTCTAAATTATCTTGTAGATTATTTATTAGTACTGACATCTAGTTTCTTTCCCTCCTTAAATTGTTGAGCAATATTATCAGGATATTCTATTCGATTATGAAAGATTCCTTTTAATATATTAACAAAAGCATTAGCAACCTTATCTAAATCCTTTAAGGTTAAATTACATTCATCTAACTGTCCACTATCTAATTTCTTTTTAATCAACTCTCTAACAAACTTCTCTAACTTACCAGGATTGCTCTGAGCCGATACATTAGATCTAACTGCAGCCTCTACCATATCAGCTAGCATAATCAATCCAGCTTCTTTGGTCTGTGGCTTAGGACCATCATATCTAAAATCATCTTCGTCTATACTCTTATACTTCTCATCATGCTTAGCTTCTTGATAGAAAAAAGAGACAAGACTAGTTCCATGATGCTGTTCAATCACATCTACAATCACCTGTGGTAATTTATACTCCTTAGCCAACTCCAGTCCATCCTTAACATGAGAAGTAATGATTAGAGTACTCAAGCTAGGCGATAACTTATCATGAGGGTTCTCTAACCCAATTTGATTTTCTGTAAAGAAATAAGAACGTTTAGTCTTACCAACATCATGATAATAAGCCGACACTCTAGCTAATAGTGAATCTGCTCCTATTTGGTCTGCAGCCGCTTCTGCTAAGTTACCAACTATTATACTATGGTGGTAAGTTCCTGGAGCATCTACTAATAACTTCTTTAATAATGGATGATTGGGATTAGATAGTTCCAACAATTTAACAGGTGATGTGATCCCAAAAATATTCTCAATATAAGGCAATAAACCATTTGTAACAACAGCTACCAATACACCATTTAGTATGCCCCACAAGATCTTTAAAAACCTAGCTAGCTCTACATTGGGTACCATCAATAAAAAAGTAAATATCGTTGCTGAAGTGGTCAAACCAACAATGAGTCCAGCTCTAGCCAGATCAGAACGTTGACTTAACTTTGATACACTGTAAATTCCAGTTAACCCACCAACTAAAGCAACTGTAATTCCAATTACTCCATCTCCAGTGACTATACCTACTAAAAAAGATAAACTGATTGTAAAGAGAATTGCTAAATCTGTATCAATTAAAATTGCAATCATAATCGAAGCCGCAGCTACGGGTACCACAAAGGATGGGTATTCGATGGGCATATAATTGGCTATATAACTTGCTAATTTAGCTAATGTAATAATAATGATTGGTAATAGCCCTAATAGTGCCAATATTCCTTCCCCTTCTAAAACCTCCCGTTGATATTGGGAAATATAAATAGTAGGAATTAAAGTAAAGATTAACACGATTAGGATATGCCCAATAATATTAAGATAATTGATTTTAGCTTGCCTTAGCCCTAATTTCTCTAAAATCTTAATATCATCTTTAGTAACAACTTTACCATGGCGAATAATAATCTCACCTTTAGAGAAGGTTCTTTTAATCGGCTCTATCTTCTGACGAGCTTCTTCTTTTTTCTTCTCTGTTGCTTCCAAATTAAAGATCATATTAGGCTTAATAAAATGCTGAGCAATCTCACTTACCAGTTTATTATACTGCTGGTCTTCACTTAATTTCATGGCATCTTGACTTAATTGTTCCTTTACATTACTTAAATAATCATTCTTAACACCACGATTTAAATATTTAGCCAATATCATCAGAATATCCTCTTTTAAAAGCTCTACATCCTCTTCTGATAGACTAAATAGATATGATAAGTTCTGATAAGATAACTCCATATTATAGTTATCTTGCACCTGTTGAACCTTATCCTCTATCTCTGCATCAGCCTCTTTTATCACTTTGATATTATCAAAAAATTTTCTAACATCTACCTTTACCTCTGTTAAAATCCCTACATCTTCTTCATAAACCTTAGAAACTGAATTGGCAGCTTCTTTTCTTAAAGCTTGGGTCTGTTCTTCATCTATGTACTCTACTGTCTTAGGAGCAACGATATCATTTTTAGCAACTTGTCCCACTTCCAAATTAACCTGTCTTGGAAAGATATCGATAGTAACAATCCCTGCTAACATAACAAAGATAACTATAACCCAAATGTAACGTTGTGACTTTTCAATCTTATAAAAATCAACATGTTTAATCTTCAACTTTTCTACTACTTGCTCAAAAAAAGACATTATCTTTCACTCCTAAAAGGATCAGTTAATTGCTTCATAAGCCTTAATTATCTCTCTCACTAACCTATGCCTTACTACATCAAGATTAGTCAAATAGATAAAGCTTATGCCAGCTATATCTTTTAATATCTGCTCTGCCTGAGCCAATCCTGACTTCTTTCTACTTGGCAAATCAATCTGAGTAATATCACCAGTAATTACCGCTTTAGAATTAGGTCCCAAGCGAGTTAAGAACATCTTCATCTGTTCTCTGGTAGTATTTTGAGCTTCATCTAAAATTACAGCTGAATTTCTTAGAGTTCTCCCTCTCATATAAGCTAAAGGAGCAATCTCTATAATCTTCTTCTCCAAAAGTTGCTCAACCTTTTCTGCTCCTAGTATATCATATAATGCATCATATAATGGTCGTAAATAAGGATCAACCTTCTCCTGTAAATCTCCTGGTAAAAAGCCTAAGTTCTCTCCTGCCTCAATAGCTGGTCGAGTTAGAATAATTCTCTCCACTCTATTTTTAACTAAATAATTCACAGCCATAACCACTGCCAAATAAGTTTTTCCTGTACCAGCTGGACCTATCCCAAAAACAACATCATCCTTGCGTAAAGCATCTAAGTACTTCTTCTGACCTATAGTCTTAGGGGTAATCTTCTTTCCTGATCTAGTAACTTGCACTACATCAGAGTAGATTTCATTTAAAGAAAATTCCCCCTCTTTACTCATTTCAATAGCATACTCTACTTCTTTAGTTGTTAAGGCATCCTTATTATTAGCTATCTTATTGAGTTCTTCAAAAAGTTTATATACTTTATTTACATCTTCTTTTTTACCTTTAATTTTAACTACATTACCTCTAGCAATTATCTGGGCTGCAAATTCTTTTTCAATCAATCTTAAATTCTGATCATGATGACCAAAAATATTTCTTGCAGCTTGATTACTACTTAATGTAACTTCTTTTGTTAAGATGTCCAAAACTAGCTACTCCCTCCTGACTCCAATCTCTTCTTCAATCTCTAACAATGCTTTAACTCTAATTATATTATTATCCTCACCAGCTAAGTCTATTAACTTTAATTTACTATTTAATATTATAGCCTCTTTTGATATCCCTTGCAAGATACTTTCTACTGCTTCTTCTTTAGCAATTTGTTTAGCCGTATCCAATTTAATTCTCTCTTTTATCTTCATTGCCTGTATGTATCTTCTTGTAACTAATTCGATAGGTAAGTCGATATTCCTCCATTGAGGTAAAGATTTTACCTTCTCTACCATTTTAAAATTAGTATATGGTGAGCTTTTAGGTCCAATTATATTTATCACTTTACCTTTAAATTTGATAATAATACTAGTCTTACTATTATCAGTTAATTGTTCATACTCCCGCATAAGTTTAGCTTCTCCGTAACCCTCATACCAGATTCTTGCTTTGATAATTCCTTCAGCCTTAACTTCCTCTTTTTTGACAAGAATCCCTCTATCATTACCCTCTTGCTCTTCATTCTCCCTATCAATTACCTCTTCCTCTTCCTTTTTAATAAATACTTCCTTACTTATTAATAGATCGCCCTTTTTAACGGTCATCCCCTCTTCAACCATTGGAGTACCCTTTAATACAATCATTTTAGATATAATTCCAGCCTTAGCAGCTACAATATCACTAGGGAGAATCTTAGTATCTACCATCTTCTTCTCAACTAACTCTATAACCAATCTAGTTCCAGTAAAGTGAATATTGACCCAAGCAATTCTAGGTATCCTCTTGATAAGAGCTTTTTCCAAATCCCCTAATGGAATACTAGATTTTAAGACTCCAGGATGGATATTAACCTCTTTTAAAAATCCTAATACCTGATCTTTCTCTATCTCTTTGGTACCTTTAATCTCTATAAAGAATATAAATGATGACAATGTGTATAATGATAATATCAGAAGAACTAACCCGATAATTAAAAACATCCTGTTGAATGCTTTCTTAAATAAGAAGGGTAGTCCTCTTTTCTGATTTATCCTAACCTTAGATTCTGTGTTTCTCAAATAAGACCTGATATTTTTAAAATCCTTTAATCTAATATTTACATATAACCTATCACCTATACGGATAATATCCCATAATTTAAAGCCTTCTCTCATTAAAATATTGATACATTTCTCTAAATTTTTCCCTTGAATCTCTAATCTCAAATATCCCTCTACTAAAGTATATAGTTTCTTTAGCATGATATCCCCCTTAAACTGATTTAATCTTCAAATCAGTTATCTTACCCTCTATTATGATAATCTCCTCTTCTAAACTATCAATACTCATATCCTTACCCTCTATAATAATCTGCCCACGGTAAAATCTAATCTTTATAAATTCTGGAGTATACTTGATAATTCCTCGATGATTCTCAATTGCCAGTTGTATACCCCCCACCAATGAAATTCTAGGCAGATTCAATACCACCTCTTGAGGAAGGTCAAATATATTAGCAAACAACTCCTTAGCTTTCTCTTTCTTCCCCATTTAAATTCCTCCTAAGCGTTAGCTGTTGCTAACTTAAATACTAATATCTATTGGCTAATATTAGTTACTAATACTATCAATACTTAATACATTTAGAGCTTCGTGAATCTAGAATAAAATTTAACCATGACGCTATATAGAGATAATGAGACACTTTGTGTCGAGTGTGAGCTATGAGTGTGAGTGTGTGTAAAACTTCTTTGGGGTTTACTCACACTCACACACCCACTCACGCTAATTTTAAAAGTGTCGCAATATCACCATTAAGTTTCATTTTGAATTCACATACCTATAGATCTCCAAGTCTAAAGTGTAATTTATAGTACTTTTATATTTTTGATCTTAACTCGTTACTTATCACTTGTTACCACCATTCGACTTTGCTACTAAATAATATATATGTAAGCTATTGATTATTAATTACAGTTAAGTTTAGAAGAATAAGATTGAAGGGTATTAGGGGTTAATGGGTATATTGCGACACTTTAGTAATCAGTGTACAGTTAACAGTTGACGGTTGACAGTTCAGTTCAAACCCTTCAAAGCAATAGTTTTAGTTCTTTAACTGTAAACTGTTCACTGTCAACTGTCAACTCGAAGAA
>Ga0163226_1000180_pt1 | contig 11977 bp, 13 predicted proteins | sample MSEWel2016_07_13_2_FD_113144 | JGI IMG/M metagenome (GOLD analysis project Ga0163226, IMG submission 113144) | Subsurface microbial communities from deep shales in West Virginia, USA - MSEEL Well Study Marcellus 5H_2016_07_13 ...
GTATTAAATTAGTAGGATATTTAGGTTTCATTCTAGAGTTGTTTGTCTATATTAAGATAATACCATAATTTACTCTATTTTTCCATTTAACAACTTGATAATCTTAGAATAATAATTAAGCTAATAAATCATCGCATTAAATAATATTTTTTAAGGAATGGCTCATACTAATAATAAATAAAGTAAAGAAGGGAGCATGAACATATGGCAACAGCAACTATAACAGGCAATGAATTAAAGACAACAATTATAAACTTTTTAAAGAAAAAGGATACTGGAGCTTTAGCTACTTCTGGAATAGAGACAAGGGTAAGTCCAGTTAAATACTTTCTTGGTGAAGGGTTGGAGATTTATATCCACAGTAACGGTGGCTCTAAATTCTTAAATTTAGAGAAGAATAAGGAGGTCTGTTTATTAGTAAGTACAGAATTTTATGGTGATTATGAGACTATTAAAGGTGTTCAAATCTTTGGTCAAGCAGAAGTGGGGCAAGAAGGTTCTAATCTTTATAAACAAGCAGAAGAATACTGTCCTTTTGAACATATGGGTAATGAGGATGGATATATTATCAAAATTAATGCTCAAAAAGCAGTATATAAAGATGCTGTAGATGGAGATGGTGAAAAGAGTATTTGGAAAGCTTAACTAGGCAAAGCTACCGACTCATGAGTTGGTAGCTTTTTATCATTTCAGGACAACCATAGAGATCTTCTATAATTTTTAAAATTAATTTAAGTTATAAGATTTTAGAGATTCTCTTGGACTATTGGACTTTTATAAATTCTTCTCTACTGGAAGGATTTTTTGATTTTTTGGTTAATTATTTTATAAGGGTTATTGTTTTAAACTTGAATTTAATACTTTTATAGAATCTATCAATTAGTAGAGAGGTAGGAGGGGTAACTGATGAAAGAACAATCACTTGAGGATATAATCAATATAAAGTTTTTCTCGTGTCTATTAATTATAGCTATATCAATCTTATTGGTGGTTATCTTCCCAATTAATTATCTATTAAGTAATAAGATATATAGTCTAGCCCAAAAAACCAATATAAAGATTGTACTTTCACATATGAAACAGTTTGATGATTCATTACAGGTGATTGAAAAAAGTTATGATCCCTTTATTGAAGATATTATATTAAAGTTTGCAGATAAAATTGAAGCTGGCGATTTTGATAAATTATCAGTAGCTAGACTACACCAATACCTTCAAGAGATAAGAGCAGGGCTAAAAGTCCCTAATATCTTATCAGATAAAGAGATAAACTTTTATTTAATTGATTCTAGTGGTAAGATTATCCAAACAAATTATCGTGATGATTTAGGATTGAACTTTAGTGATTATCCTAAGTTATGGACAAAGATCAAAGGATTAGATAAGGGGGAGGTTCTCTTACATAGATTGACTTATAATCTAGGAAGGAGTGTTCCCCGTAAGTATGGTTATATAAAATTAAAGAATGGGGACATATTAGAGTTAGGAGTTCCTCTTAAATTCAACTTATTTGAAGAGCTAATCAATACAATTAAAGAGTTAGAGGGCCAGCTCTTTTTAGTAAAGGATTTAAAATTATATAATGATGGCTTTATGCCTATAAGTTCTGCTTCAATGGATATATCCTTAGGAGAGCAAAGCACTTTATCAATTAGTAAGGAGGATATTAGTGATATTGATATTCAAAAGAGAAGGTTAAATAAGCCCAAAGATGAAATTTATATTCCCTTTACTCTTAAATCAGATAAGGACTTAGGTTTGGAACAAAATTATATTTTAAAGATTAATTTGGATTATTCTAATGTTAAATTCCATAGGTTTTTGATATTGCTTGGTTTATTTCTGATATTGATGTTAATTTCATTTATTATAGTCACTTTAAATAAAAGGATCTATCAAAAATTATCTATTCCCTTTGCTCAACTTGCAGAGAATATGAGGGGATTTAAGCTAGATAATAATGGTGATTTTTATAAGAAGATTGATAGGACAGATATTGAAGAAGTAAATACATTATTGTCTACCTATCAGAATATGACTAGTGAACTATTAGTTAGTTTTAAAGAGCAGGACTTGATAAATAAGAGACTTAAAGAGTCTAATCAGGAATTAGATTCTTTAACAGAGAAGTTGCAGGAGATTATCTTGCTTACTTCTAGTTTGACTAAAGATATCTTCGATGAAGATAGTAAGTTCTTATCTAGATTATTAAAGATTGCTCAACAGTTAATTCCAGAAGCTGATTATGGTAGTATTTATTTGATTGATGAAGGAAGATGGGAGTTTATTGATGCTATTGGTCACAATTTAGATTTTCTGAAGTTATTAAGTATAGAAGATGCTTTTCTGCCAGAAGATGATGTGGTTATAGTAGAAGATATTATGGGAAAAGATAAAGAGTTTATTGCTACAAGCCAACAAGATGATTTTGATATAGCTACTATTCCGATTAAATCTACTTTATTAGTTAAATTAAAGATTGGTGAGGAAGTCTTAGGTGGTATCTCCTTAGATATTGCTAAAGAGAGTAAGGAAGAATCTTTTAGTAATGAATCTATTAAAATCATAAAATCCTTTGGGAGTATAGCTTCAGCCTTCTTAACAATGCAACGCTATATTAATATCAGAGAGAAGTTCCAAGAGGAGACTATCTTCTCTATCATAAATATCTTAGAGATACATGATAAATATACTAAAGGGCACTCTGAAAATGTTGCTTATATCTCAGCACAGATTGCTAAGAAATTAGAGTTGAGTACAGAGGAGATTGAGATTGTTTACTTCACTGGTTTAGTCCATGACATAGGTAAAATTTTGGTAGATAAGAATATTTTAAACAAAACTACTAGACTTACTGATGAAGAGTTTGCCGAAATTAAGAAGCATAGTACTTGGGGTTATCAGGTATTAAGCCATTCTAAAGAGTTGGAAGAAATTGCGATTTACACCTATTGTCACCATGAAAGGTGGGATGGTTTTGGTTATCCCCAAGGGCTTAAAGGTGATAAGATTCCTTTGGTATCTCAAATTATATCTGTAGCAGATGCTTGGGATAGTATGGTAAATGATAGGGTTTATCGTCAGAAGCTATCAAGGGAAGTTGCAATTAAAGAGTTAGAGAATAATAGGGGTAAACAGTTTTCACCTCAGATAGTAGATATTGCCTTAGAGTTAATCGATAAAGGTGAGTTTTAAGTTATAATATATTGGAGGGATAATTAATGGACTCTAAAGTACGAAAACATCTTTATATTAGTGGTCATGTACAAGGAGTAGGTTTTCGTTGGTATACTAATCAACAGGCAAATAAATTGGAGGTAAGAGGTTGGGTCAAAAATCTTGCTGATGGTAGAGTAGAGGCTGTGATTGCGGGTGATGAGGTTCAGGTGAATAAGATGATAGATTTCCTTAAGCAAGGCTCTCCTTTATCTCAAGTGGATGATGTTGAGATAATAGATGAAGATTATCAAGGTGAGTTTAGTAAATTTAAAATGAAATATTAATTCAACTACAACTGGAAGATTTTAAATAAAACTATATTCAAAAGAGAAAGGTATTTTTTAACTTTTATAGAAATAATATAAATTACAGTTAATCATAAATATTATATCGTCTGCTTAGAAGAGTATAAGGTTATCAGAGGGTAGGCTAACTACAAAGGAGGCCAAAGAGAGTTGGAGAGTCAGAATATGTATAAAGATAGTATAGGTCAGTCTTTTCCTCTTCCATCAAGCAGATATAGTGTTAATAGTTATCAAAAGAAGATAGAAGTAATTCGGAGAAATTTAATAGATATTTTGGGGAATTTAGAGTTTGAGTCGGTACTTGATGTAGATTGTGGAAAAGGATATTTATTAGAAACTATTGCTAAGGCTTATACAGATGTATCGATCTCAGGGATAGATTCATCAGCAGATAAGCTAAAAGCTGCTAAACGAAGATTGGGAGTTAATAGTGATCTCATCCTCTGTAATTCTGAAATATTACCTTGGGATGAATCTTCCTTTGATTTGGTATTATGTATCGATTCCTTTCAACATTATCGCCATCCTGAAAGAGTCTTGACAGAGATAAAGAGGGTAATTAAGCCTAAAGGTTATTTAGTTATTACTGATAATTGGAAAGCAACTCCTATTAGACAGTTAATGAATTTATTATCGACTTTATTTAAGAAGAAAATCAAGATATACTCTAAAGGCATGATAGAGAGCTTTTTAGATGAGCATAGTTTTAAATTAAGGGATTGGAAATTAGTCACTAAAGATGAATATATGGTGATTGCTCAACTAGAAGGATAATTACATATTATTGATAAAGGTTTAAGAAGGATATTAATAATGTCAAGAATTTATGGTCAAAGAGTTATGTTAAGGGAGTATAAGTCCTCTGATTTTGAAGAAATCAGAGGATGGGTTATTAACCCTGAGATTACGGGATACTTATCTGATATCTTTCTTTATCCAAATTCTGAAAAGGATACAAGGGATTTTTTGGATAAAGCAATGAGTAATGAATGGACAGGTTTTGTGATTGCAGATGTAGAGACTGGAGATTATATTGGACAGATCGATTTTGTTAAATTAGATTTAAAGAATGGCTCTTGGGAATTAGGAGGAAAAAGAGATACAGAAATGGTAGATATCATGATGAAATCTGTTACGTTATTTTAAAAGATGAATGGCAGAGCAGGTAAGATGATTAGGAGGATTAGTAATGGCTTATAGATTTAAAAAGAGCTCGATCAATAAGAGTGGATTACCTCCTGGAACTTTAGTTTATAGAGGAGAAGAGCGGGAGGAAGAGGTTAAGATAACAGTCTTTAATTATAGTAGTGGTGGCTATGTAGAAGAGAAGGATATCAGCCTTGAAGAGGCTTTAGCTTATAAAGAAAAAACAGGGATAAAGTGGATTAATATTGATGGATTACATAATATAGAAGTAGTTAAAAGCTTAGGGGATGTTTTCAATATCCATTCCTTAGTCTTAGAGGACATACTTGATACAAACCACCGCCCTAAAGTTGATTGCTATGATGATTTTGTCTACTTTGTAATTAAATTATTCTCTTATGATTACAAAGAAGAAGAGATAGATATAGAGCAGTTGAGTATTATCTTAGGAGAGGATTTTGTGCTTACCTTTCAAGAAAAAGAAGGAGATGTCTTTGATAATATTAGAGAGAGAATTAGAAGTCAAAGTTCTCGCTTAAGAACTTTAGGTGCTGATTATTTGGCATATGTTCTGTTAGACGTGATAGTAGATAATTATTTTGTAGTATTAGATGAGATTGGTGAAGGGCTCTTTTTGATGGAAGAAGACTTATTACTTGATTCTTCTCAGGATATATTATCTGATATACAGCAGGTTAAACATGAAATGATCTTTTTGGAGAAGTCAGTCTGGCCTTTAAAGGGTATCTTTAATAATCTGCTCAAAGGTGATAACAAGCTGTTTAAAGATAGTACAACTCTTTATCTAAAGGATGTTAATGATCATATTGAAAGGACAATAGATACAATTCAAACCTTTAGAGATATAATCAATGGTATGATGGATACTTATTTATCAAATGTAAATAATAAGATGAATGAAATTATGCAGGTTTTAACAATCATATCTACAATTTTTATTCCGTTGACTTTTATAGCAGGGATTTATGGGATGAACTTTAGATATATGCCAGAACTTGAAAGTAATTTGGGATATCCGATTACTTTAATAGTGATGCTAGCTATTGTAATTGGGATGTTATTTTATTTTAAGAGAAAGAAGTGGCTATAGACATCAGACTTTGGAGTGAAATAGGAAAGAACAATGAGTAAAGATTAAAAAAATAAATAAGAAGTATTATAGTACCTTAAGTAGTTTGTTTTTCTGTATACTAGTTACTAAGGAGTGATAGTTGTGAGTAATAAACTAGTCAAATATAAATGTGAGGTTTGCGGTTATGAGTATGATGAAAGTTTGGGTGACAATCAAGGAGATATTAAAGTAGGAACTCCTTTTAAAGAATTGCCCCATGGTTGGAGATGTCCAGTCTGTGGTGCTGATAAAGATAGATTTTTTGAGGTTATAGTTCCTAGTTTATGAAGGTAAAAATATTTATAATTAAAATTGTGTAGACTAAATAATGGGGTGAAGATATGGGAAAAAAATTAAGCACTTTTAAAATGATTATTAAGAATATAAGATTAGCAAGTAAGTATATTAGTGATCCACAAGTGCCTTTAATGAAGAAAGTCTTATTGCTCTTTCCTTTAGTTTACATTATATCTCCATTAGATTTAGTTCCAGAGATGTTGATTCCTTTTTTTGGATGGTTGGATGATACAGCTATTGCTTTGGTTGTGTGGAACTATATGTTCAATTTGATTGATAAATATGAGCAGAATAATAATAATGACTATACTTTAGATGATGATGAGTATAAAGTCGAGTGAGCTTAAGGTGCTATCAATCTCAAGCTAATCTTAATTAATTGATATTATAGATTTCCAAGTCTAAAGCCTAGATTTAATATTGCTTTTATTTTTTGATTTTAACTCCTACCAAACTACCTCCTAAATATCACTTTTTCTCTGTATAAGCATCATGGTTAAATTTTATTTTAGATTTACGAACCTCTATATAGATATCCAACTTTAGAATGAAACAATAGAAAGATATTACGACATCTTAGGAATCGGGAATCGGTTATCAGGAATCTGTAGAACATACTGATTCCTGACACTAAAGTGTAATTTAATGGGGATATTGCGACAGGTTTAAATATCAGTGTTAGTTTAAAAAATACCCTCTCCTAAATCCTCTCCCTGATAAGGAGAGGACTTTAAACACTTTTTATTCCTCCCCTTTTAAGGGGGGAAGTTAGGAGGGGGAAGTTCTTAAAGTCTCACAACGCCCCCAACCCCTCTTAATCTTAAGAGTGAAATTTATAGTACATATACAATGTCAATTTCTCGATGATTAATTATTAAAAGATTTTTCAAACACCCTTTAAGATGATTTTTCTAAGAATGTAGTTTTAGCTAAATGGAAAGGATTATCAAGAATTTAATTGGTTTTGGGATATAAGATAAATTTATCTTATATATATTTATTTTTTGAATTATTATTAAAGTTAAATGAAAGTAGGTAGTTATATGGAGAAAATTTGGGAAAAGAAAGATAGTAAGGTGATATATCAGCGGGGAATTGTTTCTTTTAAAGAAGAATTATGTTATCATAACAAGAAAAAGATCTCTTATCCCTTTTTTAAGATGGAGTTTATGGATTGGGTTAATGTAGTACCAATTACGGCTAAAAATGAGGTAGTGTTTGTCAAACAATATCGTTTCGGAATTGATGATATTACTCTAGAGGTTCCTGCTGGGACTTTAGATGTAGGGGAGAATAACCCAGAAGTTGCTGCTAAACGAGAATTGTTAGAGGAGACTGGCTATGCCAGTCAAAATATGATTTATTTAGGAAAGGTAGCTGTTAACCCTGCAATTCAGAATAATTATTGTCATTTTTACTTGGCAGAAGGTGCTTCTTTAGTAGGAGAGCAGGATTTAGATTTAACAGAAGATATCGAAATCAAACTAATAAAGTTAGCAGATATAGATGAGTTGATCTCTAGTGGCTCAATCAATCATTCTTTGGCAGTACTGGCCCTGTTACATGCCAAAGATTATTTGAAGAATAAAAATGATTAATACATAAAGCTCTTTAAATTTTGAAATGCTATAAACAAGTCATCTAAATAATAAGAATAAAAAGTAAGTTCAAAGAGAGGAGTTTTGCAATGCAATTACAAGTTAAACGTGCTAAATTAGATGGTCATGAAAAAAGAAAGTTGGAGGATATGGAGATTGCATTAAATCTTGATAGAGATGACAATAATCAAATTAAGATTTTAGCAGTTGAAGAAGAATAAATTGGGTCTTTAGACCCAATTTATTCTTCAGCAATTTATTAGTTAAAAAATAGATATAAGGATATTAGAGCTTTTATAGCCAATTATTTATAAGATTATATAAGAAATCTTTAATTTCTTGAAAGCAGAAAAATTATAATAATACGGATTGATATTTGGGATTAATATGAATAATATGAAAATTATTACAAAATATTAATATCTATGCTAAAATGTTTTGAAAGATTATTAATTATGCAGGGAAAATTAGACCTTATCTAGAAATACTATAGGAAATATAGTTTTATATAAAGAATGACAAGTTATTATTATTTATATTAATTTCTAGTAAAATCAATTATTATAATTAATTACTTTTATAATTTTTTTATAGACCTATATTACTTACATTACTAACCTTTAAATTAACTAAAAGATACGGGGGCAACTAACTATGGAAGAGATGAATTTATTTGTTCAGGCTATTTTGAAACTTTTTATCTTTATATCCGTCACATATATTGTAATCAATGCAAGGCCTCTTTCTAAGGGGAGGATTAGTAACCTGGAGACTAAAGGTAAGTTATTCTTTAACCTGATTGTAATAACAATTGTAATACTACTGACTTGTCTTTTTAAAGGATATAATTTAGGGTTATATTATTTAACGATCTTATTGGTTGGGAATTTTTTTAAATTTCCTTATGGCCTTATAAACGGAATTATAATGGCTATATTAAGTTGTTATTTGAGGATCAATCTTTATCCTCTGGGATTAGATAGTATATTATTGGGAATAGTGATAGATAATTATCATATACTAAAATTAGATAATCTTGATACTAAATTAAAAAATCTAGTAATCAGCTTACTTTTAGCAATAACACTAATATTTCAAGATAAAGCTATTTTATATCTAGTTATTAATACTATAATCTTCTGGTCGGTACTGTTAGTTATTGATATTCATAAAAAGAGGTTGGAATTGATATGTAGTAAAGAGAGAGAATTAAAAGATATTAATTTAACCTGTAGTAGTTTAACTGGATTACATGATATCAATAAAAAATTAAGCTCCAAATTTACATTAGAGGATACTTATGAAGCTTTAATTGAGATTGCTTGTGAGAAGTTAGGGGTAGAGGTAGGAGGCTTATTAGCTCAATCTGAAGAGGAAGACTCTTATCTAGATGTTAAATCATTAAAAGGTTTAGATAGAGATTTATATAGACAGTATTGGAAGAAGGTTAAGATTAAAAAAGGTGAAAAATATTTTGGCTATCAGTTGACTGAAGGAGAGATAGTAATAGTTGATTCTTTAGTAAATGATAATCACTCTGATACAGAATTATTTGTTGAAGGTGGTTTTAATTCAATGTTATTATCTCCAATTTTTGTTGAAGGTGATTTGGCAGGTATTATCTTTTTTTTACATCCAGAAGAGTCTTTTTTCAACAATTTCCATAGAGTTGCTATTAGAACAGTAGTGGAACAGTCACCCTTAGCTATTGAAAAAGCAGAGTTTTTTGAAAAAATGGAGAGAAATATGGCTGGTTTATCTACTTTACAGAGAACAAGTAATACTATTAACTCTACTTTAAATTTAGATGAGGTGATTGATTTAACTGTTGATGTTGTTTTAGGGACTATGGGGGTATCAATGGCAGGGCTTTTTTTATTAGACAAGCAGGATGAAAAGTTGAAGTTGGTCTCATCTATAGGAGTTCCAGATAATAAAGAGACTAAAAAATTAATTCAATTAGCTAAAAAGACTGCTGATAATTTAATTCAGACTAATAGTGTTTTGATTACTGATAAGGTAAGTGAGGGGATTAAGAATCAGTTTGAAACATTAAATCTAATCTCAGCTGTCTGTATTCCACTAAAAGTAAGGGATAATATGCTGGGAGCAATTACTGCAGCACAGTTGGATTTTCCCAGAAACTTTAAAGAAGCAGATAAGAGCTTTTTAACTACCTTATCTAATCAGATTGCTATTGCTATTGAGAATGCTACTATGTATAAACAGATGGAGGATTTAGCTACTAGAGATGGCTTAACCAAACTATATAACCATAGTTACTTACAGGATTCCTTAAGAGAAGAGATAATTGAAGCTAAGGAGTCGAAAACTGAATTATCTTTGATGATGATGGATATTGATAACTTTAAAGAGTTCAATGATACTTATGGCCATCAAGCTGGTGATAAGGTATTAAAGTGTCTGGCACGATTATTAAAAGAAGAAGCAAGAGCTTTAGATATAGTAGCCAGATATGGTGGAGAAGAGTTTGCAATTATCTTGCCTAAAACCGGTGCTGATGCTGTGTTAGCTATTGGAGAAAGGTTGAATGAGTTAGTAAGAAATATGGTAGTTGAATATGATAATCTAAGGTTAAAGGTTACAATCAGTATTGGGGTTGCATGTTATCAAGTAGGATTGTCTCAAAAAGAGTTAATTAGTGCTGCTGATACTGAATTATATCGAGCCAAGAGAAAAGGAAAAGATCAAACTTGCCTGGCTGAATATAAATAGATAATTTTTTGATATAATATAAAAAGATAGATTAGAGGTGATCATATTGAGAATTGGTGTAATTAGTGATATTCATGGTAGTTTAAGTGCTTTTAAAAGAGTAACTAAATATTTGGATGATGTTGATATGATTTTGGTGGCTGGTGATATTTTATATCATGGAGCTAGAAACCCTTTACCAGATGGGTATAATACTAAAGCTTTAGTAGAAGAGATCAATCAATTTAAAGGGGATTTATTAGCTGTGAAAGGGAATGTAGATGCGGTAGTAGATGATTGGGTCTTACCTTATCCTTTACCTGAATATGCGGTAGTTGATGATAATGGCTGTAGAATTGTTATCTATCATGGTTATCAGCATGAGAAAGAAGAGGATAGAGTTGCTTTTGCTAAAAGATTTGGTGCTGATATCTTAATCTTTGGACATACTCATCAACCAGTAGCTAAAGAAGTAGACGGGGTGATATTATTAAATCCTGGTAGTATATCTTTGCCTAAGCAGGAACCACAAATTGCTACTTTTGCAGTAATTGATGATAAAATTGATATTATCTCTTTGGAAGATGGGAAGAGGTTGATTGATTATATTGACCTAGCAGAGAGATAAAAGGCCAACAGTAGTTGGTCTTTTATCTTTTTATTCTATTAAATTTTCGGCAAAGGTTATAGCATTAGTAAAATCTTCATCATTAGGTCTTTCTTTTTGGATACCACCAATTAACTTTAATGGTCCATAGGTATCAAAGCCTCGACAAGAGAAAGTCCCAATTAATTTATAGTTTTTTTCCAATAATCTCTTCTTTAATTCTTTGTTAAAATTATGAATAAGAGGTAATTTTCTCAAGCCACTGGTAGAGAAGATAAAGGCTTTTTTTCCTTGAACTGTTGGTAAGTCTTCTGCTAAACTTAATAATTTATGGTGATGTTTACCAAAATATATTCCTGAACCAAAGCCAACTAAGTCATATCTACCAATGATTTGAGGTGTGGCATCTCTAGTGGATAATATATCGGCATTAATAACATCTGCCATTGTTCTAGCAATTTTTTCGGTATTACCATGGTGAATTGATTTATAGACTATTAAGATTTTCATTACTTTTAGTCCCCCTGATACTTATATTATTAACCCCGTTGAAATTATGTCAATAACTATATTATATAAAGTTTTGCTTTTAACAGCAAGGCATATTATTGATTTAATTTTTTTATTCCAATTATTTTAGGGTTTTAGGTTCAATAAATTGATTTAATAGCATAAGTCAAAGTTTAAATAAATATTATATGAATAGATGGTTTTTAATAGAAAATTATATAAGTAAGTATGCTGTTATAGATATCCAAGTCTAAAGTGTAATAAAAGACTAAAGATCAAAAGCTAAAGATTAGTAACGAATTAACACGAATTAAAGATTAAAAGATTAATTAATCTTTTAGCTTTATTCGCGTAAATTCGGTAGATTCGTTGCTGAAAGTTATCTTTTAAGGTTTTTAGTTAAGAACTTAAAGGTATTAAATTATTAGGATATTTAAATTACATTCTA
>Ga0163226_1000182_pt1 | contig 11933 bp, 12 predicted proteins | sample MSEWel2016_07_13_2_FD_113144 | JGI IMG/M metagenome (GOLD analysis project Ga0163226, IMG submission 113144) | Subsurface microbial communities from deep shales in West Virginia, USA - MSEEL Well Study Marcellus 5H_2016_07_13 ...
GTTTGGAACAGGTTGAGAGTAATAAGAGAGAGTTGGATCAGCTTTTAAAGGAGCATACCATTAGATATTTAAAGGCTGATATTAACTATGCTAAACAGGCTCAGCCTGATAATTTCATGGGTTTTTTAAAAGCATCCTGTCAAGAGGGACATTATTCTACTGCTGAGATAGAGAAGAAAGCCCAGAAAGAAGAGCTAGCAAAACAACGGGAACAAGAGCAGAAGAAAAACGAAGAGTTAGAGAGAAAGATTAAAGAGAAAGCCCAGCAAAAAGCTAAGGAGAAGTATCAGAAACTCTCTACCAAGGAGATAGCAAGTTATGCTAAAGGCTATGAGAGCCTACCGAAGATGCTGAAGGAGAGGGTATCAAAAGAGGAGTTTGTGTTAGGAGCGATTGAGGAGGAAGTGGAGAAAGAGCTTAGGGAGTTTTTATTACTAATAGAGAATTAAAGAACTTAAGACTAAGAGCAGGGATGGAATATAGATATAATACAGAACTATCCTTCTTGCCATCTTTGGTAGCATGATGTCCGAGAAATTCTAGAGGGAATACTGTTATATTTTTGATATTAATGGAGTTATGATTATTGTTTTTAATATGGTATAATAAATTTACATTATTATTAAAAGAGTAGATAAATTTAATTAGAAAAAAAGACTATATATAATATGGATAATTCAAGATTAGCTTAATATGGGGATTGTGATGGCGTGTAACTCTACTGTCTTCACAACTCCCCTTTGTTTTATAATTGAGATTATAATTGATATTTTTCTAAAATAAATAAAAATAGATTTAAGGAATTAATTTATTATAGTCATCCAACTTTAGAATGAAACAATAGAAAGATATTACGACACCTTAGGAATCGGGAATCGGTTATCAGGAATCTGTAGAACATACTGATTCCAGGTTCCTGATTCCTGACACTAAAGTGTCGCAATATCCCCATTAAATTACACTTTAGATTTGGACATCTATAAGGAGATTTAATTAATTTTTTATTAAGTTAACATATATAAAGATAATTATAATTACATTAATTTTAAGAGAGGAAGATTTTAATGGGAAATAGGGTAGAGCCAATTAGAAGTAAGAAGAAGATTAGAGAAATTAAAGAGTTGTTAAAAAGTAAGAATAGATGGCGTGATTATGTTTTATTTGTCTGTGGAATTAATTTTGGATTGAGAATAGGTGATCTATTAAGAATTAAGATAAAGGATTTAATAGATTTTGATGATAGAATTAGAACTAGTTTTGAGATTATTGAAGAGAAGACTAAGAAGAGAAATATAATAAAGATAAATCAAGAAGCAAGAAAGGCTATTGAATTACTGTTGGATAAGACTATAATAGGTAATAATAAAGAGAATTATCTAATTTATAATCTTAGGGATTATAAAAGATCAATTAGTCGAGTCCAAGCTTATAATTTAGTACAAAATTGGTGTAAACAAGTGGGAATTGTTGATCTAGCAATTGGAACACACACTTTAAGAAAAACCTGGGGCTATCATGCACATCAAGCGGGGATTAGTATTGAAGTAATTCAACTTAAATATAAGCATTCTTCTACAGCTACTACTAGACATTATTTGGGGATAGAGCAAAAAGATGTTGATCAAGCTTATGATCAAGTTAATTTATAGTAAAATATAATAATTTAAATGATTTTACTTAACAAAAGATAAGTTTTGTTAAGTCTTTTTTATTTATTTGTATAAAAGCTTATTTTTTGTTATTTATTTTATATTATCTTATTAATATATGATAACATAATATCACTATTTTTTCAACTATTCTATATTATGGTTAAACAAGTTATAATTATCTAATATTATCTTATAATATCATTATCTTTAATCCAATTAAAAGAAATAAATATATTTTTATAGAAAATCAAGTATTTTTTGGTTGGGATTCACTTTAACAAAACTTATCTTATGTTAAAAAAATTAATATTATTTTATGCAAATTAGAATAAACATCGGCTCAATTGAAAACGAAAATCAAAATCAATAAAATTAAGATTTCTTACTACCAAATAAGTCTAAATGGCTTCCCTTTATTCTTAAGTCCTCCTGTTTTTACTTTTCTTAGGCTATTACTCTTTTGATCCCCACTTTTTCTTCCAATAATTTCTTATTTGTATTTAGAAGAGGAGATTGTTTTCATTTTTTAATTTTATTGATCAGTAAGGATGTGATTTTTATAAATAAGCTTAATGATATAGAAGAATTAAGAAGTAGGATGATTCAAATATTGAAAAAAGAAGATTATAATTTTTTAAATAATTCTATTCAAGAAATTAGTAGAAAATTAGATAATTTAATTGTTAAAGAGATGTTTGACAATAGAAAAAATTAATTGTCTTTAAATAGACTAATCTGCTTTAAAAGCTATAATTAAGATGATAAGGTAGGTGAGGGCAATGTCAGTAAAATACAAAGATAATTTAAAAGATAAGCTTAGACTACATTTAGATAATTTAAAACAGGCTTTAAAAGGTACTAATCATGAATATAAGAAGAGTCAAATTTTTCAATTAGAAATTGATAGGAAGGAATTGAAAGGAACTACCTTAGAAAAAAGAATACATAATTATAATCAAATTAGTCAACAGGTTGAAAATTTGATAGATGATTTTGGTAACCATAATGAGTTAGATATTAAGTTTAAAGAGAGGATATTATTGATTACTAGTATAGGTTTAGAACTGTATGATGATTATACCAGAGGTCATTCAGAAAATGTTGCAAAAATAGCTGAAAAAATTGCTATAGAACTAGGTTTATCCCAACAAGATTTAGCTAAAACTTATTATGCAGGTCTGCTCCATGATATTGGGAAGATATTGATACCTGACCAGATATTAAATAAACCTGATAGATTGACAGATAGAGAGTATCAGATTATTAAAAAACATCCTGTATTAGGTTATAGAATTTTAAATAAATATCCAGAATTAAAAGAGATTGCAAGGCTGATACTTTATCACCATGAAAGATGGGATGGAAAAGGATACCCCCAAGGTTTAGCAGGTGATGAAATCCCTTTAAATTCTCAAGTATTGGCTGTAGCAGATGCTTGGGATGCAATGACCTCTAAGAGACCTTACCATACTCCTTTATCTAAAGAGTTAGCTCTTAAAGAGATTAAAGATAATCGGGGAAGTCAATTTGCACCTAAGGTGGTCGATGCTTTTTTAATAAAGTGTTGTAGCTAATGGTTCTTCTAAGGCCTAGCAACATTAAATCTTAACAAGCAAGTCTGAGTGGATTTTCCATTCTTAGAAAGCTGCTTAGGTTATAAGTGATTTTACTGTAAATTAGATTGTTTTTTTTAATATAAAGTAGAGGATAGTTTTAACTATTCTCTACTTTTTTATTGGTGATCTTAACAACAAAAAGAATTTATTTTAATTATATCCTTAATATAATAGGCAATTATCCTCTCTTTATAGTAGATTCTATAGTTGTTGTATATCTTTTATATCTTATAAGTCTTTAGGGTTGGACAAGCCCTATTGTAGCAAGGGTTTGTAGAGAAATATACGTGCAAAAAGGGGATTAACCCTTACTAAAAGGGGTTTAAAACGTACAAAAAGGGTCAATACCCTTACAAAAGGGGGAGATAAACGTACATATTGTTGAAAATGTACTTACATTGTGATAGTATATTAATATTAAGGAGGCAGGTTAAATGACAAATAAAATTCTTAATAAGCCAAATCAGTTAATTAGTATACTTCCTGAAAAGAGTATTAACTTAATTCAACAAAAATCTTATAATATATTTTTAAGAAATGCACAAAGAAAAGTTAAGTTTAGCGATAAATATAAAAGTGTAGATAAAGAAAAAAGATATATATTTAAGATACCATGTAAAGAACTAAAGCAAAAAGCAGGTTTAGGAAAAAAATATTATAAAGAGATAAAAGAAGAGCTTAAAAAGTTAATTCAAATTATTGTAGAAGTAGTAGATAGTGAAAATAAAGAGAACTGGGCAGCTTTTTCACTTCTAGAAAGTATAGAGAAGATAGATGATATTTTTGAATATTCTCTTAATTGGAGAATTATAAAAGCCTTAAAGGAACATAACTTCTTTACTTCCCTTGATTTAATGCAGATTAGAGAATTAAAGAGTAAGTATTCAGTGGTTCTTTATGAGCTTGCTATTAGATACCAAAAATATAAGATTCCTAAGATGAGTATTGAAGAATTAAGAAAAAGAACTGGTACAGAAAATAAATATAAACAATTTTATAATTTTAGGCGTAGAGTTTTAGATGTAGCCTGTGAAGAAATAAGTGAAAAGACTGATATCAATTTATTCTATTCTACGGAAAAGAGGGGCAGAAGAATAGCTTTTATTGATTTTAAGATTGAGAAGAAGCCAGAAGAGCTACCTAGGTCAATTGAAGTTAAAGAACAGGCATATTCATCAGAAGTTTTAGAGCTATTTCAGCTATTGCCTAACTTAGAACAGGTAGAAAGCAATAAGAAAGAATTGGATAATCTCTTAAAAGATCATAGCTTGAAATATTTAAAAGCTGATATTGACTATGCTAAACAGGCTCAACCTGATAATTTTATGGGCTTTTTAAAGGCTTCCTGTCAAGGGGGACATTATTCTACTGTTAAACTAGAGAAGAAAGCCAAGCAAGAAGAGCTAGCTAAGAGAAAAGAAGAAGAACAGAGAAAGAGAAAAGAACTGGAAGAGAGAATAGATAAGAAGGCTAAAGAGATGGCTGTAGAGAGGTATGAGCTGTTAGCAGAGAAAGAGCTAGAGAAGTATAATCAGGAGTATGACAAGATGACTGAAGTGGTGCCAGAGAAGTTCAGACCTAATAAAGAAGATTATATAATTGGAGCTTTGGAGGATAAGTTTAAGGAAGAGTTGATGGAACTTTTTAGTTAAGAGTTAGAGGTGGGCAAAAGTAGATTTCTTTTGCTCACCTCTTCTTTTCTTAACAGAATAAATAATAAATATTATTATATTTAATTGAATATATGTTATTTTTATACTTTTTTGCAGGTTTATTTAAAGTAATGCTTAATTATTTAATTTAGATATTATTATATATATTGTTAAAATATATAATTTAAATGAATATCTCAATTATATTTATAAGGAGGCTTAAAATGGATAATAAAAAACAAAAATTTAACTGGCTAGGTATCAAGATGAAGTTTTTAATACCAACATTAATAGTCATTCTTGGTTCTACTTTAGCAATTGGGATAATGGCTTATAAGTTTCAAAAAGATACCTTAGCTCAGATGATGGAACAGAGGATCAAGCTCAAGGTAGAAGAGATAGAGAAATTAGTTGATGATAGAAATGAGAATGCCAAATTAACAGAACAAGCAATTAATAAATATTTAATTATGATTACTAAGCTAGTAGAAAGAAATCTAAGGGGGGTTTCCGAAGATAAATTAAATGATGAGATTCAACAGATGGTTGACTATTTAGAGATACCTGAGATTCATGTAATCAATCAAGATGGAATCTTAACCAATGGAAATATAGAAGATTTTTATGGGTTTGATTTTAGCAAAAGTAAACAGACTAAACCTTTTTTAAAGGGACTGACAGATGATAGCTTTACTTTGGTTCAAGAGCCTCAACCAAGGGGAACTAATGGTCGGTTATTTCAGTATATCGGTGTAGCTAGGCAAGATAAACCTGGAATAATTCAAACAGGTGTCAACCCTAATGAACTATCCCAGATATTAGCTAAAATAAATATTAATAAGTTAGCTAGAGAAACGAAAGTTGGGGAAAAAGGTTATGTAATTATCACAGATTTGCAGGGAAATATTATCACCCATCCTGATCCAAAGATGACTGGCATTAATATAAAGGTGTATGATTGGAGTCAAAAGGTGCTTAAGCATAAGCAAGGAAGTTTTTATTATACCTTCAATAAAGTAGATAAGTTTATGTATTTTGATAGGTATAAGGATAATATTATTATGATTACTGTACCTACTAAGGAGTATTTTGGCAGCTTAGATACCCTTAAGAGAAAATTAATATATGTTGTAGCAATTGCTGTATTTATAGCAGGTATTATTATCTTTATTATCAGTAATGGAATTAGTAAACCAATTCTATCAGCTGTAGACTTTGCCCAAAGAGTTGCAGATGGATATCTAGATGATGATGATTTAGAGATAAATACTTCTGATGAAGTTAGTACTTTAGCTACTGCTTTAAATAGTATGAAGAATAACTTACAAAATGAGATTAAAGAGATTAAGGCAAATATCTCAAAGTCTGTAGAGAAGTTATTGATTTATGGTGAAGAGCTATCTGCTTCATCTCAAGAAGGGAATGCTACTATAGAAATTACCAATAAAATAATAGAGGATATGGCTGCTGCTATAGAAGAGATATCAGCTGGTGCCCAAGAGGTGACAGGTTTAGCTCAGGAATCAACCTCTAAAACTGAGATTGGTAATGATAATCTCCATGAGACCTTAAATAGTATCAATCAGATCAATCAAACAACATATAAAGCATTGAAGATACTCAATGAATTAAATGATACCTCTAAAGAAATTAGTAAAATAGTTGAGATGATTACAAATATAGCTGAACAGACAAATTTACTAGCTTTAAATGCCGCAATTGAAGCAGCTAGAGCAGGTGAAGCTGGACAGGGATTTGCTGTAGTAGCAGAGGAAATTAGAGAATTAGCTGAAGAGACCAATAATGCCACTCAAGAGATTGCTAACTTAATTACAAAGACCCAAAATAAAGCAGATAATGGCTTAGAAGCAATTAAAGAAGTAGAAAAGAAGGCTAGCTTAGGTAAAAAAGTGGCTCAAGAGACTGAAAAGTTCTTTATAGAGATTCAAGAATCGAGTAAGCAGACAGCAGTTCAAATTGAAAAGACTGCTTATGCCACTCAAAGTTTAGCCGAGAAGAGTGAGCAAGTAAAATCAAATACAGATAATATCAAAGTTATGTCCGATAAGATCACTGATTCTTCTCAAGAAATAGCTTATATGGCACAAGGACTACAAAATTTGGTTAATAAATTTGAAATTTAAAGCTTAGTTATCTAGATAAGTTAAAATTAAAACTCCAACCCTAGGATTGGAGTTTTAATTTTGTTATAAGTATTAGGAAAATACCTCTTTTAATCTCTTTAAAAGGGGTTTATCTTTCTTCTCTTGTAGCTCTCTAATCTTTAGCATCAGCTCTCTATCTCTTTTTTCCACTTGATTAAAGTGACTGATTTGAGTTGAGTTAATCTTATTTAGCTCAACTTTTAGAGCTTCTTCCATATTGACTATTTTATGGGCTAATACTTGATTTTGTTGGAGAACAACTTCTTTAAGCTCCTGATTATTGATTTCTAGTGCTTGCTGAAAGGCTCTTTTTAGTTGAGAGAGGTTGATAGGCTCTTTAACATTGGCGACTTGGATTACTTCTTCAACAGCTTGAGCTATCTGAGAGAATTCAGCTTGATTGATAAACCATTGATCTATCCCATTTACATTCTTCTTGATAGCATCTAAATCTCCATTGTTACAACGCCTACGGACAGTCCGTTCAGAGACTTCAAGAATTTCAGCAGCTTGACTGGTAGTAAATGTATATTGGTCGGACAAATTTAACACCTCCTTTTAATTGTAATATATTACCAATTAACTATTTCTACCTACTTCATTAAAAATCCTTCTTTTAAAAGGACATAAAACAGGACACTTTTCCTAAGATTCGGACATTGCACTAAAATATTAGGGTAAATCTAAATCGATAGTTATGTAACATGAATTATTGCATTAATAATATATTAAAAGTATTTAGAAGAGATAAAGATGAACAGGGTAGAAGCCATCAAAAATAAAGATAAAATAGAGGCTATGAAAAGTAGCTTATTAAAGAGTAGTTATCGTGACTATCTGTTATTTTTAATTGGGATTAATACAGGGTTGAGAATATCTGATATTTTAGAATTAAAGGTTAGTGATGTTAAGGAGAAAAGCTATATTATTATTAACCAAGGAACTAGTAATAAAGAACAGAAATATTTGATTAATCCGAAATTAAAAGAGAAGATAGATATATAATTAATATGAAGAGCTGGGAGTATCTCTTCCAAAGTCAAAAAGGGCATAATCAACCAATTAGTAGGGTACAAGCTTATCGGATACTTAGAAATAATGCTGATAAGTTAGGAATTGATGAAGAAGAAATAGCTAAGAAGATGGATAAGAGTATTGAGAAGTTTTATTTATAAAGATTACTATTACTCAGATATAGTCATATTAGACTTAGTCTAATATGACTATATCTGAGTAATAATCTTAAAATTATAATGTCTATTTCGTTATTAGATAGGTAGGAACTGCCTAAATTTATAACTTTCAACCACCAAAAAAGTGTTCCGACCCTTTTAGGAATCAGGAGTCAGCAACCAGTTATCAGTAAAATAAACTGGTTCCAGATTCCTGACTGAAAGTATCTCATTTCCTCTATATAATCTCATATATAAATTAATACCTTTAAGTTCTTAACTAAAAACCTTAAAAGATAACTTTCAGCAACGAATCTACCGAGTTTACGCGAATAAAACTAAAAGATTAATTAATCTTTTAACCTTTAATTCGTGTTAATTCGCTGCTAATCTTTAGCTTTTGATCTTTAGTCTTTTATTACACTTTAGACTTGGATATCTATATTAAAGATAAACTCTTCTCCTACTTGTCCTAATTTCACCTTATCTCCAAACTTAGCTAACATAGCTTGTAAAGCATTAAATCCACTACAATGTAAAGGAACAATTAAGTTCAAATCAAGCTGAGCTAAGTAATCAATGGTTTGATTAATCTGTTCTTGGCTAACGTTAATTAGATGCATACCACCAATAATAGCATGAAATTTCTGATTATTAGTAACTGTTTTAATATATTTCAAAGTATTGATTACTCCAGCATGGGTACAGGATAATAAGACTACCAAACCTTCTTTAGTTTCAATAAAGACTGACTGATCATCAATAAAATCATCCTGTTGAATCTGACCTGCAACCTCTTTTTTAAATTTATTAGAGACCTTCTCTATCTTAGATTTTCTAGGAATCTCACCAGTAAGCCACAAGCCTTGACTAATCTCAGTTACTGTTTCAATAGGAATAAAGTGTTTAATCTCTGTTGCTTGAATCTTAAGACCACGAAAAACTAATTTATCTTTTTTCTGAGAATATTTAGTTTTAAAAACCTCAGGATGAGCATATACTTCAATTTCAGGATTCAAAGCTAAGATTTTTTTCAAACCATTTCCGTGGTCATAATGACCATGGCTTAATAAAACTCCATCTATAGTAGAAGAGTTAATATCTAAATTTTTTAGATTATTGATTAAAACTAAACCTTGACCTGTATCTAATAGGTAATTCTTTTCTTGATAAGTAATTAAGAAAGAAAGGCCATGTTCAGCTAATAAATTCTCTTTTGCTACTCTATTCTCTACTAAAATCTTAATCTTTACATTTTCTAAACTCAAGCTAATTACTTCCTTTAGCAATAATCTGTTCAGCTAAACTAAACAACTTATTACTTACCTCAGCTTCAGGCTTAGCTAGTACAACTGGCTTACCTTGGTCACTGCCTTCCCTGATATTAGTTATAAGAGGTAGTTGGATTAATAGCTCTGTCTTTAACTCTTTAGCCATACTCTGACCGCCACCTTGGCCGAAGATATATTTCTTTTTTTTACAATCAGAGCATTGATAATAGGACATATTCTCTATAATTCCTAAAATATTAGAGTCAAGTTGTTTGGCCATCTCCCCTACCCGACAAGCTACCTTAGTAGCTGATATTTGAGGAGTAGTCACAATTAATATCTCTGCATCAGAGACTTGTTGCATGATATTTAAGGGCATATCGCCAGTTCCTGGAGGTAGGTCAAATAAGAGATAATCTAACTCTCCCCAGTGGACATCCTTCATAAACTGTTCTAATATACCTAAGAGCAGCGGAGCTCGCCAGATAATAGCTTGATCTTCTTCAATCATAGAGCCAGCAGACATTACCTTAACCCCACTAACCTCTGGAGGAATAATCTCTTTTTGATTATATGCCCTAGGTTTTTGGGTTAAACCTATAATTCTAGGAATACTAAAGCCATAAATATCAGCATCTATAATCCCTACTCTCTTTCCTAACTTAACCAAAGCTAAAGCTAAATTAACTGTGACCGTAGATTTACCAACTCCACCTTTACCACTAGCTATTGCAATTAAACCTTCATTAACAAGACCGTGCTCTAATTTAAACCAGCCATCTTCTACACTATAAAATTTCTCCATTTAAGACTGCCTCCCTTAATTATTAGTTCAATTTATAATAAAATTAAGAATGGAGGATTAAAATCTTAAAAAATTTTAAATTCTCCATTCTTGATTATTAATTTTTTAATTATTGATTTTAATGATTACACTCATGTTCTGCTGTATCATCATGGTCACAGATATTCTCTGTTAACTCTAAATTATTGCTTAGATAAGAGCTGACTACATCTTTGACTAAACCACTTGCTCCTGTAACTACTTCAATTTGGTTTTGATAAAATAAATCCACTGCTCTTTGTCCCATTCCTCCAGCTAAAATTACATTAACCCCTAATTGATGAAGGAATTTAGGTAAGAAACCAGGTTTGTGACCAGGATTGGCTATCACTTCTTCTTTAACAACCTGCTGATTATCAACCTCTACAATAGTAAATTGTGAACAATGACCAAAATGAGCAGAAACCATCTTCTGCTGACTAGGTATTGCTATCTTCTTCACATTAACCACTCCTTTTATATTAATTAATATTATTTAACTTTTAATTGAGAACTAACTCTTTCCCAGAGCTCTTTAAGTGCAATAGTAACTTTACTTTCACTAGCATATTCCACTACTAGCTCTCCTAATCGCATTGCTTCTACAACAACCTTAGTAAAGGGAAGCTTCCCTACTATCTCAACTTGATTCTGTTGACAGAAGTTCTCTATTGCTAAGGTAATCTCTTGATTTAAATCATATTTATTAATAGCTACTATCGCAGAAAGATTAAAGTACTTGACTACTTCTAAGACCCTTTTTAAATCAGCCAATCCTGATTTAGTGGGTTCTGTCACAATTAAGACCCCATCAACACTATTAATAGAAGCAATTACAGGACAGCCTATTCCTGGTGATCCATCAATTAATAACAGTTCTCTACTTTCCTGTTGGGCTAAGCTTTCTGCTTTCTGTTTGACTTGACTGACTAGCTTACCAGAATTTTCAGCACCTACCTTCAATTTAGCATGGACCATTGGAGCAAATCTAGTCTGGGAATGGTATATGTCTCCTGTTTCTTCTAACTCTAATTTAAGTGCTTTACTAGGACACTTAGCTACACATAACCCACAGCCTTCACAACGGATTTGGTCTACTTTAAGATTTAAGGTAATAGCTTTAAAGTTACAGAGCTTTTGACATAAACCACACTCACTACATGAAGTATCATCTTTCACAGCTACTTTTGCTCCTTTGAAGATTTCTGAATCAATTACTTTAGGCTTCATCAATAAATGCATATTAGGAGCATCTACATCACAATCAGCTAAAACTAAATTCTTAGCTAGAGCTGCTAAGTTTGCAGTTACTGTAGTCTTACCTGTTCCACCTTTGCCACTAATAACTGTTAACTTCTTCATTTTATCACCTGCTTTATCTTAGAAAAGACCTCTTCAAACTTATCTTTCCAGTAGGGCATCTCTTCTACAAAAGCAATTCCCTGAGAGTATAATTGTGCAATCTCTTTTCTGAAGGGAATCTTAGTTAAAATTTTGATACCTTCACTTTGAGCATAATCTTCAATCAATTTATCAGCAACTACTTCTGAACGATTAATAATAATCCCACAAGGCTTAGCTA
>Ga0163226_1000185_pt1 | contig 11746 bp, 10 predicted proteins | sample MSEWel2016_07_13_2_FD_113144 | JGI IMG/M metagenome (GOLD analysis project Ga0163226, IMG submission 113144) | Subsurface microbial communities from deep shales in West Virginia, USA - MSEEL Well Study Marcellus 5H_2016_07_13 ...
ACAGGTTGAAACCTGTGGCTAGTAAATTTACCATTATAAAAAGTGTCGCACTATCTATCTATAACGTCATGGTTAAATTTTTATTCTAGACTCACGAACCTATATTTAGTAAGGGATGCTAATAGAAATATAAACTAACAGGTTAATCTCTATAAAATCAAATAACTACTTCTTCAATCGTTTATCTTATAATTTGGATTACAGATATCTGTCTCTTCTGTTGTATTAAGATGATTATAACACTGTAACTTCTTATTAATTTTAACTAAGGATTGCTTCATCTTCTCTATCTTCTGCTCTACTTTCAGCTTATGCTCAAGTATTATCTGTCTTCGCTGTTCAGTCGTTTCATCACCAACTCTACAAAGATCAACATAATCCTTTATCTCAGCAATAGGCATACCTGTATCTCGCAAACAGCAGACCAACTGCACCCATTCAATATCATTATCTTTAAAGATGCGATTACCATGTTCATTACGTTCAATAAATGGCAATAAACCTTCTTTTTCATAATATCTAAGTGTATAAGTCGTCAAATCAACCATTTCAGCCACCTGTCTAATTGTATATTCCATTAATTTCCCTCCAGATACTTAGTTCTAATTATATTATACACATTAGAGTTCACTCTAAGTCAATAGTTTATTAAAAATATTTCTATTAAAAAGCCTATATAAATAAAAAAGGCCTCCAAAATTGGAGACCTTCTTCATTAATTTAAATATATAAGATATAATCTTTATTTAGATTACATCATTCCTGGCATTCCGCCCATTCCTGGCATTCCACCCATTCCGCCTGGCATTCCGCCACCAGCATTATCATCATCTTTCTTATCTATCACTACAGTTTCAGTAGTTAATAAGATAGCAGCAGCACTAGCAGCATTTTGTAATGCAGAACGAGTTACTTTAGCTGGGTCAACGATTCCAGCCTTAACCATATCTACAAATTCACCTTTATAGGCATCAAATCCAATTCCAACCTCTTTCTCTTTAACCTTTTCAGCAATTACAGCACCTTCATATCCAGCATTATCAGCAATTAATCTTACAGGAGCTTCTAATGCTCTTCTGATGATATCAACACCAGTAGCTTCATCACCTACTAAATCTAAGTCATCTAATGAAGATAATACATCAATTAATGCAGTTCCTCCACCTGCTACAATACCTTCTTCAACAGCAGCACGAGTAGCATTTAATGCATCTTCAATTCTTAATTTTCTCTCTTTAAGTTCAGTTTCTGTAGCAGCACCTACTTTAATTACTGCAACTCCACCTGCTAACTTAGCTAATCTCTCTTCTAATTTTTCACGATCAAAATCAGAATTTGTATTCTCAATCTGTTGACGGATTTGAGATACTCTTTGCTCAATATTAGTTTGCTCTCCAGCACCATCAACAATAGTAGTATCATCTTTAGTAACCTTTACTTTATTAGCACTACCTAACATAGTAACATCAACATTTTCTAGGCTTAAACCTAAGTCTTCAGTGATTACTTGAGCACCAGTTAAAGTAGCAAGATCCTCTAGCATAGCTTTTCTTCTATCACCAAATCCTGGAGCTTTAACAGCTACACATTCAAAAGTTCCTCTTAAACTATTAACTACTAATGTTGCTAATGCTTCACCATCAACATCTTCAGCAACAATTAATAATGGTTTATTCTGTTGAGCAATCTGCTCTAATACAGGTAACATATCTTTAATAGAGCTAATCTTTTGGTCAGTTAATAAGATATATGGATCTTCTAAATCTGCAACCATTTGATCTTGGTCAGTTGCCATATATGGAGATAAGTAACCACGATCAAATTGCATACCTTCTACTACTTCAAGATCAGTTCCCATAGTTTTAGACTCTTCAACAGAAATAACTCCATCTTTTCCTACCTCTTCCATAGCTTTAGCGATTAATTCACCAATCTCTTCATCAGCAGCAGAAATTGCAGCTACTTGAGCAATAGAATCTCTATCTTCGATTGGCTTGCTGATTTCTTGAATCTTAGCAACAGCAGCTTCAACCGCTTTCTGAATTCCCTTTCTTAAAATCATTGGATTAGCACCAGCAGCTACATTCTTCATACCTTCATTTACAATAGCTTGTGCCAATACAGTTGCAGTAGTTGTTCCGTCTCCTGCTACATCATTTGTATTTGTAGCAACTTCTTTAACTACCTGAGCTCCCATATTTTCATAAGAATCCTCTAATTCAATTTCCTTAGCAATAGTTACACCATCATTTGTGATTAATGGAGCACCAAAACCTTGCTCTAATACTACATTACGCCCCTTTGGTCCTAAAGTTACTTTTACAGCATCAGCTAACTTATTAACACCTGTTTCTAATTTACGGCGTGCTTCTTCACCAAATCTTAATTCCTTTGCCATTATGTAGTCACCCTCCTTGAATTATTTATCATAATTAATAATTTTTCTTAATATTTATCCCTTACAATTTGTAATTCAAAACTGCTCATGGATAACAAATATTTTTTTATATTCTGATTTTAGTTAAATTATTGTTGATGTATCCCTCACAGTTTACAACCCAAAACTGTTCGTGAATAATAAATAATTCTTATTTTTAGATTTCACATTATTGTTGAATTATTTATTATTCTATTACAGCTAAAATATCTTTTTCACTTAAGATTAAGTATTCTTGACCTTCATGCTTGATCTCTGTTCCAGCAAACTTACCATAAATAACAATATCACCAGCTTTAATCTCTGGAGCAGCAACCTCTCCATTGTCTAATTTTTTACCTGCTCCTACTGCTACTACTTCACCCTCTTGAGGTTTCTCCTTAGCACTATCTGGTAATACAATACCACTCTTAGTCACTTCTTCTTTCTCTACAGCTTTAATTACTACTCTGTCGCCTAAAGGCTTAATATTCATTGAAAACCCTCCCTTTGTATGTAATTTAAATATAGAATGACTTTTTGTTATTAGCACTCACTAAGTTCGAGTGCTAATCATTACATAATTAATAATAACTAAGTTTTCCCATAAAATCAAGTCTAAATTTGATTTTTTTCTATTTATTTTCGAGGATTTAAGCTGATTAGCTTAAATTAAATCCTTATATCTCATAAAAGAACTATTTAATTTATTATTAAACAATATTTCTTCTATACTAGCCACAGTAAGTTATTATCTCCATGACTTCTCAACTTATACTTTAAAATTATAAATTAAATACTGGATATTTTTATTTAAATAAGAAATCTTATAATTAAATTTTAGTGATAGTTAATGGATATATTGCGACACTTTAAGTTTTAGCTACGGGTTTTAACCCGTAGTGTAACATGTCATCATCACCACAGGTTGAAACCTGTGGCTAGTAAATTTATCATTATAAAAAGTGTCGCACTATCTCTATATTGAGTCAATTTTTATATTAGCACAAATTACTATCTATTATCTATTTATCTATTGTCTATTTACCTATAATTACTCATTAATCGTCACTAAGTATAAATTAATTGACATTATAAAACAAATACTATAATATATAGATTAATCTAATATTTATGCAGAGGAGGGAATAAAGTTGAATAATAATAATTCACAAGAAAGAGCAGTAGTCACAGTTTTGGGTAGTGATAAAGTTGGTATTGTTGCTAAAGTAACTGCTACTTTGGCTGAACATAATGCTAATATTATCGATATTAGCCAGACATTATTAGATGATTTATTTACTATGATTATGTTAGTTGAGGTTAGTGATTTAAGCAATGGATTTGAAAATCTAAATGAAGAGTTAGAAGCAATCGGTAATGACTTAGAGGTCAAAATCATGTTACAACATGAGAAAGTATTCCGTTATATGCATCGTATCTAAACGAGGAGGTGAGAAGTGATGCTATTTAATACTGGAGAAATCCTAGAGACTGTAAAAATGATCGAATCAGAAAATTTTGATATCAGAACAATAACTATGGGAATCAGCCTACGTGATTGTTCTCATCCAGATATTGAAGTTCTAAATAAACAAATCTATGAAAAGATAACTACTAAAGCTAAAGATTTAGTTGAAGTAGCTAATAAAATTGAAAAACAATTTGGTGTTCCAATTATAAATAAGAGAATCTCAGTTACTCCAATCTCAATTGTTGCTAATGCTTGTAAAGAGACAGATTATACAAGTATTGCTCAAACTTTGGATAAGGCTGCTAAAGAAGTTGGGGTAGACTTTATCGGTGGATTTTCAGCATTGGTACATAAGGGATATACAAGTGGTGAGAGAAATCTAATCAAATCTATCCCTCAAGCTTTAGCAACTACAGATCGAGTCTGTTCTTCTGTTAATGTTGCTTCAACTAAAGCCGGAATCAATATGGATGCAGTTTTAGAGATGGGACAAGTTATTAAAAAATGTGCTGATTTAACAGCAGATAAAGATGGACTTGGAGCAGCCAAACTTGTTGTATTCTGTAATGTACCTGAAGATAATCCATTTATGGCAGGTGCTTTCCATGGAACTGGAGAACCTGAGACTGTTATCAACATCGGAGTAAGTGGTCCAGGAGTAGTAAAGAATGTAGTAGAGAAGATTCCTGATGCTAACTTCAATGAATTGGCAGATGCTATCAAGAGAACTGCATTTAAAATCACTCGCATGGGAGAGCTAGTTGGACAGACTGCTTCTGAAATGTTAGAAGTTCCTTTTGGAATCGTTGATCTATCTTTAGCCCCAACACCAGCTATCGGTGATAGTGTTGCTAATATCTTAGAGGGTATGGGCTTAGAGTATTGTGGTACTCATGGAACTACTGCAGCACTTGCTTTATTAAATGATGCTGTCAAAAAAGGTGGAGCAATGGCATCTTCTTCAGTAGGTGGACTTAGTGGTGCTTTTATCCCTGTTAGTGAAGACCAAGGGATGATTGAAGCAACTAAGGTTGGTGCTTTAAGTTTAGAAAAGTTAGAAGCTATGACCTGTGTATGTTCTGTTGGACTTGATATGATAGCTGTTCCAGGAGATACAACTGCTGAAACAATTGCAGCAATCACAGCTGATGAAATGGCTATCGGTATGATTAATAAAAAGACTACAGCTGTCAGAATCATTCCAGCCCCTAATAAAACTGTCGGTGATGCAGTTGTATTTGGTGGATTATTAGGAGAGGCCCCAATTATGAAGGTAAGTAAATTTAAAGCTGATAAATTCGTTCACCGTGGAGGTAGAATTCCTGCACCTATTCAATCATTGACTAATTAGTGTGTGTGTGATTAGTGTGTGAGTGTGAGTCAAGATAAATATTTATTATCTTTTAAGTATTTTTCCTCACACTCACACCTCACACTGACACTAACTCATATCTCTGCAATTACCTCTTTTAATGATTTAGCCGAAAACCTCAACTTTTCCATCTCTTCTTCAGACAGTGAAAATTCCAATAGCTTTTCCACTCCATCTTCCGAAACAATACAAGGTACACTTAAAGCAACTCCTTCAATTCCATACTCCCCTTTTAAAAGTACAGATACTGGCAAGATAGACTTTTCATCTAAAGAGATAGCTTTAACTATTCTACCAACTCCAGCAGCTATCCCATGATTTGTATATCCTTTCTTCCTCCAGACCTCCATACCAATCTTTTTAGTATCCTCTTCTATAGCATCTTTATCTAGATTAATATTAAACCCTCTCACCTTAATAAAATCCTCTAGAGTATAACCACAGATATTAGAGATACTCCAGGTGGCAAAAGAAGTTGTACCATGTTCACCTAACATATAAGCAAAGACATTCTTAGGGTCTAAATTATATTTATTGCCAATAATTCTCATCAAGCGAGCACTATCTACTATAGTCCCTGTACCAATGACCTTATTACGTGGATAGTCAAACTCCTCTGCAGCCACATAAGTAACTATATCTACTGGATTAGTGACAGTAATAATGACAGCTTCTTTGGTATATGTAGTGATATTCTTCATTATATCTCTCATAACACTAGCATTCTTTCCAGCTAAATCGATTCTAGTTTCACCCTTTTAAATACTAGGTCCTGCTGTCATAATAATTAAATCAGCATCTTTACAGTGGTGATAGTCACCAATTTTGAGATTAGCACTTGGATTATAATTATAAGATGTTGTATGGGAATAGTCTAAAATTTCTCCTTCTGCTTTATCACGGTCTAAATCCAATAGATAAATCTCTGAAATCCCACCATGAGCTAATAATTCACCAATTACTGCACTTCCTACCATACCTGCACCAATAACAACTACTTTCATATTTTCAACTTCCTCCTTTTTCTAATTTCTTAGCTCTTAACTTAAACTATCAACCAACAATCTCAACCTCTACTCCAAACTCTTCCACTAACTGATAATAATCTTCATCTAATAAATCTAATCCCCAATAATTGAAAGCTATTTTAGGCAATAATATTAAATCTATATCTCTAATCTATCCCTATACTCTTCTAATGAATATCTAAAATTATCAACTACTAATAGTCCAGCAGACAGGATTGAACCTCCAAAAAATCTATTCTCTACAGCCAATATATCTAGCTCCAAATCAGGATTCTTCTCCTTTAGCAACTTAACCCCTAATTTCATTCTAGTTTCTTCTAGTTGAGTTGTTCTGAATAGTTCATTTTCATCCCCCACCATGTCTTTTTTAATCAACGCTTTTTTTATACTATAACTTATATTATAATCTACCACATTCTAGATATAAGGGTAAATCTTGCTTTAGCTCTTCTTTTAATCTATTCTCTTTATCCCAATTTACAAAATAAACCTTGCTCTGATATAGAAAATGAGGCTTTTCTTTTAATATTTCAATTAAAGGATTAGTAGCAGATAACCCAATACTAAAGTAAGGGTAATCAGTGATTTGATTGGCTATCAAATTAATAAAACTTCTAAAAATATCTGGATCATTGTCCTTTATAGCCCAAAATGACAAGATAAAAAAATCAAGTCTAGACCCTACCTTAGGTAAACTGGGATATCCAAACAGAGGAAACAACATAGATATTGGAAGCATTAGTTTATATAAGCCACTATATCCTTCTACGATATATTGTTTATATGAGCTCTGCTCCCAACAAGCTCCACAAGCTAATAATTCATTATTTTGTTGATTCATCAACATATAAAAATCATTATAATTTAAGTTAGCTAATTTACCAGTTAATAGATCATTTTCTTCTAAAACATCATAAAATTGATATTTCTTTCCACATTGATTTATAAAATCAATTATCTTTGGAATATCTTCTTTAGTAGCCTGCTGTAGTCTTAATTTAAGATTTGAGTCTTTTTTATATTTAAGTCCCGTCTTGATATTATAAACCTGATAATCATCAATATACTCATAGGTTGGCATAAATTTTCTCTTCTTTTCTAATAACTGCTGAGCATAAGTATTTTCTGCTAAAATTGTACTAATATAAAAATCAACTTCTTTTTTCTCAAATATTTCTCTTAAAAATTCATAAGCCCTATGAACCACCCTAGCTCTTTTACGATACTCTTTTCTCATTCTCAAACCAAAAAGGTAACATATTCTTCTCTTCTCACCATCCACATAAGCTTCTTTAACAACACCTGCTCCAAATCCAATGATTCTTTGACTCTTATTATCACGACAAATTATCAATTCTACATCTTGACCTTCTTGCTGAAACGAATGATAGGCATTAGGTCTTCTTGTATAAGTTAAAGAAATTTGACCTTTAAATTCATTCTCTTCAAGAATCTCTAAGATTTCTTGACTATCTTCAGACTTAGCTTTTTGAAAGTAAAAACTCTTACTTTGGGAGTTCATCTAACCCCCTCCCTACTGGTAATCCTAACTTACCTTCAACCTCTTTTTTTAATTTTAAATTTAGATCCCAAAAAATAATATATAAGAAAGGATTTAAATTTCTTTTTAATAGGGTTAGGCTACGCTTAATAATAGAAGAAAATTTAAAAAACTCCTTTCTAGCTTTAGTACATCTACTTTTCAACTCTTCAGGACTCATATTTTTGGGGATAAAAGGAATATCTCCATATTTATATCTAGAATCAAGCCACCACTTATCTTTAATTAGTCTACCCTCTTCTCTTAATCGCTTATGTAATTTAGTACCTGGCAAAGGCAATAAATGATTAAAAGCTGCAAAAAAGAAATCATGTTTTAAAGCAAAATTCACTGTTCTTTCAAAGCTTTCAGCTGTATCATAATCAAAACCAAATAAAAAAGTTGCATAGATACTAATTCCTGCTTGATGAATCTTTTTAGTTAAAGTATCCATCTTCAGCTCTGTACTCCAAGCCTTTCCCATCTGTTTTAGGTTATCTTCCTCTAAAGATTCATAACCGATTAAAATTACCTCACACCCACTTTTTTTCATCCATTTTAAAAGCTCATTATTATTAGCCATAGTTAAAGTTCCTTGGCCTGTCCACTTAATTTTTAAAGGGGTAATTGCTTTAAACAGTTTAATTGCATAAGCAGGATTAGCTACTATATTATCATCTACAAAAAAGAAGTACTTTTTATCAGATTCTTTTATCTCTTTAACTATATCCTCTATTGGTCGACAATGATAATTTTGTTTATAAACTGTTGTAATAGCACAGAATTCACAATTAAAATTACATCCTCTCCCTGTCTCTAGTACACCAAGAGGAGAATATTTTTTATCCTGATATATACTTCTATCAGGGAGTACAGAGAAGCCAGTTTCTCCATAATACTTTTTCTTATAATCCCCTCTTTTAAAATCCTGAATAATTTCTGCCCAGACCTGCTCTGCATTACCAACCAATACCGAGTCAGCATACTCTAAAACCTCATCAGGGCATAAAGATGCATGGTAACCCCCTATTATTACTGGAATATCCCGTTTTTGAAATTCACTAGCAATCTGATAAGCTCTTTTAGCTGTATATACTTCACTGGATAAAGCAACTAAATCTGTATCTTTATTGTAATCTATTAATTCTATTCTATCATCAAAAAATTCAGTCTCTACATCATCTGGTGTCAACGCTTTTAAAGTAGCCATTGTTAATGGCTCTATCTGTTGCCAAGTTCTAATGTACTTTTTCCCAGTTTTTTTACCTATTGCTGGTAAGATGAATGTTATCTTCATAGTTGTCCTCCCCATCTATATCAGAGTTATCTATCATAACCGCTTTAGGAAACTCTTTTAACCTTCTACCATAACTTCGGTAACCTAAGTTACTTGCTAGATTAATTGGAAATAACATATGAAATCTAGATAATCTTCTAGCTATTGAAGAAAGCTTATAGGTCTCCTTCCAAGCCCAAGCTAATCCTTCTTCCAACTCCTGTGGTGTCATATTTTTAGGTTTAAAAACAGCATGTTGAACATCATATAAAGCCCAATCGCTCTCAATAATTCTATCTTGGTGCTTAAGGTTTTGATATAATTTAGTTCCTGGAAAAGGAGTTAAAATGGAAAATCGCGGTAAATCTATCTTCAGTTCTATTACTTGTTCTACAGTTCTTTTAAAAACATCTTTATCATCCATATCTGTCCCAAAACAGAAGGTTCCATTAACAACTATTCCAGAGTTATGCAGTTTTTTCATTAATAAATCATAGTCTACTCTCTGATTATGACTTTTATTAATATCAGCTAGTGATGAATTAGAAACAGATTCAAAACCAATTAAGAGACCTTTACAACCACTAGCAACCATTAAATCAAATAGCTCTGCATCTTCAATCACATCTGCTGTTACTAAACCAAACCACCATTTATTTAAAGGAACTAATTCTCTAAATAGAGCTTTAGCATATTCTTTATCAGCAGTTAAATTTACATCTACAAAAAGAACATCCTTACCTGCTAACTGCTCTATCTCTGCTACTACCTCAAAAATAGGTCTTTTATAAAGAGTTTTTCCAAAAGTAGCATTAACAGCACAAAAACTACAATCATTTATACAACCCCTAGTAGCTTCTATACTATTTTTAGTGATGAATTTCTTCCTTTCAAAGAGTTCTCTATTAGGAATTCTTCTACCTTCTAATGAAAAGTTATCCTGCTGATAATAGAAGCTCCTCATCTGCCCAACCTTAAAATCCCTTAATAGTCTAGGCCAACTCTCTTCTGCTTGTCCAACTACTACAGCATCAGCATATTCTTTAGCTTCATTAGGCATTAAAGTGGGATGAATTCCTCCTAGTACTACTTTAACTCCCTTGCTTCTATAATAATTAGCCCATCTATAGGCTCTACTACTTGTTCCTGTAATTACAGTAGTTCCAATTAAATCAACATCTAAATTCTTAGGTATCTCTTCTATTGTTTCATCATAAATTTCTACCTTTGCTTCTAGCTCTTGAGGGACTAAGGCTGCTAATAAGGTTAAAGTCAGTGGGGCATAATGCAATGATTTGCTAAAACTACCGGAAAAACGATGCATTGCTCCTGCTGGTGATAAAAGTGCTATCTTCATTTTAATTCTCCCTCCTTTTTAAAAAATATCCATTGAATCTCTGTGACCAATTTCTTTTATTATCTAAAACAGCTGGTTTAATATCTCCTAACTTCTGCCCTGCTTGCTCTCTTAGTTGTAAATAGGTTTGAACTCCATGCTCTTCAATAATAAATATTCTAATCTCTTTTAATTGCCCTAACTTGCGACAGTAATCATAATGATAGTTATTTCTTAATCTATTATCAAGCTCTAATATTAGCTTTTCAAGCTGCTTAGCAACTACTAACTCCATTTCTAAGAACAAAGTATAAAAGTTATTATCTTTTTCATTCTCTAAAGCTAACATATAAAACTTTGCTTTAATATCATACTTAGCTAACAATTTATTTAAAACTTCCTGAACATAGTACTCATTCAACTTCTCTCCAAAATAGTCAACTATCTTCTCTTCTTTACCTACAAAAATAATCCTTGGAATTTGCCCTGTAAAACCGATAACCTTGACTAAGTCCTGTAATTTATATCTATATAATCCCCCTCCAGTAGTCAAAACTACTGAATATATCTTTCCAACTTCTAATTCCCAAGCAAACTTTATCTTATCTGCCTTAGGATATTCAATAAATTCAAAAAAATGTGATCTTATCGCTAATAAATGTCCTTGCTCACCTATTACAGGAAAAGAAATAACCCCTTCGGTTGCTAATAAGCCCTTTCCCTGAATTTCAACTTTAGGAAAGAAAGACTTCAATTTTGCTAAATAAAGGTTAGCATTAGCATCTGTCCAGCAACTAATTAATTTTAAATTGGGCCATACCTGTTGATAAATATCACTATCCCATTCTTTAAATAATTTCTTTAATTCAATGCTTCTACTTTTGTTCTTTCCTAATTTTTTACTAAATAATCTTTTTAAAGTTCCATCTAACTGTTCAGGAGGATTTATCTCCCCCCTTAGCAAATCATTTAATAGTCTATTCTGCCAATCTTTGATAGGTTCTAATAATAATATTAAAAAAGTTGGATTCCAAACAGAAATCAAAGTTAATTCTCTCTCTTTAAGTAAAAAAAGTAGTGTTATATATCTAAAATTAGCCATATTAGATATCTTAGCTATCTCTTTAGGCACAGCAAAAATAAAGTTTAAGATCCATCTCTCTATCTTCCCAAAATATTCGCTATCCTCTTCAAAACCAATTGGAATTCCACCCACTGTCTTCTCTTGTTTATTTGTCATAGGTGTTATTGACCAATAAGATTTCCCCCAAAATAAAGATGCTCTATTAGTATATAAATTATAG
>Ga0163226_1000187_pt1 | contig 11655 bp, 10 predicted proteins | sample MSEWel2016_07_13_2_FD_113144 | JGI IMG/M metagenome (GOLD analysis project Ga0163226, IMG submission 113144) | Subsurface microbial communities from deep shales in West Virginia, USA - MSEEL Well Study Marcellus 5H_2016_07_13 ...
ATCCTATTCAATGCATAAAATAAATTACTTATTCTCTCCTGATTTCTTTCTCTTATAGGTTTATATAATTTATAAGTTGCTGCAACTGAAAAACCTAAATCTGCCAAATTTAAATATCCTATAACTTGTTGAAAAAAAGAGTTTAATCCTGCAATTTCTGTTCCTAAATTTTTTATTAAAATTCTGACTAGAAAGAAACTTATTAAAATATTAAAAAAGTAATATATCCATTCTACAGAGACATTTAAAATCGAATTTTTTGTTCTCATTGCTTCTCTCCAAAAACATTATCTATTTTTTCATTATTTTTTATTAGACTCTCCCAAGTTATTTCATCTCTTCTGTCTGTTATCATATTATACTTTTCTTCTAAATTAATCTCACCATCAATAATACTTTGTAATACTTCTTTAAACTTAATTATATCACCTTGTGGTAATATTGTTCCATATTTCTCATCCTGAGTAATTTCTTTTGCTCCTCCCACATTAGTTGTTATAATGTAGTTAGAAAAATATGCCGATTCGGCGTAAACCTGAGCAGCACATTCAAATCTTGAAGTTAAGCAAAATACTTTCGACTTATTATAATACTCTAAAACATCACTTCTATCACTGATATTTCCAGTAAAAATCACTTTTTCCCTTAAGTTGGGATTCTCTAAGAAAAATAATTTTATTTTATATTCAAATTGATCATACATAGGACCCACTAACACTACTTTCCATCCTTTTAAATCTAACCTCTTTATTACATCAAGAAAAAAACCAGTGTTTTTTTCATAAGTTCCTAATCTTCCTACAGTTAATATTATATTTTCCTTCTCACAATATTTTTTTAACTTAACATCAACTCTTTCATTATCCATACCATTGCACATTAAAGTTAATTTATCCGCTACTTTTCTACCATATAATCCGTATTTTCTTATATTTTCATAAACATCAATAATTTCACTACTTAATAAATCAACATACTTAATAAAACTAAATTTTAATTTTCTATACTTCTTTTTTAATAACTTAATTGACTTCTCAATAAGATCATCACTTTGTTCTATTTTGAGTTCACTATTGAACCCTAAATCCATTTTTATATAAAATTTACCTTTAGGATTTAATTTTTTATATAACATACCTATAAATAAATTATAAGGTCTACAATGAATTGTCATTAAATAATCTATTGACTTCGCATTTTTTAGCAAATATAAATAAAAGTAAATATTATATCTATAATTAGGCATTCTTTTTATTTTAGTTATTTTATGTCCTCTAAATTCATCAAAAGTACAATCATCAGCAGTAACATATTCCAAATCTAAATTATATTGTTTTGATATAAAATGAGCAACTAAACCCACATCTTTATTTAAGTGTACATTTTTCATTCTATCAAAATACATGACCATTTTCTTTTTCATTCTATTAATATCTCCCTAAAATAATTTAATGTTAGTTGAATGAGCTTCTATCAACTAAATTCCATCTTTAAAAATACATAGATTTTCACTATATACCCCTTTAATTATCTATACATTATAAATTCCTACAATATTAAAGGCACTTATCCAACCCCTTACTAGCTAACAAATTTCTAATTTCCTTAACCTCTTGTGCCCGCTTCTTATCACATATCAAGATAGCATCATCAGTATCAACAATCACTATATCCTCTAATCCCACAGTAGTAATTATCTTTCCATTACCATGAACAATCGTATTCTTAGTATCAATCCCGATATGATGTCCACGAATTACATTACCATGCTTGTCCCTCTTCTCTACACGTTCCAGAGCAGGCCAACTACCAATATCATCCCAACCAAAGGAACCTGGAATAACATAGATATCCTCTGCCTTCTCCATTATACCATAATCTATCGAAATATCAGCTAATTTCTCGAATTCATCCTTGAGAATTTCTTCCTCTTTAGCTGTTCCAAGTGCTGATTTCATTCTTTCTAATCCTTCATGAAGTTCAGACATATACAGTTCAAACATCTTACGAATGGTAGAGACCTTCCAGACAAACATCCCACTATTCCAGAGATAGGTTCCTGCCTCCAAGAAGCGTTCAGCCTGCTCTCTATTAGGCTTCTCTGTAAAAGCTTTTACTTCAAAAACTTCATGTCCATTAATCTCATTAACTTTATTCTCATAATTAATATAGCCATATCCAGTTTCAGGATGGCTTGGTTCAATCCCAATTGTAACTAGGTTATCTTTTCTTTCAGCTACCTCAACAGCAGCTTGTACAGTATCTAGAAATCTCTCTTCATCTATAATCAGATGATCAGAAGGTAAAACAACCATTACTCCCTCTGGGTCCTTTCTCTCTATATAAAGAGCAGCCAATCCAATACAAGCTGCAGTATTTCTACGCATCGGCTCTACTGTCAGGTTCTCCACTGGAATCTCTGGTAGATGCTCCTGCATCTTCTCTACATACTCTTGGCTAGTAGCAATGAAGATATTATCATGAGCAGTTAGCTTACCGATTCTATCTACTGTAGCTTGAATCATGCTGCGATCCTTATCTACTAGGTTAAGAAATTGCTTAGGTCTATCCTTACGGCTTAATGGCCAGAAACGACTTCCTACTCCACCAGCCATGATTAATGGTGTAATCATTTTATCACCTTCCTATCTTAATAACAACTAAAAATCCTTAAGTTCTTAAACCCTATTTGGACACTGATTTCCACTGATTAAATGCCGATTTAAAACCTTTAATAATTTTTTAATACCTTAATCCGTTTTTATCTGTGTTAATCTGTATCTAAGTATTCTTTTGACTTTAAGTTCTTAAAACAATTTTTTGAACACTGATTTATACTGATTAAAATCTGATTTGAAATATTTAAGATTAAACAACCTTAATATATTTATATCTCTTATTCTTAATCGGCTTTTATCTGTGTTAATCTGTGTCTAATATATTCTTTTGACTTTAATCTTTTTAAAATATCCTTCTTTTAAAATCTAATTTTTGACCAAAATTAACTAGCAATCCAACTCTCATACCAGTTGCCTTTAAATAATTTATTAACTGTACTTCATGGACTTTAATTAACTTCGATATAGCTTTTACTTCTATTATAACTTTATCCTCTACTATAATATCAGCTTTATAAAAACCAACTTTGCTGCCTTTATACATAACATTTATTTCTTTCTGATTTTCAACAACTAATCCCATAGCTTCCAATTCAACTATTAAAGAATTCTCATACACATTCTCTAAGAATCCATATCCTAGCTCATTATAAACATTATAAAAAGCTTTTATTATCTTTTCTGTCAAATTTTCATGCAAATAACTCATAATAATAACCTTCTTTAATATTTTATATAATAGTATAAATTTAATAATTTTTCGTTTTTAAGTTCTTAAAACAATGTTTTGACACTGATTTCACTGATTAAAATCTGATTTGAAACATTTAAAATTCAATAAACTTAATACCTTTATATCTTTTATTCTTTAATCAGCTTTTATCTGTGTTAATCTGTGTCCAATTAGTCTCTTGACTTCAAGCTCTTAAAACTTTTTTGAATACTGATCTTCACTGATTAAGTTCCAATTGAAAATCTTAATATTTTTTACTCTTTATTCTTTGATCTTAATTGTACAATGTAAATTGTCAATTGTAAACTATCTTTTAAACCTTAAGATTATAATTAATATTCAACAGATTACTCTTTTCATTATCAAAGATATAATTCAAATTCTCTTTATTATACTGATAATTATCAACAATATAATCGATAATTTCAATTAACCAATAAACCCTATCTCTTAAAGTTTTATATGTTCTTTGCTCTTTAGTAGCTGCTAACTCATTAAAGGTCTGACTATAAACAAAACTAGGGACTTTAGCCACAAGTTCTTCTAACTGACCTATCTCCTTATGAAAACCTGCTAATTCCAGCTCATCATCAAATACCTTCTCTAACTCAACTAATTTATATCTAATTTCACCAAGAATTTCAATTGGCTCTGCTTTTAAACTATTGCCAAGTCTAATAATTCCAAACTCTTTTAACCATAAGAAGAGTAACATTAAGATTGAAAAGATCAACAATAGATTAGTTAAACTATTGTATCTAGCCAATAAAATAGAGGTTAAGCCAAAAACCAATGAAATTAAATAAATAGTCAATACTGTCTGTTTCTGATTTAATCCAAAGTTAATAAATCTATGATGAATATGCTCTTTATCTGGAGTAAAAGGATGCTTTCCATTAATTAACCGCCTTGAAAAAGCAAAATTTGTATCAAAAATTGGTACACCTAATGCCAATATAGGAATCAAGTAAGTAACTAGTTCTGTACTATTACCTATTGTAAGTAAAGAGATACTAGCTACAGCATATCCTAAAAACATACTACCTGTATCTCCCATAAATATCTCGGCAGGATTAAAATTATACCTTAAAAACCCTAAGATTGCACCAGCTAAGAGAACGGATAAACTAACATCTAACAAATTCCCTTGTATTAAACTTACCATAGCAAGAGATAATACCCCAATTAAAGATACCCCTCCTGCTAAACCATCTAATCCATCTATTAAATTAACTGCATTTACTAATCCTACAACCCAAAAAACCGTTAATATTGTCCCAAAAACCTCTATTAAAATAATATCACTTGCAAAGTTAATCTGTAATCCATAAGCTAAGAGAGGAATTGTTGCTAGGATTTGACCTACTAACTTAACCTTTGCTTTTACACCAATTATATCATCTGTTATTCCAAGAATAATTATAATAGCAGATCCTAATAATATCGCCTTAAAATTCGAATTAAAATCCAAAAAAATAAAGGAACTTATAATAAAAGATATATATATAGCCAATCCACCTAATCTAGGCATAACATTGCTATGAACCTTCCTATGATTAGGGTGATCTACTGCACCTACTCTATAAGCTAATCTCTTAACTAATGGTGTTAATAACAAAGACATAACCAAACTAGATAAAAACATAAAAAAATAACTCCTCACACTTAGCCCTCCTCTAATCTTATAATACCAAAACTTATATAAGCTATCAAAAATAAACTTATACAACCCAACATAAAATAACTAATAAGTTTAATAATCTCCACTAAATAACAGAAATTCAACATTGAATATTATATCTGTCAAAAAATGAATTTACTGTTATTATTATAACAAATAACGGATTATTTTCAAGTGATTTTAGATAGAATTGAAAATTACCTATATAAATATAATAAATCTAGTAATTTTTTAATTATACTAACTACTCAACTACTATTAACCAAAACTCAACCTTCTCTTTAATCTATCAAAAAGTCCTCTTTTCTGCTCATACTTACATAATCCATTAACCCTAACATCACCATCATTTATCACAGTTTGAGCATTCTTGAGATAGAGTTCAGCTCTCTGAGCAACCCTCTCCTTCAACCTAGAAAATCCTTCCTCTAAGCATTCTCTTCTTCTAGTATTAGAGTGAAGGTCAGAAGCAATCAATTGTACCATATTATGGTCTACCAGAAGTTCTGCTGTCTCCTTTACTTTAGAACCGAACATCCCCAATAAACTCCCTGCATTAATCTGGGCTAAAAGGCCACTCTTCACCCAATAATATAATCGATTAGGATTGCTCTGTATCTCTCTATACCGTTCAGGATGTGCAATAATTGGAGTATACCCCATTACCTTTAAATCATAAAGTAGATCATCAGTATAATCAGGAATCTTAGTCATCGGAAATTCTATTAGAATATATCTGCTATTATTAATAGTTGCCACCATACCTTCTTTAACCCGCTTAGCTAGATTAGGCATAATATAAACCTCTGCTCCTGACAAAATCCTAACCTTTATACCTGCTCTATCAATCTCTTCTTGTAATTTTTCAACCAGTTTTTCAGTTTCAATAGGACTGATTCCGTATCCTTCTTCCATATAATGAGGAGTAGCTACAATAGTACTAACTCCTTGCCGCTCTGCTTCACGAGCAATTTCTAATGACTCATTTAAGTCTTTAGCACCATCATCGACACCTGGTAGAATATGAGTATGAATGTCTATCACTTTTTGTAACCCCCTTCCTGAGTGTATAGTTGATAGTGTATAGTGTATAATTAAAGCCATAACTATAAACTAACATAATCCTCTAATTTTGACTAGTAATTTATTTTCTTATTTATACCTTAACTATTAACTATCAACTGTCAACTGTCTTTCTGCTTGTTCGCAAAATAGCTGTTAATAATTTTATTATTTCTTCAATATTTAGCAACAATGAACAAACTCTATTTTCACTTAATACATTACTAGCAACCAATAAATCCAACCAGTATTCAGTTTCACAAGCCTCTTTTAATGAAATAGATAATTTAGCAATAAAATCCCTTTTGCTTTGCCCTTCTAACCCCTCACGTATGTTTGCACCAATACTCGTTCCTGACCTTAATAATTGCTTAGCTAGAACATACTCTTTCTTCTCATTACACAAATATTTATATAATTTTACTATAGCAACAGAAAAATCAAAAGCCTTCTGATAAACAATACTGTCATCTTTTCTCAAATCAATCACTCTCCTAGGAATATTATCTGAATTAAAATTCCCAGAAAAGAAATTAATATACTTATTTATCTTAAAATTTGATATTATTATTTAATTAACGAAGTATATTCACTATTCACTATTCACTATTCACTATTCACTATTCACTATTCACTATCAACTATCAACTATCAACTATCAACTATCAACTATCAACTATCAACTATCAACTATCAACTAAATATCCTACGATTTAAAACTTCCTCCATAATAATAGTAATAGTTATAATATCCTCCTTTATTATTGACAGGACATTTAGTGATTATCGTTCCAATAATATTAGCATTAACCTTGTCTAATTGTTCCTTAGCCCTAACTATCATCGATTCTTCAGTTTGATGAGAAGCAACTATCAGTATTGTCCCATCTACCTTATTAGATAGGACTGCAGCATCAGTTACTGCAATCACAGGAGGTGTATCTATAAAGACCATATCAGCTTGCTCATCTGCTCTACTAATTACTTCTTCCATACGTTTTGAATTCAATAATTCGGCAGGGTTAGGAGGAATAGTTCCTGTTGTGATAACCTTCAATCCATCTATCCCTGTCTCTCTTAATCCATCTTCAAACTCAATTTCACCTGTTAAGATATTACTCAAACCTTCAAAGTTAGGTAAATCATAGAACTTATGCTGCATTGGTTTACGCATATCCCCATCTATAATGATAACCTTCTTTCCATTCTGTGCCATAGAAATAGCCAAGTTAGCAATAGTCAAGGATTTTCCTTCACTAGGACCACTACCAGTTATTACTATCTTACTCAAAGGATTATCAGGGCTTAAGAAACTTATATTAGTTCTAATAGAACGATAAGCTTCAGAAGCAGGAGATTTCGGGTTATGCTTAACTATCAATTCATTATTACGAGTCTTTAAAAGGCTTCGACTATCTTTTTGTTTATTTTTGCTAAATATATTCAACATCTTATTCTCCCCTTCCATAACCTTGAGAATGATCTATCATATCTAAATGAGGAGTCATACCCAATACAGGTAATCCTGTCAATCGCTCTACATCACTTTCATCCTTGATTGTAGTATCTAAATATTCAATCAAGAAGATTATACCTACAGCTACAAATATCGCTAACATCATAGCAATCACCATATTCAACTTAATATTAGGCTTAATAGGACGCTCGCTAGCAATTGCTGAATCTACCACTATAATATCCGATGTCTTCATTGCCTCTTGAATCTGTGTCTCTTCTTTCTTCTGGCGTAACATAGTATAAATACTTTCAGTCACCTTACTCTCTCTTTGCAGTCTAGCTAAAGCAAGTTCTTTTTTCGGTAAGGCACTTAACTCTTTTTCTATCTGATTAATCTGTGATCTATAAGTCTGTAGTTGGCTCTCTGTAGCGATAATATTAGTCTGTAAGCTAATTACTTTACTTTTTAAAGAGCTATAAAGAGGATTAATCGTCTTAGTTTTAGAACTTACTATTTCAGTTACTGCTTCTTCTAAGCGGTTTTTAATCTCTTCTCTCTTTTTTAATAACTCTAACACCTTAGGATGCTTGTCAGTGTATGATTCTCTTAAACCTGCTAGTTCAACTTCTAAATTAGCCAATTGCTGTTGATAAGTCTTGACTATTGGATTGTCAGTTATTACTTTAGTAGATACTATTTCTCTATCCTCTTCAGCCAACTTCTTATTTACATCTGCTAAACTAACTCTACTCTCTTTTAATTCCACTTCTGCTTTAGCCTTAGCTGTTTCTACCTCAGTTAATCTCTCTAAAGTAACCTTCCCCTGTTCTGAAGGTAGAATAACCCCATGCTTCTCTTTATACTCTAACAATTGGTTCTCTAATTCAGCCAGCCTACTCTCAGTGTTATCTAGTTGAGTAGTAATAAATCTATCTGCACCTTTTAATTCAATACTATTCATTTCACGGTTCTCTTCTCTAAACTCTTCCACCAAAGTATTTGCTATCTTTTTAGCTACTTCTGCATCTGAGTAATTTACAGTAATATCAATTAAATTATTCTGCTCTCCAGCACTAATAGAGATCATCTCTCTTAATCCTCTAGTTGAGATTAATTCCCCTGTCTCTTGATTTCTTAAATTTAATTTTTCAATAACCTTATTCAAAATTCTTCTACTTTTTAGAATTTCGGTATAAGTAGCCACCTTATTATTCTTCCCCATCCCCAAAGATAACTGATCACTGAATAAGTTCTCCATTCCATTATCCTCTTTGACCATCACTAGAGTAGACGATTGATATATCTTGGTCATATTAATACTAATAAAATAGCTTGCTAATAGAGCTACTATCATTGCACCAATAATAAACCACTTACGATACCAGATTATATTAAAATACTCACGCAAATCTATCTCTATCATATCTTGCTCAAACTGTTCCATCTTTCTCCTCCCAACTACTATAATCAATTGAATTTTCTATAATTAGATCACAAAATTACTCTGTTAAATTCTTTATACCATTCAATCCTCCTACAAAGAAGAAAAGATTAGTCCAAAAAGATGATTTTCTTAAGCTATATTTACCCTTCTCAATATAAACACTATCACCGTCTTCTAATAACTTATTACTATTTGAATCAAAAGCCACTATCTTATCTAAATTTAGCTCTTCCTTTACACCCTCTGATACATAGTTGACCTGATTAGAAGCATCTGTGGTTATCCCACCTGCTTGAGCAATCAAGTCATTGATAGTAGCTCCTTGCTTTAATTTATATCTACCAGGACTACTAATCTCTCCTACAATATTAACCTCGATAGATTCATCACCTATATAAAGAACATCCCCTTCCTCTAACAGATAATTCATCTCTGTGCTCTTACCAGCTAATAAATTTTCTAAATTAATAGTTAAACTTTCTTCACCTCTAGTCAACTTGGCGTTACTTAAATCAGCCGTTTCCTTTAAGCCACCAGCAAGGGAGATTAATTCCAACACCCTACTTTGTGGTTCTAGCTGATAAGTTCCAGGCTTATCAACCTCACCTAAGACCATTACCCTAACCTTTCTATAGCTTTTCAAAACCACATTCACATAGGAAGGTTCAATTTTAACATACTCTTTTAACTCTTTAATAATTATATCAGTCAGTTGATTAAGGGTTAAGCCTTCCGCTTTAAGATCACCTATTAAAGGAAATGAAATATTACCATCAGGGCCCACACTGACCTCCTGCTTTAAGTCTTCATGCCCCCAAACAGAAATATAAAGCTGGTCATCCACAGTCAACTTATACTCTGATGCTATTAGTTCCTGTGGGATAATAATAGTAATAAATACAACTACGATTAAAAACAACAATAATCTGCGCATTATAAACCTCCTCTTTAAAATGTACTAAAATGTATTCAAAAGTATATCTTATACACTTTTTTCAAACCAATATATCTTATTAAACCTCCATAATAATTTCAAAGGTTTAATTCCATACCTTTTTAAAACTTTTCCTTTTATGGTAGTCATATTACATTGCTTTTTATTAGGATATAATGCTGTTATATAGGCAATATAACTTTCTCCATTACGTTTAGTATATTTAACTAAATCCCTATGTCTAAAACCCTTTAATTCTTCTACTTTAGCTTTAGATTTTCTTCTCATAGGTTTAATTATCCAATCTTTTATATCGCATTCATCATTATTAATCTTTAAATCAGCAACTATAATAGCATCATTACTATGACTTTTTTCAATACCCCAATCTATTCTCTTATTTGCAGTATCCCCACCAGTACTTAAAGTAAGTTTTCCTAATTTACTTAATTCTTTTCTAAGCCAAGTTTTACCCTGCATAACGTGTTGTGCATAATCAAACCTTACATTATTACCATCAATCATCTTTTGATAATGATCAATATATTTTTCTTCAACACCTTCTGTTTTATCATGGCAATTACTACATAATGTAATAAGGTTACTTAAACTATTAGCACCTTTTAACCTTTTTGGCACGATATGATGAACTTCTAACATGCAGTTTGATTTAGAACATTCCATACATTTACACTTATCTCTGAGGATAACAGCTTTTCTTATATTCTCATCTAATCTGTTAGATTTTTGGTATTGCCATTTATAAAGTTTCCTTCCTTCTGTCAAAACTCTTATATCTATCGCCACATCTTCTAGATAAAACTCAGTTATATTAACCCATTTTCTTAACTTGTTTATAACTCTAATAATAGCTTCTTTCTTTTGTAATATACTAGGTGCAACTCTACCTTTTCTTGTAGATGAACTTCTATTATCAAATCTAGGTTGACGATATCTTTTATGACTTCTTTTATATCTTCTATACCCACGTCTTGTATCCATCAATCCCTTTACGTCTTTTCTTTGCTCAATAGTACCTTTAAATACAGCTTTATTTCTTGTTTTACATTTTTGTACTATGGCAATACCTACATGATTACTTCCATCATCTATTCCACAAATAAATTGACATTCTTCCTCATCATCTTCAACTTCATAATTTAATTGAATTGACATTGGATATTTATTAACTAATTTTGCTTTCTTCCTACGTATTAATATCCATGCTTTATTAATATTAGTTGGTGCTAACTTTTTACCATTTTTATCAATCACAAAAGCATAATTTTTAGTCATCTCTGACAATTCTCCTTTAGGGAATTTTCCTTCTTGCGAATGACAATATAGAGTTCATGTATTTGGGTGTTTGACTTCACCTAACTAGAAGTCGGTCATCCTGCCATACTCTTAGAGCCTCAGACTGAAGGATACATCCAAGGGTAAGTTTTTAACTTTCTATATAATCGTAGTTAACGCCTTTTATTACAAAGTGTCCAAAGGACACGAAGGCATCGTGTAATGTACTTTCGTAACAAAACACTCACTTACGCTTGAAAGCAAGTCAATAGCAATATACTTATAATATGTTAGGACTATAAGTATATTTTTCTATTCCTATACACTTTTGAGTATATATTTAGATACTATTGACTTGCTCCTATAAAATAATTTAATATTACATTGCCTAATAAATCAAAAATTAATTCTTATTTATTATAATTCAA
>Ga0163226_1000189_pt1 | contig 11611 bp, 9 predicted proteins | sample MSEWel2016_07_13_2_FD_113144 | JGI IMG/M metagenome (GOLD analysis project Ga0163226, IMG submission 113144) | Subsurface microbial communities from deep shales in West Virginia, USA - MSEEL Well Study Marcellus 5H_2016_07_13 ...
TATGGATGGCCAGAAAAATGACAAAAATGAAAAAGTCAAGTCTCAAAATAGCGGTTTAAAGACACTGGAGTTGTCTGGAGTTAATATATCTAAATAAAAGTATATTAATCGCAGTTTTTATTCTGTTTAAGATGCTTAATAACAAAGGAAAATATTGGTTTCAGGTTGGGGTGAAAAATTTTGGGTTCTTCTCCGTTTCCGTTGGTGAAAAATAGCTAAAAAACAATAACATTAGAAGCATCAGGCAGATATGTTCATTTATCTCAAGATGATATTGATGAGCTTTTTGGTAAAGGTTACAGTCTTACTCCAAAAAGAGAGCTATCTCAACCAGGTCAATTTCTTGCAGAAGAGCAAGTCAAATTAATTGGTAAAAAAGGAATTATCGAAAAGGCAGCTATTTTAGGTCCGGCGAGATCACATTCTCAGGTAGAAGTTTCTAAAACAGATTCCATTAAATTGGGAATTGATGCACCACTAAGATTTTCTGGAAATATTAAAGATAGTGCTTCTGTTTTTATAGCTTCTTCTGAAAATGTGATCAAACTAGAAGAAGGAGTTATTATTGTCAAAAGACATATACATATGACTCCAGAAGATGCAGAAAAACTTGCGGTTGAAGATGGAGATATTGTGTCCGTTGAAGCACTAACTGAAAGACCTGTTGTTTTTAAGGATGTTCTTATTCGGGTTAATGAAGATTACAGCTTAAATATGCACATAGATTATGATGAAGCAAATGCCTGTTTATTTTCCAAAGGAGATAAAGCAAAGTTAATAAAATAAACTTAAAAATTTAAATATTTATTATAGCTTCTAGTTTATATTTAACCCAATATTTATATTATCCCCTTATGTTGGACAGATTAAATAAAATCTGTTTTACAGAAAGGGGATTTTTATGTAAGTTTAAGATTATTTATAACGTTAATAAAAAGGATATTAGGTAATTATGTTGAAATTAAATGATAGAGGGAAAAGTAATGAAAATTATAGAGGGTGTGTAAATTTTGAAATTTAAATTTCTGCATAATATAGAAAATAAAATATATTTTATTCCTTTAATTTATACAATATCTGCTGCTCTACTTTCAATAGCGGTAATATTTATTGAATATCAGTATACAGATACTCTGACAAATGTACTGCCCGCATATTTTTTTACTTCTTATGACCTCTCAAAAACAATTTTGTCTACCATAGCAGGCTCCCTTTTTGCAATGATTACAGTTTCTTTTTCAACTATTATGGTTGTACTGACCATGTACTCTTCGCAGTTTTCGCCGCGGACGATGCAGGATTTTCTTAAAAACAAAATAACCTTAAAAGTTTTAGGAGTTTTTCTTGCTGGTTTTATTTATTCAATGCTAACTCTGCTTTTTATAGATGACAGCCTGCAGGGAAGCGGGGAATCAATTATATTTTCGGCAATGATTGGGGTTGTTGTTGCTATTGTCTGTCTAGGTTATTTTGTCTATTTTATCCATCATGCAGCTAATTCAGTTCAGGTAAATCTCTTGATTGAAAGTTTAAAAGAAGAGGTTATTGAAATAGTTGATAAAATTGAGGCAAGAAATAACAGCAATGATCAGATTCGTAATGACCCACCTGAGAATTTAAAAGAAATGCTGGACAGAGAGTCATGTGAGGTTCATCCTGAGCAGAGTGGATATATTCAGGTTATTTATGATATTGAACTAACCAAGTTGGCAGATCAACATGACATAATAATTAGGGCTGAAAAAATGATTGGTGATTATGTAACTGAAAATACAATTGTTTTCAAATTCTGGCAGCTAAATGAAGAAGCTGAGAGATTTAGTGATGAAGAACTTGAAGAAATAAAAAATAAAATTCTTGATAATCTGGCAATCAACAATGAAAGAAGCAAGAAAAATGATATAGAATTTGGTTTATTAAAATTAACAGAGGTTGCTTTAAGAGCCATTTCTCCAGGGATTAATGATCCCAATACAGCAATATTTTGTATTAATCAGTTAGGCTGGGTTTTATCAAGAATTGCAGTTGCCAATTTAGAAAATACTTATTATTATAATGACAAAGATGAATTGTGTTTTATATTAGAGGATATTTCTTTTTGGGATCTTCTATATAAAACTTTTTATCAACTCAGTCATTATGGAAATCAGGATGTATCAGTTGCGGGATCTATTATTGATGCGCTGGTGATCATTGCTGAAGGAAGTCCAAAAGATATTAAAGAACAGGTCTGGCACTTTAGCCATTATATTTTAGGTGGTTTTGATAAAAATGTATTGGAGCAGGAAGATAAGAAATTTTTAAATCATAAAATCTACCGTCTGGCTAAAGAAACCGGTCATAAAGAGCAGCGAGAAAAATATTTTCAAGTTGAAAATTTTAAAGTAAATTAGTAAATTATAGTGTAAAACAGGAACTTTAAATTATTTTTAAAAATGTTATTATTATATCTAAAAACTAAAATCATAAAATAAAGAGGTGGTCATATGTCAGAAAAAGAATTTTATAGACAAAAAGCCAAAGATGTTGTGAAAGATTTAGAAAGTAGTCTTCAGGGACTAAGCCAATCAGAAGCAGAAAAAAGGCTGCAGAGAGATGGAAAAAATGTTCTTGAAGCAGCTAAAAAAAGGTCATTATTTGTAATCTTTTTACAGCAGTTTAAAGATGTACTTGTAATCTTACTTTTAATAGCCGCTGTAATGTCACTATTAATTGGAAGTTATCGTGATGCTACAGTGATGCTTATGATTGCAGTTCTTAACTCTGTAATTGGTTTTATGCAGGAATATAAAGCGGAAAAAATAATGGATTCTCTAAATAAACTGGTTAATTCGCCTTCAAAAGTAATTCGTGATGATCAAATCGGAGAAATTTCACAGGAAGAACTGGTAGTTGGAGATATTGTAAGTCTGGAAGAAGGAGATAAAATTCCAGCTGATTTGAGAATTATTGAATCATTTAATTTGAAAACTAATGATGTTTCTCTAACTGGTGAATCAATGCCTCAGGAGAAGCAGTCTAATTACATTGAGGAAGAAAGACCACTAGCAGACCGTGATAATATGGCCTATCTAGGAACAACAGTTGCCTCTGGCTCAGCTAAAGGTGTAGTTGTTAGAACTGGAATGGATACTGAGATGGGTAAGATTGCTTCGATGACTCAAGAAGAGGATAAATCCCGTTCCCCTCTCCAGGATGAGCTGCATACAGTGGCCAATCGAATTGGTATCTTTGCAGTTGTAGTTGGATTTACACTTTTTGGAGTGAGTATTTATAGAGGTTATGGATTGAACTTCGCTTTAATATATGCTCTTGGTGTAGCTGCAGCTGTTGTACCTCAGGCTTTACCGATGCAGGTTACAGTAGCTCTGTCTCAGGGAGTAAAAAGACTGGCAGGAAAGAATGCAGTAGTCAAAAAGCTTTCTTCGGCTGAAACTCTTGGTTCAACCAATGTTATCTGTACAGATAAGACTGGGACTTTAACCAAAAATGAAATGACAGTAAAAAAAGTATATTTTGATGGCCGGGAGTATGAAGTAACCGGTCTTGGTTATAAACCAGAAGGTGAACTTATAGGAGAAGATGGAGAACCGCTAACTGAAGCAGAAATTGCAGAAATGGAAATTATCTTTGATGCTGCTACAATGGCTTCCAATGCAGAGATTCATGAGCCAGATGAAGAGCATCCTGGCTGGTATGCAATCGGTGATCCAACAGAGGCTGCTCTAATTACTCTTTCTACAAAATTAGGTACTCGCTCTCCTAAAGAAGATGAAGAAAATCCTGAATTACATGAATTCAGTTTTGATTCTGACCGTAAAAGAATGAGTTCAATTAGAGAATTTGAAGATGGAAACTATCTTAAGATGAAGGGAGCTTTAGGTAGTGTGCTTTCTGTTTCCAAACATATTCTCAAAGATGGAGAAATAGTAGAGATTACAGAAGAAGACAAAGAAAGATTAAAGGAACTTAATGAAAAGTATTCAAAGGATGCAATGCGAGTTTTAGCAGTTGCCTACCGCAAACTGGAAGATGAGGAGACAGATTATGTTTTAGAAGAAATAGAAAAGGATGTTATTTTTCTGGGAATGGTGGCGATGATTGATCCTCCAAAAGAAGGAGTTAAGGAAGCCATTCAGGAATCACATGATGCCTATATTGATACCTATATCATGACTGGTGATCATGCAACTACTGCCCAGGCAGTAGGAAAAGAAATTAGTCTTTCTGTTGATGATGAAGATGTACCAGTATTTACCAGTAAAGATTTGGAAGAGATGAGTGAAGAAAAACTGAGACAGACTATGGAAGAAAATAAGTCACTTATTTTTTCTCGGGTATCACCTGAGGATAAATTGCGGATAGTTAAAAATTTAAAAGAACAGCAGAAAATTGTAGCTGTAACAGGAGATGGGGTTAATGATGCTCCAGCACTTAAGAGTGCTCATATTGGAGTTGCCATGGGTCAGATGGGTACAGATGTATCCAAAGAAGCATCAGAGTTGATTTTGCTAGATGACAGTTATCCCACCTTAGTCTATGCGATTAAAGAAGGAAGGACCATTTATAATAATTTAAAGAAAACAATCCTGGGAACATTAACTGCAAATGGGGCTGAATTAATACTGGTTCTGATTGGACTGATTGCAGCAGCACTTTTTGACTTACCGATTCCAATACTGGCTATTCAGATTCTATCAATTGACCTATTAGCTGAAATTTTACCATTAACAGCTTATACTTTTGATCCGGCTTCAGAGCAGATAATGAGCTCACCACCAAGAAGTCAGGATGATCACATTGTTAATAAAAAAAGTTTCAGCAGGCTTGCTTTTATGGCTTTAGTAATTGGAGGCTTTGCTTATTTCAATTTCTATTCTTTCATTAACGGACGAATTTCAGCTGTTAGTGAAGGTGGAAAATTATATGCTCAGGCGACAACAATCAGTTATTTAACTGTAGCCTGTCTGCAGTGGATAAATATTATGTCTTTAAGATATGAATATCAGAGCATCTTTTCTAAAAACTTCTTTAATAATCCCAAAATAATATATGCAATTTTGATTTCAATTGGATTAGTATTAGGAGTGGTTTATATTCCAAACATAAACGATTTTCTTGGTTTTGCTGGAGTAGGAATAGCCGCCTGGAGTAGAATTTTGACTTCCAGTGTGTTATTTTTAATCTTAAATGAAGTTATCAAGTTTTTTAGACGGCGGAAAGCAAATGTATAATTTTTAAAATTGTCGTCATTTTAGCTGATAATTTATTTTAAAAGATATAATTAATTAATGGAGGGAAGCCAAATGTTTGATATTGAATTAAAAAGAGATGGCAGAGAAAATCTATATACCCAAATTTATGAAGCAATACGGGCAGAAATTCTGGCAGACAAATATACCCCTGATACAAAAATGCTATCAATAAGAAAACTTGCTTCCCGACTTAGTGTGAATGCAGAAACTGTAGTTAAGGCTTATGATTTACTGGAAGCTGAAAATCTTATTTACAAAAAAGAGGGTAGTGGGAGCTATATTGCTCCTGCTGCTGCTTTCAAAAATAATAGTGATGATCAGAGACTAAGAATTTTAACCTCTAAACCGTCTTTATCTTCTCAAAAAATCATTGATTTTAGTGGTCCAGAACACGGAAAAGAATTTCTAGAAGAGTATGCATGGGATTTGATTTTTGATCGTTTTTATTCTGATTTTAAAAGTGAGAGTTTTAAAAAAGTTGAAGCTAAAAAAAGCAGCTATTTTCAGCTTTTAAAATCAAAAAATGAAAATTTGAGTAAAAGCAAACTTTATTATAGTTCAGAAGCCAAATTAGAAGAAATATTATTGACATTAGTTGGGAAAAACAAAGAATTATTATTTACCAGTGGTAGTGACAATTCTCTATTTACTAAATTATTTTTGCAAGATCACAGCATTAATAGTAAAACCAATAAAGTTTCTTTTTCTACTCCAAATGCAAATATTCATATAAGTTCTGCAGATTACGATAGTTTAATGGACTATCTTGAAAATAATACCATTGACTATTTAATCATAAGTGATGATTTTGTAGAGGAAAGCATTTTTAATTGGAGCCTTTCTAAAATAAAATCTTTGCTGGAACTTTCTCAAATGCTTAAGTTTAAAGTGATTATTTTAGAGCATTTTGCTCTTTATCAAAACAATGAAAAAATAAAAGAACTTTTAGAATCTAAATATAATAATCAAATTATTCTAATTCAAGCATTAACAAATAGGGTTTTTCCAGGTTTAAAATTAGGATTAGCCTATTTAGATGATTATTATTTAAATTCTTTAGATAATAATTCAATTTTAAATAAATATTCTTTGGATGATTTTATAAATAAAAAAAATCTATCTGCAGGAGAAAATCTAGTTAATAATCTTTTAAGTTATTATATTGATAATGGTTATCTAGAAAAAAGAATTAAATTTTTAAGACAGCGTTTAAATAACAGAAAGATTTTATTAAGAGAAGCAATTAAGGATCATTTTAGAGGTATTGAAACTGCAGATATTTCTTCTTTGTTTTATTTTAAATTGTTATTGAACCAAAATATTAACCAGCATGATTTCAAAGTTTTTGCTAAAAAAAATTCTCTTTTATTACCTGATTATAAGAACTTTTTCAGACGTGAAATAAGTAATGAACTAATTATTTCAGCGGCATCATTAAATCAATTTTCAATAAAACAGGGAGTTATGGTTTTAGCTAAAATTTATTGGCAGTTTATCAGTTAATAAATAACTTTATTTTTTTAAAATATCTGTTAAAATAATAATATAAGCGATTATCAAATTCTTTATTAACTTTGTCTTAGTTATTAAGTCACAAAAGAGTCAATTTTTTATTCAATTTAATAGGGGGTTAAATAAAATGACAGAAGAACTAAAATTGGAAACTTTAAAAGACCTTATTCAATGTCAGGATAGTCCCTGTATTTCAATTTACATGTCAACTAAGGCGGTGCACAAAGGAGAATTTAAAAAGCTAGAAATTGAGTTTAAAAATTTATTACAAAGAGTAGAAGAGAAGCTAAAAGCAGATTGGGGATTTAAGGAAAGAGAAATTAATAAATTATTGAAGCCAGCATTTAAATTGGCATCTGACAGTAATTTTTGGCAGCAGCAAAAAGAAGGACTGGCAGTTTTTATATCTTCTGAGAGTTTTAGAGTTTTTAAACTTTCAGTAGATACTTATGATAATTCACATGTAAGTTATAATTTTAATTTGAAACAATTAATTTCTGAGATTCATGACAGTCAGGAATACTATTTATTAGCTTTAAGTTCTAATTATAATCGATTATATCGGGTGAACAGAAATGATATTGAAGCACTTGATTTAGAGGAATTACCTCTAAACATTAAAGAATTTCTTAATTTAGATGATGAAGCGGCTGAAAAATATCAATCAATAAATACAGCTGGAGGGTCCCCAGTTTTTCATGGACAGGGAGCAGCTGGCGATGATGATAATGAAGATCTGATGCATTATTTAAAAGAAATTGATCGTGTTATTAATACTAAATTAAAGGATAAGAAAAATCATTTAATTGTTGCCGCAGATGATAGTTTATTTTCTCTTTATAAAAACATTAATAGTTATCAAGGTCTTTTAGATGAACATTTAAGCGGTAATGCTAAACAAATGAATAATAAAGAGCTTCGAAAAAAGAGTTGGGAGATTATTGGTTCCCATATTCATGACTATTTAGAAGATATAAAAGAAAGATATGTGGAATTAAAATTGACCGATAAAAGTTCAACTGACTTAGAAAAGATTGTTGAAGCAGCTCATTATGGAAAGGTTGATACTCTGGTTTTAAATAAATTAGCTGAAAAAGCTGGAGTTTTTGTAGAAGATGAAAATGAAGTTAAGCTGATGGAGAATACCAAGGATTATGATCTTTATAATTATGCTGCAGTTGAAACAATAAAAAATGGTGGCTCAGTTTATTCAATAGAAAAGAATGAAATGCCAGAAGAAAACGATATTCTGGCAATTTATAGATATTAAAATATTAGCTTAAAAAAGACTGTCTGAATTTTTTAGGCAGTCTTTAGTTTTTTAAACGCTCCGAAATTTCGATTCCTGCTAAATAAGCAGTAGAAAAAGCAGCCTGAAGATTATAACCACCTGTATCTCCATCAATATTTAAAACTTCACCAGCAGCAAAAAAATTATTAATTATTCTTGACTCCATATTTTGAGGATTAATTTCTTTTAAATCAATACCACCTTTTGTCACCATAGATTGATGAAAGCCTGCTAATTCTTTAACTTCAAATTCTAAACTAGAAAAATGTTCAATAATTTCTTTTCTTTCTTTTTTATTTAGATGAGCTGCATTTATACTACCGTCAATTTCCGACATCTTTAGAATTTTTTCAATTAATCTTTGGGCTAAAGGATAATTGATTAGAAGATTTAACAAATTCAGTTTACCTTCTCTTTCAATTTTTTTGATCAGATTTTTTTCTAACTCTTCTTTATTATAGTTAAGTAATTTAATCTTAATTATATCACCGCTTTTAATATAGCGAGAATAGTTAATAATTCCTGGGCCCGAAAGACCACGATGAGTCAAAAGTAGATCATCCTTCCAGCTTCGGAGAAGATTATTATTCCTGTAAAGTGAAATCTTTTTATTTCTTAATGAAATTCCACTAAGACTTTTGAATTGATAGTTTTTAATAATAACTGGAGCAAGAGCAGGTCTTGGATCAATAATTTGATGTCCTAAGTCAGCGGCAATTTTAAAACCAGCACCAGTTGATCCAGTTTTAGGGAATGACTTTCCTCCAGTTGCTAAAAGAAAATAGCTGCTTAGATAATTTCTGTTTGTTGTTTTTATTTCAAAGTGATTTAAATTTTCATTATAAGATACATTTTTTACAGCTGTATTATACTTTATTTTTATATTTTTTTTATTACATTCTTTTAATAAAACATCTAATATATCTGATGCTTTATTAGAGGCAGGAAATATTTTTCCTCCCCGTGCCTTTCTAAATTTTATACCTCTATGTTTAAAGAAATTCATCAACATTTTATTGTCAAAGGTATATAACGGTCCTAACAAAAAATTAAAATTATCACCATAGTGGTTAAAGAAATTAGCTATATTACCCGCATGAGTTAAATTACACTGGCCAGAACCACTTATTAATAGTTTTTTTCCGGCACTATGATTTTTTTCTAAAATTAATATATCTTTGTTTTTATTATCTTCTGCTGCCTGAATTGCGGCAAAAAGTCCTGCAGGTCCAGCACCTGCAATGATAAGATCAACTTTCATAAATAAAATTCTCCTTTTAGGGTCTTATTTTCTTCTTTTTTAAAAATTTATAATAGATATTTAGAAGTTTTAAATTCTTGCTTTTAAAAATTTTCTGTGTTAAAATAGATAATGTTGATGCCGAAGTGGTGGAATTGGCAGACGCGACGGATTCAAAATCCGTTGTCCTCACGGACGTGTGGGTTCGAGTCCCACCTTCGGCACCATTTGATAAAAAATATAGATTCATAATGTGAAATCTCCTTTTTGAGGAGGTTTTTTATTAGCTAGGAGATTATACCTAATGGTTTGTTATGGATAATATTTATAGTTTCATAATTTCCGCTATCAACAAAATTTAACCTTACTGTATTACGGATTGTCCTAAGGACATTTTGTTCATTTTAATAAGTAAAATTCACGTAGATTAGATCTCATTTATTCTAGACATAATTGGAAAACAGATTAAATAGGCAATAATTAAATAGATTGAAGTTGTGAAAAAACCTCTCAAATAATGAAAATCAAATTGCTTTCCTAAATGAAGTAGAAATTCAAACATAGGGATTGAGCTTAAAGAATATTTTATTAAATGTTTGCTATTATAACCAATAAAAAATGGGAAGGCCATCAAAGAAAGAAATGATAAAATAGTACTAAATGTATTTGTTTTTTGTTTTAATCCATAGCATTTAAATTCAAAAATTGAAGTTGAATCAAACTCTTTAATCCAATCACCTGCACTATTAAATAAAGTTGATTTAGCAAAAGCATGAGCAATAATGTGTAATATTGCGCCATAATATCCAAAAATATTTCCACTGCCTATAGCAAGTGTGATAAAACCAAACTGACTAATAGAACTATAGGCTAAAACCAACTTATAATTCTTTTCTTCAAGAGCTTTGATTCCTCCATAATAGATCATAATCATACCTAGATAAAGCAAAACTCTATTACCTTCTGTTATAATTCTTAAGAGTGTAATATAACCTAACTTTGCAACAAGTTCAGAAGAAATAGCTGAAAAACTAGTAGAAGCCTGTTTATAAACATATGGGACCCAACTGTGAAATCCAACAACCGCACTTTTAACCCCTAAACCGATTATAAACATTAACTGCAGCCAGAACTCATCAACTGCTCCTATTGTTTTATATCCGTTAGTATAGGCAGTTAAAACTGTTAAAATTAAAAAGCTACCACCTATAAATTGAATCACAAAATATTCCCAGGCAATATTTTTATCGTCCCAGGCTAAGAGTAAAGAAGTTGTCAGAGTAACCATTTCCCATCCGATCATAAAAATTAACCAGTTTGTTGTACTAATAACAAGACTGTAATTAATAATAAAAATAAATATGAGACCTAAAAATAAAAATTTATAGTTTTTAATTTTTCTCCAACTGGAAAATAAAGTAAACATGCTAACTAAAAACCCTGTAACTAAAAATAATATATTGGTATTATTTAAAAAAAGTTATTTAAAATAAGCTCCGCCATTTAACAATCCCTCCCCTTTTGAAAAATTATATCACAACTGCTAAAAGACTAAAAGAAAAATAAAACTTCATATGAGTCCAGAAAAATTTGACAAATACGGATGATGATGATATATTTAACTTACTGAGTATTCTAAACTAGTTACACATATTCAGGTTAAATTTTAGGAGGAAGATATTAATATGGTTTACACAGGAAAAGTTAAATGGTTTGATGAGAAAAAAGGTTATGGCTTTATTGAAAGAGAAGATGGCGACGATGTATTTGTACATTTCTCTGCTCTTCAGCAGGAAGGCTTTAAAACTTTAGAAGAGGGTCAAGAAGTAGAATTTGAAATTGTTGAAGGAGATCGTGGACCTCAAGCAGAGAATGTTGATGTTATATAATTAAAGTTTAATTATGTAAAAGTTGCCCTGGTTATTAATTTAACTGGGGTTTTTCTATGTTTTAAAATAAAAATAATAGTTGATTTTTATTATCACTAAAGGTAAAATTATATATAGATGACAAAAGAAAGTAAAAAATAGTAAGGTGGAGGTAAGCTCATGAATTTTAAAATAATAGTTGACAGCTGCTGTGATCTTACAGAGGAATTAAGGGAAAGATTTGATATTTCTACAGCACCACTGTCTATAGATGTTGGTAATAAGCACTACATAGATGATGAAAACCTGGATCGAGATGGCTTATTAGATGCAATGCGTAACAGTAGTGATGCACCTAAGACTGCAAGTCCTGGTCCCGGTCCTTTTTTAGATTTATATCAAAAATATGAAAACTCATTTGTAGTTACTTTATCAAAAGAATTAA
>Ga0163226_1000190_pt1 | contig 11539 bp, 10 predicted proteins | sample MSEWel2016_07_13_2_FD_113144 | JGI IMG/M metagenome (GOLD analysis project Ga0163226, IMG submission 113144) | Subsurface microbial communities from deep shales in West Virginia, USA - MSEEL Well Study Marcellus 5H_2016_07_13 ...
CTAGAATGAAACAATAGAAAGGTAATGTAACACTTTTGTGTCAGGAATCGAGAATCTGGAATCAGTCTGTTTTACTGATAACTGGTCCCTGACTCCTGATTCCTAAAGGTGTCACAATATCCCCATTAAATTACACTTTAGACTTGGAGATCTATATTATTCTAACTATAATTATATCTTTGACTATGTTATATTTTTTAGAATAATGAGTAAAATAAGAGATATCTGCTATTATTAACTACAAGGGGGGAAGCAAATGGATTTTAATTTAGTCATTGCTGGAGAAGCAGGGCAAGGATTGAATACATTAAATTTTGTATTAAGTAAGATTTTATTCAAAAGTGGATTCAATGTTTATTCAACTAAGGATTATGAATCCCGTGTTCGTGGTGGACATAATTTTATGAAAATTAGATTCGGAGATACTAAGATAACAGCACCTAAAGATGAGCAAGACATATTGTTAGCTTTAAATAAAGCTGCGGTAGAGATTCATCAAGATTTTGTTAAAGATGATGGAATTATAATTTATAATGGTGAATCCTATGAGGGAGAGCTAAGAGAAGAGAACAAGGATAAAGAGATATTTTCTTTAGAAGCTGCTTTAATAGCTGATGATATCGGAAATGGTAGAGTAGCAAATACAGTATTTGTGGGAGTATTACTTAAATTATTAGGAATGGATTTAAATATTGCTAAAGAGGTGTTAGGTGAATACTTTAGACGTGCTGAAGATATTAAAGATATGAATATCGGTGCATTGGATAAAGGGTATGAGAAAGCGGAGGTTGCTGAAAGAAGGTTTGAAATGCCCCAAGTTACTCCTAGCGATAATCAAATCTTAATCAATGGAAATCAAGCTATTGGAATGGGAGCAGCTGTGGCAGGGGTACAATTTTACTCTGCCTATCCAATGACTCCAGCAACTGGTGTCATGAACTATTTAGCTAAAAGACAGAATGATTTAGGAATAGTTGTAGAGCAGGCAGAAGATGAGATTGCTGCAATTATGATGGCATTAGGTGGTTCCTATAGTGGAATTCGTTCAATGACAGGAAGTTCTGGGGGAGGTTTTTCCTTGATGGTAGAGGCTTTAGGCTTTGCAGGAATAGCTGAGATACCTCTGACTATTGTTAATGTACAACGGCCTGGACCAGCTACTGGACTGCCAACTAGAACAGAGCAAGCAGATTTATTATTTGCTATTAATGCCTCACAAGGTGATTTTCCATTGATGGTGATTGCTGTCAAGGATGCTGAAGATGCTTTTTATCAAACTTATCGAGCAGTAAATCTAGCTGAGAAGTATCAAATACCAGTTATTATCTTAAGTGATCAGTTCTTAGCAGACACTGAGGTCAATTTAGAAGCCTTTGAATTAGATTCTTTACAAAGATATGATGGATTTATTAGTGATGAACAAGCAGAAGGTATTAGTGATTACAAGCGTTATCAGTTTACAGAAGATGGAATCTCTCCTCTTGCTTATCCAGGTCAGGTTCCAAAGAGTGTAGTCTTAGTAGATAGTGATGAGCATGATGAGCATGGACATATCATTGAAGATGCTGAAACTAGAGTAGCAATGGTAGATAAAAGACATGATAAGATAGAAAAACTCATCTTAGAGGATTTAGAAGAGCCAGAGTATATTGGACCAGAAGAAACAGATTATCTATTGATAGGGTGGGGTTCTACTTATGGACCATTACAGGAAGTGCGAGAATTATTAGAGAAAGATGGATATAATGTAGGGTTATTGACCTTCAGCGATGTCTGGCCATTACCAATTGAAGAGTTAGAGGATAGAATTGATGATACGGTATCGATTATGGTTGAGAATAATGCTACTGCTCAATTCTCTCGTTTAATCAGTAGTGAGACTGGAATTATGGTAAATCATGAGATTGTTAAATATGATGGACGACCATATACAGCTGAAGAGATTTATGATGCCATTAAGGAAGAGGTGATTGACTAATGGTAAATCCAGAGATATATGAACCAAACCGTGAGACAGCTTGGTGTCCAGGTTGTGGTGATATTCCTTTACGTCAGTGTTTAGCAGAAGCCTTAGCAGAGATGGAGCTTCAACCTCCTCAAGTAACTATGTTTACTGGAATTGGTCAGGCAGCTAAGATGCCCCATTATATTAAGGTTAACGGATTTAATGGTCTCCATGGTAGAGCCTTACCACCTGCTTTAGGAATGAGAATTGCTAATCCTAAGATGAAGGTAATAGTAGAATCAGGTGATGGTGATACCTACGGAGAGGGTGGTAATCATATTCTTCATAATATCAGAAGAAACCCTAATATTGCCCATTTTGTTCATGATAACCAAATTTATGGTCTGACTAAAGGGCAAGCATCACCGACAACTGGTGAAGAGATTACTACTTCTACCCAACCAAATGGTATTACGGCTAGACCCTTTAATCCAATTAAATTTGCAGTAGCTATGGGAGCTAGTTTTGTAGCAAGAAGCTTTGTAGGTAAAAAAGAACACTTAAAGGCAATGATGAAGGCAGCTATTAATCATAGAGGATATGCTTTGATAGATATTTTGCAACCTTGTGTTTCTTTTAATAAGGTTAATACTTATCAATGGTATATGAAGCGGGTTTATCAATTAGGTGATGATTATGATCCTACTAGCTATGAAGGTGCTTTGAAGAAGTCTGAAGAGTGGGGAGATAATATTCCAATTGGTATTATCTATAAGAATGATGAGATTCCAATTTTTAGAGATAAGCATCCTCAGATTGCTGATAGAGAACTAGTTAAAGAGAAGAAAAAACCAACAGATTTTCAAGCATTAATTGATGAGATGAAATAGACTTTAATAAAGGTAAAGGATGAGGATTATCCTCATCCTTTACCTTTATTAGTTTGTAATACCCACAATAGGTAGTGCTTCTTTGACTTGATTAATAACTTTTTGGGATATTACCGATGCAATTATACAGAGTAATAAATCTCCAGGGATTGGCAGTAAAAATCCAATTTTAATTGCTTTACTCAGACTAATAGTAGTTCCTGCAATCAAGTTCAAATTAAGATAAAGATAGATTACTCCAAATAAATAAACTATAGCTAAGCCGATTAAATTAGCTAAGAAAAAGTTGATAAAACTTGTCTTCTTGAGATTTTCAACTATTTTGCCAATCACATAAGCACCAATTGCAAATCCTATTAAATATCCAAAGGTAGGTTGTAATACATAAGCAGGTCCTCCCCCATGAGTAAAGATAGGAATACCAATCAATCCTACCCCTAAATAAACTAATTGACTAGTCAAAGCCAAGTTAGCGCCTAATAAGCTTCCAGCAAAAAAGATGAATAAAACTTGTAATGTAAAGGGTACATAAGGTATAGGAACTTTAATAAAAGCCCCAACTGCTGTGAGAGCAGCAAATAATGCAGCTAAGATAAGATTTTTAGTTTTAATTTTCATCACCACCTGATAGTTTCTTATGTTAGTACCAGAACTGAATACAATAGAGAGATAGTGCGACACTTTTTGGAATCTGGAATCAGTAGTCAGGAATCAGTTATAAACACTGGTTCCAGATTCCTGATTCCTGACACGAAAGTGTCCCAATATACCCATAAAAAGATATTATCTATATACACGTTTAATTTGCTAAAAATATAAGTATAATAGACTTTAATTCTTTAACTCTGCAATAGGAATTGCATTCTCTACCCTTTTAATAACCTCTTTAGAAATAATTGCAGAGATAATAGCTTTGATGATATCAAAGGGTAAGAAGATTAAAAAACCACCAATTAAGGCACTGTTAATTGGATATGCTTTACCAAGATAAAAGTTCATAATTAGATAAAGATGAGCTACTCCAAAAAGATAGAAGACAACTAATCCTAATAGATTGGCTAAGATAAAGTTTTTGAAGTTTTTCTCTCTGTTTTCGATTAGTTTACCAATTACATAAGCCCCAATAGCAAAACCTGCTAGATATCCAAAAGTAGGGTTTAATACATAAGCAGGACCTCCACCACTTGTAAAGATTGGTATACCGATTAATCCAACAAAGATATATACCAACTGGCTCATTAATCCTAGGCGACTACCTAAGAGGTTAGCAGCAAAGATCACAAATAAAGGCTGCATACTAAAAGGAACTCCAAAGGGAGTAGGGATCTTAATAAAAGCACCGATTGCAGTTAAACTTGCAAAAAGAGCAACTAGTACCATATCTTTAGTCTTAATATTCATAATGAATCCTCCTTGTATATATAATATAAAGTGGTTAACCGTGTTTTTAAAAGGTTAACGATGGATTTATTATAACAGAGTCTTATAATATTTGTCAATAGAATTACAATTATACTTGAAGGAGCAATTAATTTATAGAAAAATATAATGAAAATGATAATTGTTATCAAAAATAACAAAAAATAAATATTTCTTAAAATTAAAGCAGGAATTGTTACTAATAATCTCTAATAATATATAGAAGAGTAAAAAAACTCCCGTATAAGAAAGGCTACTTTACTAATAATATTAAAGAGACCTATTATCTTTGATAAATAATTTTAAAAGCTTAATTATAAATTATAGTGAAGTTGGGAGGAATAATTGTGAATAAATATAGGTGTATTATTTGTGGTTATACTTATGACCCTAAAAGAGGTGACAAAACTCAAAGGATAGAAGAGAAAACTCCCTTTGAAGAGTTACCTGAGAGTTGGCGTTGTCCAACTTGTAGGGCACAGAAGATGGACTTTAAGGAGGTTAAGTAAATGAAAGCAGTTCAAATTAAAGAGAATATTTATTGGGTAGGGGGTATCGATTGGGATTTAAGGGATTTTCATGGTTATTTAACCCAAAGGGGATCTACTTATAATGCTTATCTAATTATTGATGAGAAGGTAACTTTGATTGATACAGTCAAGCATTATCTTTATGATGAGATGATAGCTAGGATCTCTGATATCATAGACCCAGCTAAGATTGATTACATAATTTCTAACCATGTAGAGATGGATCACTCTGGTGGTTTACCTAAGTTGATGGAAGTAGCAACAAATGCTAAATTGATTACTTCTCCAAAGGGAAGAGCAGGTTTGATGGCTCATTATAAGAAGGATTGGGATTTTCAAATTGCTAAGCCAGGAGAGTCACTTAACATAGGAGAGAGGAATTTAAACTTTGTATTAACGCCAATGGTTCATTGGCCAGATAATATGGTTACATATATACCAGAAGAAAAATTATTATTCTCTAACGATGCTTTAGGTCAACATTATGCTAGTGTTGAACGTTTTGATGATCAAGCTGATTTTGATATTGTTATGGAGGAAGCTAAAAAGTATTATGCTAATATTGTAATGCCTTATGGAAGGCAGGTCCAAGGTGTTTTAAAGACTGTGGCAGGTTTAGATATTGATATAATTGCACCATCCCATGGTGTTGTTTGGAGAACCTTTGTTCCAGAGATTATAGAGAGGTATAAAAAATGGTCAGCTAATGAATATGATGAGAAGGCATTGGTTATATATGATACTATGTGGGATTCTACTAAAAAGGTTGCTTATGCAATTCAGAGTGCTTTTGAAGAGAAGGGTATCAGTACACGGATGTTAAACTTAGATGTAAATCACCGTTCAGATATCATTACTGAAGTGTTAACAGCCAAGTATATCTGTGTAGGATCACCAACTTTAAATAATAATATGCTACCATCAGTAGCTGCCTTTTTAACATATCTAAAAGGTTTGGCTCCTAAAAATAGAATAGGTTTAGCCTTTGGTTCTTATGGTTGGGGAGGACAGAGTATTGGTCAAGTAGAAGAAGTATTAAAGGAATGTAAGTTTGAAATTCTTGATTCAATTAAGGTTCAATATATACCTGACGAAAGTCAGTTAGAAGAGATTAAAAACAAACTAAAGGAGGAGATTAAATAATGAGTACTGAATTAAGAGAAGTTTATAGATGTAACCATTGTGGTAATGTAGTGGAGGTTGTACAGGCAGGACCAGCTCCATTAGTATGTTGTGGAGAAAATATGGAAAAGTTAGAAGCTCAAACAGCTGATTATACTACTGAAAAGCATGTACCAGTAGTAGAAGAGGTTGAGAGTGGAGTTAAAGTAACTGTTGGAAGTACTCTACACCCAATGACTAAAGAGCATTTGATTAGATTTATTGAAGTATTAACTGAGGATAAAGTGCTTAGAGCAGAATTAGAGGCTGGCCAGGAACCAGTAGCTGAATTTAAGGTAGCTAAAGATGAGATTGTAGAGGTTAGAGAATTTTGTAATATCCATGGACTATGGAAAGCTTAGTAAAAATAATTGACAATGTACAATTGACAATTAAAAATAAATTAAATTGTACATTGTTCATTTTAAATTGTAAATTAAAAAATGGAGGATGATAATAATGGCTAGTTTAAAAGGAACAAAAACTGAACAAAATTTATTAAAGGCATTTGCAGGTGAATCTCAAGCAAGAACACGTTATACATATTTTGCATCCCAAGCAAAAAAAGAAGGTTTCCGTCAGATCTCTGAAATCTTCTTAGAGACTGCTAGAAATGAAAAAGAGCATGCTAAGGTATTCTTTAAATTCTTAGAAGGTGGAGATGTAGAGATTACTGCTGCATATCCTGCTGGAGTAATTGGAACAACTGAAGAGAATCTAGAGGCTGCTGCTGCTGGAGAGAATGAAGAGCATACTGAGCTATATCCAGAGTTTGCTCGTGTAGCTGATGAAGAAGGTTTCCCAAAGATAGCTGTGGCTTTTAGAAAGATTGCTGAAGTAGAAGTAGAGCATGAAAAGAGATATTTAAAGTTATTAAAAAATGTAAGAGAAGAGAAGGTATTTGCTAAGGATGAAACTGTAAGATGGAAATGCGATAACTGTGGATATGTACATGAAGGTGAGCAAGCGCCTAAAAAATGTCCAGCCTGTGCTCATCCACAAGAGTTCTTTGAGTTAAAAGAGACTAATTATTAAAAGTTAAAAAATTATTAAACCCTTCACCTTATTGGTAGATTACTAATAGGGTGAATTTTTTATTTTAAATTTAAAAGTTTAGATGATAGGCTAAGGATTATTTAGATCTACAAGTTTAAAGTGTAATTTAATGGGGATATTGCGACACTTTTAAACCCCAGTGTATAGTGTATAGTTGAGAGTGAATAGTTAAATACAAAACCTTAAATCACAAAGCTTTTAATCTTTTTACTATCAACTATCAACTGACACAAAGTGTCGCACTATCTCTATATTGTTTCATTCTAAAGTTGGCAAGAAGATAAGTAAGTAGTATATGGTGTGGATTGCTATGCTAGATTTTGATTAATTAATATTCTATATTTTATTGGAAATAAATTGATTAAAAAGTATAATTGTTCCTAAAGACAAGTGGAAATAAATATAATCAAATTAAAAAGGTGTTTTTTGATAATTTGTTTAAGTATATTATTAAGATATCCTATTAAATAGATTAGAATAAGTTATTGTATTTAAAGTTAGTTTATCAATTGAAATGACTAGTTACTTTTGTGCAAACGTTTTTTATTTAATAATTATTAAGGGTGATAATAATGTTCGATTTATCTAAAAGAAGGCATAGTAAGATATTATATATATTATTGAATCAGCAAAAGTTGACTATTAATCAATTAGCTAAAAGTTGTAAGGTCTCTTCGCGTACAATTAGAAGTGATTTGGATAAGTTAGAGAAAGAATTGAGTAAAATGGGTATTATCTTACATAAAAAGCCAGGTGTTGGGGTTTGGTTGGAATCTGAATATGATAAATCTATGTGGCTGAAAGAATATATATCAAAAACAATTACTTTTAAAAGTAATTGTTCACCTTTAGATAGAAGAGCAGAGATAATCAAAATGTTACTTGAAAATAAAAGATATACTTGCAAGCTATTAGCCGAAGAGTTATATGTTAGTAGATCTACAATTAATAAGGATCTAGCAAAAATTAAGAAGTGGCTCAGCAATTATAATTTGACCTTAGAGAATCATCAGCAATCGTTCATTAGAATAAAGGGAGAAGAGAGAGATTTAAGAGGAGCAATAGTGGAGGTATTATTTAAGCTAATTGAAGAAGAAAAATTAGAAGAGATAAATATGTTATTAAAAAATAATCATAATGTTGATCCTAAAGATTATGATATCTTAAGAGATTTTTCTGCTGAAGTAGATTTGAAAAATATTAAAAAGATAATAGATTCTAAAGAAATTAAAGATAGTTTTTTATTTACAGATATTAGTAAGCTCTCTCTTATTTTTTATATCACTATAAGCATAAAGAGAGTTAAAGAGGGTAAGAAAATCAAATTATTAGTACAGGATAGGCTTAGATTAAAGAGGCTAAAGTTATTTAAATTAGCTAAGATTCTTGGAAGAAGAGCAGAAGAAGACTTTGAAGTAATAATTTCAGAGGATGAGCTTTGTGGAGCTTTTATACAGTTTTTATGTGCAGATGTATACTATGATAAGACACTAGCTACTAAAGAAGATATATTAAAGAAGCTTAATATTACTATTCTTGATATAAGTAGGAGGTTTATTGGGATAGTAGAAGAAGAATTAGATGTTAATTTAGAAGATGATATAGATTTATTTTTAGATTTAATATTACACATCAGACATATTTATAATCATTTTAGATATCAAGTTCCTAAGATGATTGTAAATGAATTAGATAATTTGATAATAAATAGAATCAAAGAGAATAATCCTGAGATAATTGAGATATCCAATAGAATTATAGATGTCTTTAGACAATATCATATAAATATAATAAGTCAGAGAGATATTGATTATATAGCTATATTATTATTATCGGCTTTTGAAAAACAGACCAAAAAGGTAAAGGCTATAATTATTAATAATGAAGCTCTTATAATAAATGAACTAATGGTTAGTAGATTAATAACAAGTATATCAAATTTAGAGATAATAGATTATATTTATAGTAAAGAAGTAAGTCAGAAAAGATTAAAGGATGCTGATTTAATTATTACTTCTAATCAACGAATTACTCTACCAGAAGCAATAGTGATTAGTCCTTTAGTCAAGGAGAAAGATATTCAATTAATTAGAAATAAAATTAAACTAAAATTAAAATCTAAGATTTTATAGGATAAGGTAACTGTCTTTACGGATATTTACTAGAAAAAAGCTATAAATGATATATTTTATATAGATAAACAACCTTAAAAAGAAATTTATTTTTTTACTTCCTTCTTAAGATTAAGAGGGGCTGGGGGCGTTGTGAGATTTTAAGAACTTAAACTCACCCCTAACCCCTCTCTTCATCTCAAGAGAGGGGAAAATTACATTCTAATAATTTAATACCTTTAATTTCTTAACTAAAAACTTTAAAAGATAACTTTCAGCAACGAATCTACCGAATTTACGCGAATAAAACCAAAAGAATTAATCTTTTACTCTTTAATTCGTGTTAATTCGCTGCTAATTTTTAGCTTTTAATCTTTAGTCTTTTATTACACTTTAGACTTGGATATCTATATAGATATTCAACTCTAGAATGAAACAATAGAGAGATAGTGTGACACTTTGTGTCGAGCGTGAGCTATGAGTGTGAGTGTGTGTAAAACTTCTTTTTATTGGGGGTTACTCACACTCACACACCCACTCACGCTTATTTTAAAAGTGTCACAATATAACCATTAAATTACGCTTTAGACTTGAACACCTATAGTACTAGTCGATTTAAAATCTACAAGAGATATAATAGCATAAGATTATAAGAAATATACCTGTTTAAAGTTGAGTTTTATCACTTTATGTTGGGTATTTTTATTTATTTTGATGCTTATAGGAGGGTGAATTGTGTTAAATTTATCTAAATGTAGATACAATAAAATTATAGATATATTATTAAACACTGATAAGATAATTACTATTAAAGAGTTAGCTAATATATGTAATGTCTCTTCTAGAACTATTAGGTCTGATTTGAAAGAATTGAAGGCTGAATTAGATAAATTCGATATTTCTCTATATAAAAGACCAGGGGTTGGTGTTTGGCTAGAGGCAGATGATAAGAATAAGAAGTTTTTAAAAGGTGAGATATCTAGAGGCGAGCTAGAATATCTGTTATTATCCCCAACAGATAGAGTAAAGGGGATAATTAAGAGGTTATTATTAAATCATAAAGATTATACTATAATGCTATTGGCTGAAGAATTGTCTGTGAGTAGGTCAACTATTATTAAAGATTTAATCGATGTGGAGCAATGGCTGAATAAATATCAGTTGACTTTAAATAGAGTAAGAAATCATGGAATTTATATAAAAGGAAGAGAGCTACATTTAAGAGAGGCAATGGTTAATATTATCTTTGAGCTATTAGGTGATAGATTGGAGGAGATAAGCCAGCTATTGATGAATAATCAAAGTGTTTATCCTCAAGATTATGAAATTCTACGAGAGTTTTGCTCCGATATAGATTTAAAGAAGATAAAGAAGATAATTGAGACTAATAAAATAAGAAATAATTATTTATACTCTCGTAAATCTATTTTATATATTACTTTCTATGGAAGCGTTACCTTTAAAAGAATTAAAGAGGGGAAAGGGATAAAATTAACTCCTCATGAACTTAAAGAATTGAACAAGCTAAAGTTATATAAAATTGTTAAGTTATTTAGAGTTATAGTAGAGAGAATAGTAGGTTTAAAGATATCTCAAGATGAGTTTGGGGGAGGTTTTTTACAATGTTTATCAGAGGAGTTTTATTTAGATAAAAAATTAGATAATAAAAGAGAGGTTTTGGATAGGATAGATGAAGAAGTAATAAATATAATGGATAAATTTATGGCTATAGTTGAAAGGAGATTTAAAATTAATATAGAGGGTAACACTGTCTCCTATATGAATCTGATATTATATATAAACCATCTTTTAAAGAAGTTTAAATATGGTATTAGTAGAAATGTACTCTCTGATATAGAGGATGATATAATAGAAGAACTTAGGGAGTTAAATCCTGGTATATTTGAAGTGGCTGGTGAAATGGAAGAGATATTTAAAGGGTATTCAATAGTAATAAAGCAAGATGATATTAATCACATTGCTTTATTACTATTATCAATATTTGAAAAAAATAAGGATAAAGTTAAAGCTTTAGTTATTTTTCATGAAAATAGAGTTATTAATGAATTGATTAATGTACGTCTAACTAATAAAGTGCCTAATCTTAAGATAGTCAAAACATTATATTATCATCAGGTAGATGAAGATTCCTTAAAAATGGCAGATATTATTATTAGCTATAAATATTTATCTCAAATTCCTGAAACAATAGTGATAAGTCCTTTAGTTGATGATAATGATATTAAAATAATAAATAATAAGATAAGATCATTTAAATAAAATTAATATGATTATTAATAAAAACACCATTTTTAATAAAGATGGTGTTTTTGTTATTTTGAATTCACATGGCCATATTAAGAGAAATATTTTTTAATGATGTAAAATTTCCATAATAAAAGTGGAAATTTATATATTGTTTAAATA
>Ga0163226_1000193_pt1 | contig 11211 bp, 9 predicted proteins | sample MSEWel2016_07_13_2_FD_113144 | JGI IMG/M metagenome (GOLD analysis project Ga0163226, IMG submission 113144) | Subsurface microbial communities from deep shales in West Virginia, USA - MSEEL Well Study Marcellus 5H_2016_07_13 ...
ATAATAACCTCTGCTTAAAATAATTAATGCTATTAATAGCTTCTGTCGTAAAAATTATCTCATGATAATTCAATCTAACTATTATTCCTTGGGGCAAATCAAGCCGACTTCCAGTTTCAGAATTTTTAATTAAATCTAAAACTAAATCAATATGATCATAATAAATATCCTGATAACTTCCTTTTAAAATTTTAATACCCTCTCTAATAATTCTTCTTTGTATTGCTAAATTTAATTCTAATAATTTTTCGGAATTTAAGATCAATTTTCCATTACTTTGATTTATAGTTAATTCAGTCAACTTACTCATTGTATAATTTTCTAAAAAAATTTCTTCTTCTCTTAGCAGGTTTGCCGTCTTATTTAATGTAGAGACTAGGTTATTATTATATTCCTCTATTAATAAAGGTATTAAATTTAATCTAAGTTTATTTCTAAGATATATAGTCTCTAGATTACTCTTATCAATTCTTGGATTCAAGTTATAATCTTCACAATAAACTTCTATCTCTTCTCTAGAGATTTCAATCAATGGTCTAATAATCTTTCCTTGTTTAGGATAGATCCCACTTAAACCCTTCAATCCCGCTCCACGTAAAAATTTCATTAATACAGTTTCAGCCTGGTCATTAGCATTATGCCCAACAGCAATCTTATTAACATTCAATTTTTCAATTAATCTAAAGAAAAATCTATATCTAATTTGACGGGCTGCATCTTCAAGGGATAAACCCTTTTCTTCTTGATAGGCTTTAACATCATAAGATTTGACAGTAATAGGAATATTCCATTCTCTAGCTACCTTCTCTATAAATCTGGCATCTGCTAGAGATTCTTCACCTCTAATCATATGATCTAAATGAGCAATATGTAAATATAATTCATATTCTTCCTTTAATCTTTTTAAGCTATGTAATAAAGCAAGGGAATCAGGACCCCCTGATACCCCTATTAAAATTCTATCCCCATTATTAATTAATTTATATTTCTCTATAGTAGATTCTACTTTAGTTAACAAAGACATTTATTCTATATCCCCTCTAAAAACCGATTTGAAATCAAGTTTATGTACAAAAGATAAATCCCAAAATAAAACTTCTATACGGTTTTAAATTCTACAAAAATCTATTTTTTCCTGCTTAATTTACTTATTTATTCTATCTTAACATTTATCAACCCTAATTACAAGTACAGTCATATCATCTTTTAGCTCATCATTCTCTGATTGAGCCTTATCAAGAATATATTGTGCTAAAGATTGAGGATCATTAATAAGGTTGTTCTTAAGGACCCTAAGAACCCACTCTTCTTTAATAGTTAAATGTTGGTTACTATCTAAGACACCATCAGTCATCATAATGATTAAATCCTTATCTTGTAACTGTAATGAATTAGGCTCTATATCAACTTTGTTTAAAATACCAATTGGCAAAGTGGTAGACTTAATCATACTAATATCAGAAGCTCTTTTTATAAAACTAGAAGCTGATCCCACCTTTACAAATTCAGCTTGCCCAGTTGTTTGATCTACATTAAATAAATCTACAGTTGCAAAGGAATCCTCACAAGACCTTAATCCTAAAGAAGAATTAACTATATGTAAGGCTGATTCATAATCGAGACCAGCTTGTAACATCTTCTGTAATAAATTTACAGCAGTTCTGCTCTCCTGAGAAGCCTTAGCACCTACACCCATTCCATCACTTAAAATAGAGATAAACTTGCCATCTCTTTGTTTGAAGAAGGTATAATTATCACCTGAAATATCTGGATTAGAGCTCAAACTAGCTACTCCATACTTAAACTGATAATTAGCTCCTGGAGCCAATTGGCAGATACAACTTCTTTTCCCCAATTCAGCACCACATTCATTCCAAATCATCTCTAAATTTAAATCTAATTTACTATTAAGCAAAGGAATCATCTTCTTAGCACAGGTACTATCTCCATTACAACTATTCTTTCTAATAGTAAACTCTAACTCTTCGTTATTATAATTTGTAGCTAGAACCTCTTTAACCATAAATCCATTATTCTCTAAAATAGAGTATATCTTATTCTCTATCTCATCTTCTGTTCTAATCTCTACTTTAAATTCTTTAGATAATTTATTTATTACTTGAGACATACCAGATAATTGATCTAATAAGATTCTCTCACTACTCTCTAGTCTAGCTCTCCAATAGTTATTAAGCTCATACATCTTCACAAACTCATTAATTGCTGTTGCTAATTTTATCTTTCTTGAACAACTGATGGTCATAATATTTGTCAAATCATCCACTGTTACTTTTCCCCTATTTTCAGCTATTAATAACAGATCAAATAAAGAATTATAAGTCTTATAAAAAGAGTTATTCCAACAAGAATTATACAAATCACATTTAGAACATACTTTATCGGTTAATAAATCTAAAAAAGAACCTATATTCTTTACTTCTTCTCGTTCAGTTACCCCTAACTCAACAAAAGAGCTAGATAACTCTGTGAATATATTTGAAAACTCTTCCATTCTGTGAGAAATAAAAGATTGCAATTTCCTATCCTCTAATCTCAAACCTCTATACTTATCATCAATCAAAAGATTTAACGCTGGTAATAAACTGTTGGGGGTTAATAGCAATAATAAAGCAGAAATTAACACCTCTTTTAACAAAACCATATCAGAAATGGCTTCATTCATAAAGATAAGATAGATAATATTACTTAAAACAAAACCAAGGATTACTCCTAACTTTTTCTGTTTTTTAAAACTACCTGCAATTAAAGCAGACAAAGCATAACTACCTATTAATGGAGTACTATCTAAATGAGAAATACTGTAAAAGAAACCCAATAATACCCCTACTATGGTAGCTAAACCTGTCCCACCAGTTAAAGCTATAATCATAATTAAATAACTACTAGCTACTCGTACCAAATTAATAGAAGCAATCTCTTCAACAGGTAGACCTCCAATAGATAAAGCAATTACTATAATAGTAAAGATCAAAATCATTATATTTTTTTGACTCTTATTCTCTAAATAAATTAAAAAATCTGGTAATATTCTCAGAGATAATAAGGTCATTAAAAATATAATTAGAACTTCAGAAATGACTAAAATTACATTTGAAGTAGACGAACTTAATATTAATTCAGGAATCTGACATAATAAAATACTCAATCCTGCTAATAACGAGTATTTTAACGGCTTACAATCATCTAGATAATTACTAGCTATTACCAATAAAACCATACTAATGATATACTTAATAGCTAAAAATTCTAACTGAAAAGCATATCCTATAGATACACCCACAAATATAAATAACAATCTTGATACTCCCGTTATCTGCTTTTTAACTTGGTATAAAAATAGAGCAAAATAGACAAATCCAAAAGGTGTCAACCCATCTAAAATAGTAGCTCGTCCAAATAAAAAAGCAATTAAAGACAAGGTCACATTCATATAAGGTATACTATTTAAGGTTACAAAAAAAGAACTTTTTTTAGATTCTTTATTTGTAAAATCACTCTTTCTCTGATAAATAGGTAATTCTAAACTTCCCAAAACGACCCCTCCTCTTTATTACATTAATTGTAAATTTTATCCTTATTATACATCTTCCAAAGATAAAATTTTGTCGATAAAGAGAGATAATCGTTCAAAAAATTAAGACAATAAAACTCATCTATTACCATAATTATCCCATAAATAAAGATTTAAATATATTCTTTTAGGTTAATTTGTTACATTATATATTTTGTATAGGTGAATATACTGAAAAAGACACCATCTAAAAGATAGTGTCTTTAATCTATATGTACGTTTATTAAATTCAAATTTGGTAGCGGCGGAGGGATTTGAACCCCCGACTCTACGGGTATGAACCGTATGCTCTAGCCAACTGAGCTACACCGCCATGTATATAGTTTACAGTTAAAACCTTAAGAATTTGATCTTTAATTGTCAATTCTCAATTGTACATTGTCAATTAATTTTTGGTTGCACCTAGGGCACTCCCTATTATAATAAACCTTCATTTTGGTTGCGGGGGCTGGATTCGAACCAACGACCTTCGGGTTATGAGCCCGACGAGCTACCAGCTGCTCCACCCCGCGACAATAAAGTTCAGTTAATAATTAAGAATGGAGAGTTAATAGTTATTAAACACTTTTAATTCTTAATTTTTAACTCTTAACTGTTTTAAAATGGTACCGAGGGTCGGACTCGAACCGACACGGGAGTTAAATCCCACCGGATTTTAAGTCCGGTGCGTCTGCCTATTCCGCCACCTCGGCAAATCACTTGTTTAAGGACAATTTCCTCAAACGACAATAGCTATTATATTATATATAATCCTATTGGTCAAATATATTTACAACCAAATATTAGTTTTAAATCAAATTAACTATTTATTACTAACTATTACTCCTTATATCTATTATATACTTAGTTATTCTGTTTAAAAATTTAATTAAGAGTATCTATCACTACACCTTCTAAAATACTATCATCACTGACCTTAACTTTAGCTTGTCCACTTACCTCCATTATCTCTAAGAGTATGACTATTCCAGCTATAATTATATCTGCCCGTTTAGCATCTAACCCAATTATCTCTTTTCTTTCTACTAAAGATAATGTGCTTAAATTACCTAATATCTTTGTAATGTCTTTTTTAGATAAACTAGCTCCATGAATAACATCATAATCATAACTCTCTAAAGCTTCTCTAATCGATACCAAAGTAGTTACAGTACCTCCAACACCTATTAATTGCTCTATATTCCTATCTTTTAATACCTCAGCAATCATTATCTTAGATTCTCTTTTCATCTCTTCTAAATTCTCACCATAGCTATCTGTCAATCTAACAGCACCAAGATCAATGCTATTAAAATCATTTATCCCCTTCTCTTCACCAAAGATAAATTCTGTACTTCCACCACCAATATCAATGACTAAAATACGTTCTTTTAAATTACTAAGAGCTGATATAACACCTAAATAGGATAGCCTAGCCTCTTCAGTACCTTTAATCACCTTGATATCTATTCCAGTCTCACCTTTAACCCTCTTTAAGAATATATCCTGATTTTTAGCATCCCTAACAGCACTTGTTGCTACTGCTATAACTTTAGCATCATAATCAGCGATTATCTCTTTATACTCTCTTAAAACCTTAATTGTCCTCAAGATAGCTTTCTCGTTTAAATATCCACTCTGATGAATCCCTTCACCTAATCTAGGGGTTCTTAATCGGTTCACTAATTTATTCAATCCATCATTGTCCTGCTCAGCAATCAACAGCCGGACTGAATTAGTTCCAATATCAATTGCACCTACCCTCATCTCTACTCCTCCTCTAGACTTTCTTCCATACAACATTCTTCTGGTTCTATTTCTCCATACTCTTCTTCTAATAACTCAGCTACCATCTCTCCTACTGGATTCTTCCCATCAACTAAATAATGAGCAAAATGTGTATGTAAACACTTAATTCCTTCAAATTCTAAAATACCACCTACTCCAGATTCCTTTAAAACCTTATACTGCCCAGGATTATTCTCTTTTAAACCTTCTAACCTATCTTCCTTAACCAAACTCAACCTATAATTAGCATAATCTTGATGTGCTTCTTTTAACCTTTGAGCTAGCCCCTCATCACCTAAAATCTTATTCTGAACCTCTTGAACCAGTCCTTTACTCTCTAATTTTCCAATTCTATAATTTAACTCTGGGCAAGTTAACCATAATGTAGTTGGAAAGATTCCTATACTATCACCTTTATCCAAAATAGGTGCAGTAACTACTACCTGTGGACTTCCATTCTTACACCTTTTAATAATATCAACCAAATTCCTTGGTTTTCGCCCTAATTGTCTTTCCAATATCTTTATATCTTCTTGATTATAACCCATCAAACCACTCCTTTTTATATTTAGTATGTTAATAGATGGCACTAGTTAAACTTCTATATAGATAGTATCTGTTAATGGGGATATTGCGACAGTTTTACTTCAGTGTACAGTTGACGGTTGACAGTTAAATTCAAACCCTTTAAGGTCTTTCATTTTGGTCTTTTAACTGTAAACTGTACACCGTCCCTACGAGTTTAAAAACCAAAACTCTTCGTGTAAACCACTGTCAACTCAAAAAAGTGTCACACTATCTCTCTATTATATCAATTTATCTACTAAAATAAGTCCCTACCTTCTATTTTTCCCTAGGTGATATAAATAAAACACCCCCAATAATTGAGGGTGCTCTAATAACAGTCATTCAGTAAATTTTATATACAATAGATATATTAAAGTAATACATCTATAATATTACTATCATAAACCATAATAATGACTACCCATTATTAAAAATCTACTGATTTATAATAATTTATATTTATCTTATATTACCGCTTTTTTTATCTAAGCTACGTCTTAAATCTTGTTGTTTTTCACTACTTTCTTTCAAAAAGTCACTCATCATATCATCAAAAGATTTTTTAGGTGCCTGAGTAAACTTAGTTTTCTTATTAGCTTCAGATAATTGTTTAATAGATAATCCTATTTTACCATCTTTTCCAACAGAAATTACCTTAACATTAATTTCTTCATTAAGTTTTAAATAATTATTAACATCTTTAACATAAGCATCAGCTACTTCAGAGATATGAACTAGACCGCTCTCACCTCCATCTAATTCAACAAAAGCTCCAAATTTGGTGATCCCAGTCACTACCCCTTTTACAATACTTCCAACCTCAATTGACATGCTAAAAAAATTCCTCCTCATAAGATTTTATGTGTTTATAAGTATATTAATCCCTTACATTATATCCTATCATCTGTCAAGTGTCAAACAGTTTAAAAGTTCATAGTTAGTGATATCCTACCTCTTTGGGCATCAATTTCTAAAATTGAAACACTAACTATATCACCTACTGCTACCACATCCAAAGGATTTTTAATATACTTATCACTCAATTGGGAAACATGAACTAACCCATCTTGTTTGACTCCAATATCTACAAAAGCTCCAAAATCCACTACATTCCGTACAGTACCTTGTAATACCATACCTACTTCTAAATCTTCAAGTTTAAGGACATCGGTTCTAAAAATAGGCTTAGGCAACTCTTCTCGTGGGTCACGGTCAGGTTTTGCTAAAGCTGAGATTATGTCCCTTAAGGTCGGTAAACCAACTTTTAACTCTTCAACTAAATTAGTTAAATCTAAAGTTTTTATCTTATCTTGTAAACTTTTCAATGAATCCTTATTAGATAAATCCTCTAACTGAAAATTAAGTTTAGCTAACAACTTTTCAGCTACATGATAAGACTCTGGATGTATAGAAGTTTGGTCTAGAAGATTCTCACCTTCCCTAATCTTTAAAAACCCTGCTGCTTGGGTAAAGGTCTTAGGCCCTAAACGATAAACATCCTTTAATTCATCTCTACTTTTAAATTTTCCCTTCTCTTCTCTATATTTTATTATATTCTTAGCAACATTAGAATTGATTCCAGAAACATATTCTAATAAGGCACTAGATGCTGTATTCAAATCAACCCCTACATAATTTACAACAGACTCTACTACATCCTTTAGTGATTCTTCTAGCCTTGATTCTGTCACATCATGCTGATACATTCCTACTCCTAAATGCTTAGGAGCAATCTTGACCAATTCTGCTAAAGGATCTTGTAGCCTTCTTCCAATAGAGATTGCACCCCTTATCGATACATCTAAATCAGGAAACTCTTTAACAGCCAGTTTGGAAGCAGAATAGACCGACGCACCTGCTTCATTGACAATAATATACTTTAAATCCTTGGATAACTCACCAATCAATTCAACAACTAAGCTCTCTGTCTCTCGAGAGGCAGTCCCATTTCCAATAGCAATCACATCTATATCATACTCTTTAACCAAGACACTTAACTTCTCTTTAGCTTCATCCCATCTTTTTTGAGGAGGATGGGGGTAGATGGTATCATAGGAGATAAATTTACCAAATTCATCTAAAGTAGTTACCTTAGAACCTGTTCTAAAACCAGGATCAATTGCCATAACTCTTACTTTAGATAAAGGTGGCTGCAATAATAGATTTCTTAAATTTTTGGCAAATACATTAATCGCATGCTCCTCAGCCAACTCCGTTAGATGGCTTCTTACCTCCCTTTCGATAGCAGGAGCAACCAACCTATTATAAGCATCAATAAGGGCTTCTTCTATCTGTTCTGTAAATATAGACTTTTGCAAAATAAAGTTATCTTTTAATCTATCTAAAATATTTTGATCATTAGTCACCACTTTAACCCTTAAAATATCTTCTTTCTCTCCTCGATTAATAGCAAGAGTACTATGAGGGCGTACCTTCTTGATACCTTCCTGATAATCATAATATATCTCATAATCTGTTCTCTCTTCAACCTTACCTTCAGAGACTAAACTTCCAGATTCAAAGGTTAACTTTCTAGCTGTCTTTCTACTATATGGATCATCAGCTATATACTCAGCTATAATATCTCTAACCCCTTGTAATACATCTTCAGTGCTTTCCAGCTCTTTTTCAGGATTTATGTATCCTTCAGCTAACCCTTCTACATTACCAGAGGTCAGCTCTTGCCTTAAGAAAAGTTTAGCTAAGGGTTCTAACCCTCGTTCTTTTGCTTTACTTGCTCTTGTCTTTCTCTTTTGTTTGTATGGCCGATACAAATCTTCAAGCTCCTGTAGCTGAGTAGCTTGTCTAATCTTAGTTTCTAACTCTTCAGTTAATTTATCTTGCTTATCAATTGAATTAATCACTTCTTCTTTTCTACCTTCAAGTCTTCTTAAATAATCTAATCTCTCTGTTAATTCTCTTAATTGCTCTTCATTTAAACTACCAGTCACTTCTTTTCTATAGCGAGCAATAAAGGGAATAGTATTCCCATCATCAAATAATTCGATTGTTCTTTTAACTTGTCCTACCTTTAGATTCAACTCTTTGGCTAATTCCTTCTCTATATTAAAACTCAATTAACTTCCTCCTATCATAATTAAAATTGAGGTTGAGTTTAAGTATAAATAAATCTACCTTAAATTAATCTAACTATGCCTTAAACTTAAACTCAATATTAAACTTATTCGTCCACAATTATATAAAGCACCTCTCCTTTTTTGACCAAACCTAACTCTTCTCTAGCTATCTTCTCGATAAAGTCTTTCGAATTAATATGCTCTATCTGCCCCTGTAACTCCTTTTTACTTCTCTTCAAATTACTAATCTCATCTTGCAAAGCTGAAACCTTAGCCTCCATTACTTTCTTCTCTTGATTTCCTTGATAAAAATTATAAAGAATGGCAAAAAAACAGAATAAAACTACAATTAACACTAAACGTCTTAGTTTAATAGTTTTTGAAGAACTCTTATTATTCTTCTTTCTAATATTATACTTTTCCATAATGAATTCAATCCCACCTTATTAATGCTGAATGTAGTATTACTTCTTTCTCCATAACTAGTATCATTCCTGCATTACTCTTTAAATCTTGTTTTTAGCCAATTTTTCATCTTTATAATTGTCTTCTTAATATTATTATATATTAATAAAGTAAGATTTTTAACTTTACAGAGAATAAAATAGATAAATTCAATTAATTGTGAAAATAAAATAATAATATAACGACTAAATAACCAATAATAAATTATTTGTCCTAAAATAATCCCCAAAAAGACATATACTCTAATTACTCCTCCATTACTATAGATTAAAGCTATAAAGATAATTATAGTTACCATAACTGCAAATAATAAATCAAATATATTAGTAATAAGTTTCTTGGGCTTAGTCTGTCCCCTTAAGACCCGATAAAAATCAAATACTACCCCAACTACAATTCCAATAACCACCATATTTAAAAAGGTGAAGAATTGTAACTTTAAAGAGATCACCTTAGCACCTCCTAATATTGACTAAATAAATAACAAAAATAGGAAACTATTAATTATTTAAATAATCGTTTTATAAAGTTTTCCGCCTTCCCTTCTTGATCATATTTTAACCCTGTTACATATCCAGTCACAATCAATTGAGAATTCTCTAAATCCAAATGTTTCACATGCAAATTCTCTCCTAAAATCGTTAGATTACCCAAGTTACTCTCTAATGCAATCTCACCTTCAGTAAAATTAATAACTTCAGTCACACCTGTCAACTCTAATTGCTCTCTATTTGATAAGGTTAACATCTGTTCTTTATTATCTACCATCCAATTCCCCTCCTTAATCTTATAAACTTTAGAATCTAATTAATATTTATGAAATAGCAAATCAATCTATTCATTAACTCAAGGTTGCTAAAAAAATAAAAGCTTTCAGTTAAAAACTGAAAGCCTTTAGAAAGGATAATAGTCATCATTCCAAGGAAGATCATATCTATATTTTTCTGCAATACTCTCTAGAGCATCTTTTTGAATTTTAGAAGTAGAATCAAAATCATTCTGCTGTGCAATCCAATTATCCAGTTCTTCATCATATCTACAGTCAATAAATTGATCAAACTCACCTTTTCTACTTCTCATAAAATCACCCCTTAATAGAATTTAATAGATAACAGGTCTAACAAATATACATCAACTACTATTATTCTATCTAAATACTAAAAATTTTAATCTTATAGATTAAAATTTTATATCAATACTTTCGTGTCAGGAATCGGAAATCTGGAATCAGTCTGTTTTACTGATAACTGGTTGCTGACTGTTGATTCCTAAAAGTGTAAGTTGGTGTGGGAGTGTGAGTGAAATTCAATAGAAAGGCACTTCACACACACTCAAACTACTCACCGACACGAAAGTGTCGCACTATCTCCATTAAGTTTCATTTTGAATTTACATACCTATATAGATGTCCAAGTCTAAAGTGTAATTTAATGGATATATAGCGACATTTTATATCCATAGTTGACGGTTGACAGTGGACAGTTTACAGTAAAAAGACAAAACCCTATACTTTAAGGGCTTTTAGTGCTTTTGAACTTAACTGTCAACTGTTGTACACTGTTAACTAAGACACGGAAGTGTCGTAATCTCTTTCTATTGTTTCATTCTAAAATTGGATGACTATATAGGTGTCCAAGTCTAAAGAGAAATAAATCAAAACCTTTCATACCTCACTCTAACTCTCTCCTACCTTAGGAGAGAGGACTAAAGCATCTTTTATTCCCCTCTCCTGATATGAGGAGA
>Ga0163226_1000195_pt1 | contig 11198 bp, 7 predicted proteins | sample MSEWel2016_07_13_2_FD_113144 | JGI IMG/M metagenome (GOLD analysis project Ga0163226, IMG submission 113144) | Subsurface microbial communities from deep shales in West Virginia, USA - MSEEL Well Study Marcellus 5H_2016_07_13 ...
AAAAGAGAGAAAATTAATAATGCTGGAAGAAAAATTAGCGGCTGGCTCCAGCTGGATTCATGGACTTGATCCCCGGGCCAAATTAGTGGTTGGATTATTTTTTTCTTTTTTAATTGCTTTATCAAACGAATTAAAGACTTTAAGCCTGTTTTTTGCTTTAGCAGTGATTTTAATAATTTCAATTAAAATTGATTTTAAATATCTCTTAAAAAGACTCCTGCTGTTTAATTTATTTATTTGTTTAATCTGGATTTTTATTCCGTTTACTTTTCCCGGCAAAGAAATTTTGACTGTCTGGCAGTTTTCGGTTTCCAAAGAAGGGCTTTTCTATGCTTTGAAAATTACTTTAAGATCAAACAGTATTATCTTATTAGTGATTTCATTGTTATCTACTTCTCCAGTTCTGGATTTAATCCATGCAATGAGCAGGCTCCGGATTCCGCCAAAACTAATTTATTTATTATTTTTTGTTTATAGATATTTATATGTAATAAAAAAGGAATTTAATACAATACATCAGGCTATGCTGCTTAGAGCATTTAAGGCAAAAACTAATCTGCACACCTATAGATCATATGCTTATTTGATTGCAATGTTATTGATAAAAAGCTACGAAAGATCCCAAAAAGTTTATCAGGCAATGATCTGCCGGGGTTTTAAAGGAGATTTTGTAATGATAGATCATTTTAAATTAAAACAAAAGGACTATCTGTTTATAATAGTTTCATCTCTGTTTTTAATATTCTTATTAGCTATTGAAAAGGGATTGATTTAATAATGATAAAATTAGAAAATATTTATTTTGAATATGAAGATGGAAATAAAGTTTTAGAGGCTTTTGATTTTGAAATTAAAGCTGGAGAAAGAATTGCGCTAAAAGGTTCAAATGGTGCCGGAAAAACTACTGTTTTTAAGCTGATAATGGGTTTAATTAAAGCTCAAAAAGGTAAACTACATATTTTTGGAAAGGAAAGAAAAAAAGAAAAAGATTTTTTAGAAGTAAGGGAAAGAGTTGGGTATTTATTTCAGGATTCAGATAATCAATTATTTTGTCCAACAGTAGAAGAAGATATTGCCTTTGGTCCGATTAATCTTGGTAAGAGCCGCAGTCAGGCAAAAAAAATTGTTGAAGAAAAATTGAAGCTGGTTGAAATGGAAGGTTTCGAAAAAAAAGCAAGTTATAATCTTTCTCAGGGGCAGAAGAAAATAATTGCCTTTGCTTCAGTGCTGGCAATGGAACCAGAACTGCTTTTGTTAGATGAGCCTTTTGCCAGTCTTGATAAAGAATCAGCAGCAAGAATGGTTTATATTTTAAAGAAAATCTCTCAGCCCTTTGTTTTAGTTTCTCATAATGATAAACTTTCGCAAAAAGTAATAGATAAATCATATTCAATTTGAAGGGAGCTGTTATAAGTGTCAGCAGCAAAAAAATTATATATAATTGAGAGCAGAGTCAGCAGGAGCGGAAATTAAATATTTTAAATTAAGAAGCTAGGCTATTTTAATTCGGAATTGTGGCAGTTATCAGGGACTGCTGCTGGCGTGATTATTATCCTGGGTGAATACTTTTTGTCATTTATTTTTGCCGGTAGAGATCAAGCTAAAACTATAAAGATTATGCATGATTCTAATTCTGGAATTTTTGCACTGGGAACTTTAATTTTGCAATTAAGCACCTTTCTGTTATAAAATTAAGAAAATAGAAGTAAATTAAGGAACAGGGATGATTAAATTGAAGAAAAATTATATTATAGGAACTCGCAGCAGTAATCTGGCCTTAAAACAGTGTCAGCTAGTAAAAGAAAAGCTGCAGAACAAATTTCCGGAAGTAGAATTTGAGATTAAAGAAATTTCGACAGCCGGTGATCGCGAAAGAGATAAAAAGTTTTCTGAAATAAATGGAGAAGGTATTTTTGTGAGAGAAATAGAGCTAGCACTGCTGGCTGGAGAAATTGATCTGGCAGTCCACAGTTTTAAGGATTTACCGACAGAGCTGCCCGAAGATTTAGAGGTGGCAGCTGTTATTGATCGGGCCAACCGACATGATGTTCTTGCCGGGGCAGAAAAGAAGCTGGCGGAACTACCCGAAGGAGCAAGACTGGGAACAGGTAGTCTGCGCCGCAAATCACAGCTTTTAGCTTACCGTTCTGATTTAGAGATTGTTCCGATCAGAGGAAATATAGAAACAAGATTAAAAAAGATTAAAACTCAAAATTTGGATGGTGTTATTTTAGCTGCGGCCGGACTGGAGCGGTTGGGACTTCAAGATCAGATTACAGAATATTTATCAACTGAGATCTGTCTTCCCGCTGCCCGACAGGGAGCAGTGGCAGTAGAAATCAGAAAAGAAAGTACTGAGCTTAAAAAGATTCTAAAAGAGGCTGAAGCACAAACTACAGCTCTGGAAGTCTGGGCAGAACATGCTTTTTTAAAAGAAATGAAAGCTGGTTGTCATGCACCTCTGGCAGCAGAGGCTGTAATTGAAGACCAAAAATTAACTTTAACAGCTGCCGCTGGAGAACTTGACGGCAGCAGAATAATTAGAAGAAAAGTCAGTACAAATGATTTAAACTTAAATTCTGTTCAAAAGCTGGGACGAAAGTTGGCCCGGGAAATTAAAGCAGCCGGGGGAGCAGAAATCTTAGCCAGTCTGCAAAATAATTAATTTTAAACTGAAAGAGAAGAATATTGTGGAATATCAATTAAAAGAATTATAAGGATAGATAAAAGGGGCATAAAAAATGGAAGCAAAGGTGTATTTAACTGGAGCAGGTCCTGGTGATCCGGATCTTTTAACATTAAAAGCTAAAAAAGCAATCGAAAAAGCAGATGTTGTGTTATATGACAGACTGGCAAATGATCGTTTTTTGGAATATGCCGGTAGTGAGGCTGAAAAAATTTATGTTGGCAAAAAAGCAGAGGACCATCATTATACCCAGAGTGAAATTGAAACTCTGATGGTCGAAAAAGTTGAAGCAGGAAAAACGGTTTGCCGTCTGAAAGGAGGCGATCCCTTTATTTATGGGCGCGGAGGTGAAGAAGCTTTAAAATTAAAAGAGGCCGGGATTGATTTTGAAATAATCCCCGGGATCAGTTCTTCTCTGGCAGTTCCGCTTTATGCAGGAATTCCGCTGACTCAGAGACATCTGGCTTCTTCTTTTGCTGTGATTACCGGACATGAGGCGGCTGATAAAGAAGAGAGTACAATTAAAATTGAAAAAATTGCAGCAGCTGTGGATACTCTGGTAGTCTTGATGGGAGTCGGTAAACTGCCTCAGATTGTAGAAAGAGTTTTAGAGGCAGGTAAAAATCCAGACACACCCGCTGCTCTCGTTCGCTGGGGAACTCGCTCCCATCAGGAGACTTTAACCGGGACTCTGGCTAATATTGTAGAGAAAGTTGAGGCTGCAGATTTTAAGCCGCCGGCAGTGATTGTAATAGGTAAGGTTGTTAATTTAAGAGAAAAGTTAGGCTGGTTTGAAAATAAAAAACTGCTCGGGAAAAATATTCTAGTCACCCGTCCCCGGAAACAGGCATCTTCTTTTGTAAATCTGATAGAGGCCGAAGCCGGTAATGCGGTTTTAGCACCTACAATCAGGATCAAGGAAGCTCAAAATATTGAACCTCTGCAAAAAGCAGTTAAAAATTTAGCTGAATACACTCACTTAATATTTACTTCAGTTAATGGGGTTAAATATTTTATGGAGGCTCTGGAAAACGAGCAGCTCGATTTAAGAGCTCTGGCCGGAATCAAAGTTATAACAATTGGTTCTAAAACGGCAGCTGAATTAAAGCAGAATGGCATTAGAGCAGATTTTATACCAGCTGATTATTCAACAGCTGGAATTTTGGAATATTTAAAGAAGCTTGAAAGCGAGAATAAAATTAATCTCAGTCAGGCCTCATTTTTACTGCCGCGGGCTGATATTGCACCACAGCTGCTGGAAAAAGAACTTGAAAAGTTGGGGGCGAAAGTCAATAATGTTGAGGCCTACAGAATAGAGCCAGTAAAATTGGAAGCAGAAATGTTGGAGCTGCTTCTAAATGATGAACTTGATTTATTAACTTTTACCAGTTCTTCGACTGTCGAAAATTTTATCAGCGGGGTAGAGAAATTAATTGAGAATCAAAATCAAACTTTAGAGTTTGAAACAGCAGAAAAGATTAGTGATCAGCAAATCTGGCGGCAGCTAAAAGAAATTCCGACCGCCTGTATTGGACCGGTGACAGCTGATAAAGCCGGTGATTATGGTCTTAATGTTAAAATATCGGCTGCAGAATATACGCTCGAAGGCTTATTTACTGCTATTTTAAAATATTATTCTTAAAATAAATAAAGTTAATTTAAGGGGGAAGTTTTAAATGAATTTAATAAATAGACCACGGCGACTGCGCAGTTCTCAAAGTATTAGAGATTTAGTTCGAGAGACAAATTTATCTGCTGCAGATTTTGTTAAGCCCTTATTTGTAGTTAAGGGGGAGAATATTAGAGAAGAAATTTCTTCAATGCCTGATAATTATCATTTATCCCTAGATCAGCTGCTAAAAGAAGTTGAGGAACTGATAGATCTGGGGATCAGAGCTGTTATACTTTTTGGACTCCCTGAATACAAAGATGCAGAAGGTTCCAGTGCCTGGCAGCAGGATGGAATAGTACAGCAGGCTGTACGCAGTCTAAAAAACAACTTTCCAGAACTTCTGGTAATCACTGACCTCTGTTTATGCCAGTATACGGATCACGGCCACTGCGGTATTTTAGAAGGAGGTAAGGTCAAAAATGATGCTACTTTAAGCAGGCTGGCAAAAATCGCAATATCTCATGCAGAAGCAGGAGCAGATATGATTGCTCCTTCGGATATGATGGATGGTCGAGTAGCTAAAATAAGGCAGGCTTTAGATCAGAATGGATTTACAGAAGTAGGAATCATGGCTTATTCTGCCAAATATCATTCCGCTTTTTATGGACCTTTTCGTGATGCAGCACATTCGGCTCCAGCTGAGGGTGACCGCAGCAGCTACCAGATGGATCCTGCTAATTCCGACGAAGCCTTAAAAGAAATGAAACTGGATATTGAAGAGGGTGCAGATATTATTATGGTTAAACCTGCACTATCTTATTTAGATATTATTCAGAAAGCTAGCCTTAACTTTAACCTGCCAATTGCAGCCTATAATGTAAGTGGAGAATATGCAGTGGTTAAAGCAGCAGCAGAAAAGGGCTGGATTGATGAAAAAAGTGTTGCTTTAGAAATTTTAATATCAATTAAGAGAGCAGGTGCAGATATTATCATTACATACTGGGCTGATAGTGCTGCTCGCTGGTTAAATGATTAACTTAAAATTGTAAAATAATAAGATGGGATAATTTTAAAATTCCACTGCCTTTTAATGAAATAAATATCAGAGTCAATGATTTTTTTGAGGTAAAAAAGAGGACAGGAAAGAAGACTTTAAAAGCGGAAAGAACAAAATGTCCTTCGGACAATCTATAATATAGTAAGGTTAAATTTTGTTGATAGCGGAAATTATGAAACTATAAATATTATTCACAACAAACCATCAGGTATAATTTCCTAGCTAATAAAAAAAGTGATGCAGAGATAGTTAAAATTTAAGTAAAGTCTAAGCAAAAATAGAGTTGGAAATTAGTAAGCTAAATTTTTATATTTTCAAGAAAGTAATCAGCTAAGGAGTGATTTTTATGGGAGATCAGAGAAAAAAATCAGCAAAAGCTTTTAAGAAAGCTGAAAAGGTAATTCCGGGTGGAGTTAACAGTCCAGCCAGGGCTTTTTCGGCTGTGGAAATGGATCCAATTTTTATCGAAAAAGGTGAGGGTGCTTATCTTTATGATATCGACGGTAATCAGTACTTAGATTATGTTAATTCCTGGGGGCCAATGATTTTAGGTTACAATCCTCCTCAGGTAATTAAAAAGTTAAAAGAGCAGCTTAAAAAGGGAACCAGTTTTGGTGCACCAACTGAAATTGAAACGGAAATTGCGGAACTAATAGTGGATTTTTATCCGGCAGTCGACAAAGTACGGATGGTCAATTCGGGAACTGAAGCTACCATGAGTGCGATCAGGCTGGCCCGGGGTTATACAGGCAGAGATAAGATTATCAAACTCGAAGGCTGTTATCACGGACATGGAGATAGTCTGCTGGTTGATGCAGGGTCTGGTGCTGCTACTCTGGGTATCAAAGGCAGCCCGGGTGTGACTGAAAATACTGCTAAAGAAACTATAGTAGTTCCTTATAACAATCAGCAGGCTGTAGAAAAGGTTTTTACGGAATATGGTTCTGAGATTGCAGGTGTTATTTTAGAACCGGTAACTGGAAATATGGGAGTTATTGCTCCTGAGCCAGGTTATTTAGATTTTTTAAGAAAAATAACCCGTAAAAATGGTGCCATTTTAATTTTTGATGAGGTAATGACAGGTTTTCGTCTGGCCCTGGGTGGTGCTCAGGAACTTTATAAGATTGAGCCTGATTTAAGTACTTTTGGTAAAATTATTGGTGGAGGAATGCCAGTTGGTGCCTATGCTGGTCGAAGAGAAATTATGGATTATGTTGCCCCAGTTGGCCCCGTTTATCAGGCAGGAACTTTATCGGGTAATCCAATGGCCATGCAGGCAGGGCTGGCTACTTTAAAAGAATTAAAGAATAAAAAGATTTATACTCAGCTGGAAGCAAAGGCAGAAAAACTGGAAAAAGGATTTAAAAAGAATATTGAAGAGCTTGAATTTCCAGCCTATTTTAATCGAGTTGGATCAATGTTTACTCTATTTTTTACTGCCAAAAAAGTAAAAAATTATCAGGATGTCAAAAGCTGTGATCAAAAACTTTTTGCAGCTTATTTTAGAAATATGATAGAGGCCGGAATTTATTTACCGCCTTCTCAGTTTGAAGCTAACTTTATTTCTCTGGCTTTGAGTGAAGAAAATTTGGATCAAACAATTGCTGCCAATTATCAGGTCTTAAAAAAATTAAAGGCGGAATTATAATGGACAGCCAAAAAGTATTAGTTGTAGTCAGTCATGGAAGTAAGTGCCAGGAAAGCAAGCAGGAGTTTAAAAATTTTATTCAGAAGTTAAATGAAATTAATTCTGAAAATAAAAAGAGAAAAGAGTTTGAATCGTTATCAGGAATGACGGATCAGGTTGGAAAATCTGATTCAAGAGGGAGCTATGTATTAATTAGAGGGGCCTGTCTGGAATTTGCTTCTCCGCAGCTGGAAACAGTAATTGAGGATTTAGTTAAGAAGGGATATGAGCAGTTTAATATTTTTCCTCTTTTTATTTTTGCAGGCTACCATGTGCGAGAGGATATACCCCAGCGGCTGGAAAAGTTGAAAGCTGAGTTTGAGCAGCTGCAGTATAATGTTTTACCACATCCGGCTGCTGCTGATGATTTTGCACCTTATATCTTAAACAATGTTTTAAATAATAAAGTAAAAATAAATCCGCTCAATTATTTTGATCGGATTTAAAGGCTTTAGGAATTCTTTCTTATTTTCTATCATAAATGGACAGCATTAGCATTTTGCGGTGTCAATAACGTTACCTTTGCTATACATGAATCACAGAGTATAACAGTGGGATACTGAGATAATTAATCTCATTCTCTCCGGTAGAAACGGGTATAGAAATGGCCAGTGCCATAAAACTATTATCCTTAAGATAACTGCTGTTGTTGCGTCTGACATGATCAAATAAACTCTAAAAAATTTTTTAGTAAAGACAGCACGGTATTTATTTAAAATTTTTTTATTTAGTTTTCTTATAAAGTAGTGTTTAAATCATACAAGGGGGTAAATTAATGTTTAAAGCATTTAGGAATTTGAATTTAGGTGTGAAAATTGGTGGAGGATTTGCATTACTTTTAATTATCGTGGGATTTATGGCTTTTATGGGATACAGTGGTCTAATTAATGTGGAAGATAAAGCAATTATTGCAATGGATGCAGTTGGTTTTGCAGAAACTGCTTTAGAAATGAGGCAGAACGAAAAAGATTTCATGCTTAGAAAAGAAAAAATTTACATTGATAATATTAATTCTTTATTTGAAAATATGAATAAGCAAGTAGAAGAAACTAGAGCCATGATGACTGACCAGGTGGATAAGGAAAGACTTACTCAGATGTATACATTTGCAGGTGAATATAGTAATGCTGCAAATAATTATGCAGATTCACTTTTTCAGCAGAATGAGTTAAGAAGCAAATTTATAAATACTGAAGAAGATCTGAACACTCATATTAATACCATACTTACAAATCAGGAGGAAGAATATGAACAGGCTCTTGAAGAATTAACGAAAATTGAGGAAGAAGTAGTATCTGAATTTGCAGAAAATTATTTACCTACTTTTAATTACTTATTAAATGCTGATCGGGATTTTCAGCAGTCCAAAGTTGCCCTAATGAAAGCTGTTAATGAAAATAACAGGGGAGAGATAGAACAGTTAAAAGGTGTTTTTGATGAAAATATTGCTCAAACAGCAGAACGCTTTGAAAAATATGAGAATACAGATACAATTTTTGCAGAAGAAATAGAAATTAGAGAAAACTTTTATACAGGATTTCAAACATATAAAACTAAGACCTCCCAAATTTGGGATAATATATCTGGTGGTAATTATAACAATCTTGATTCTCTTTTAGAACAGGAAAACCAGATATTTGGAGAAGTCAGAGAAAAGCTGGATAAGATACAACAAAAATATATGGATGCTTCGAATTCATTACAGCAAGAAACAGATACTAATATAGAAACAACTTTAAATAAGGTTAACCAAAAATATTTAACTAGAAAACTGGCTAATGATTTAAAAGAAAATATTAATGAAATTGGGATTCAGGAAAGAAACTATATAATTAATCTTGCAAATTCCGAAATGCAGAGTCAATATGCAGATAGCACTTTAGCAGCTTTTGAAACAGCTAAAATCACGGCTGCTGAATTGAAAAATATTTTAACTCATGAAGATGAAATTAAAGCTGCAGAAACTGTTATAGCTCAATTAGAAAATACAGAGCAGGTATTTAGGGAAATACATAATGTTGAGCTTGTCAAAGATGAAAACAAAGCATTGATGGAAGAAAAGGCAGAAGAATTTATTGTTCAGGCTAACTCCTTAAAGGATCTTCATGTAGAAGAGATGCATGAAGCCCAGTCAACAGCCATTAGAAATCTGATTATCGCTTTAGTTATTGCTGTATTAATTGGTATAATTTTAGCCTTCTTCATTACAAGAAGCATAACTAAACCTGTTAACTTAGGTGTTGCTTTTGCCAAAGAAATAGCAGATGGTAATCTTGCTGCAGAAAAAATTGATGTTGATAGTAATGATGAAATAGGAACTTTAGCAAAGGCTCTAAATACAATGCAGGACCAGTTAAGAAATGTGATTACAAATGTATCTAATATAGCTGAAAATTTATCTGCCTCAAGTGAAGAGCTTACAGCTTCGGGAGAAGAAGTTGCTACAGCTGCCCAGCAGGTGGGAGAATCTATTCAGCAGGTAGCATCTGGAGCAGAAGAACAGTCAGCTCAGGTTGAAGAAACAAACAGTAAGATTAATGTACTGATTGAGCAGATAAATGATGTAGAGAAAATGTCAACTGAGATGGATGAACAGGCTGATAATGTTATGAATAATATCAATGAAGGAAATCAATCTGTAGATAATTCAGTTAATCAAATTGAAAATGTAAAAGGAAACACTAAAGATGTAGCAAATACTATCAACAACTTAGGAGATTTATCAAATAAGATTGGAGAAATAGTAGGGATGATTAATGATATAGCAGCTCAGACTAATCTTTTAGCCTTAAACGCGGCAATAGAAGCAGCCAGAGCAGGAGAAGCTGGCAGAGGATTTTCTGTGGTAGCAGATGAAATTAGGCAGTTAGCCGAAGAGTCAGAAGAAGCAACAACCCAAATTGGTGGACTAGTAAAAGAAATCCAGGGTGGAGTTGGAGATGCTGTTAATAAAATGAATAATACAGAGGAAGTAGTTGACGGCAGTGTAAGTGCTATAAAAAATACAGGTAATACCTTTGAAAAGATAAATAATGCTGCTTTGAGACTGAGCGAGTTGATAGAAAATATTAGCCAGCAGTCTGAGAGAGTAAATGTGAACAGTAGAGAAGTTGAAGCAACTGTACAGGAGATTGCAAGGGTAAGTGAAGAGGCTGCCAGTAACTCAGAAGAGGTAGCTGCAGCCAGTGAAGAACAATCTGCATCAACTGAAGAAATTGTTTCTGCTGCTGAAAACTTGGCAGATATGGCCAATAATCTAACAGAAGCGGTAAATAAATTCAAACTATAATAATTACAAATTATTCTTAAAAAAAGGGGGTTAATACAAAATAATTTGTATTGGCCTCTCTTTTTCCTATGAGTTAAACCTGCAGGCAATATGGAGGTAATTAAATGAATAAAAAAAATAATTTAGATTTAGAAAATCTTGATGAGATCATGGATCTGGTTGGTGAACTATTAATCAGCAAATCAAGGCTTGAAACCTTAGAAGCTTTTAAAGATCAGGATAGAGATATTTTATCTCAGCTGGATAGAATAACTGGAGAATTACATGATAAAGTAATGAAAGTAAGGATGATACCGCTAGCAAATATATTTCAGGAATTTAATCAGATAATTAAAGCCAGTAAAACAAAAATAGAACTTGATATTGAAGGGAAAGATATTGAAGTTGATAGGGCAGTGATCAATAAACTGGCTGATCCTCTATCTCAATTTCTAAAAAGTTTAGTTAGTAATATTGAAGAGCAAAAGATCCAGGAAAATACGAAAGAAGAAATAACGGAAGAAATTTCTATTAAAGCAACTAAAACAGGTAATGAAGTCATAATAGAATTTGAGGATAATGCCAAATTGATCGATTTAGACCAGCTGCAAGAAAAAATAATAGATAATAATATTTTGTCTAAAGAAGAATTAGAAAAAATGAGTAAAGAAGAAATATTCAACTTGATTTTAAAAGATAATATCTCTGCTGAAAAAGCAGCTGAAGATGCAGACCAAAACATAGCAGCAGTAAAAAGTATCAAAAAAGATATTGAAGCAATTAACGGGGACCTATATTTAGAGTTAAGTGAAGATAATAATTTAAAAACAGTGATTATAATACCACTTAAATTTGCTATTACAGAAGCTTTAATGGTTAAAGTCGATG
>Ga0163226_1000196_pt1 | contig 11195 bp, 6 predicted proteins | sample MSEWel2016_07_13_2_FD_113144 | JGI IMG/M metagenome (GOLD analysis project Ga0163226, IMG submission 113144) | Subsurface microbial communities from deep shales in West Virginia, USA - MSEEL Well Study Marcellus 5H_2016_07_13 ...
GAATTTGAAAGGGGATATTTAATGAAACTTAAAATCAGTTTAATTTTGATGGCATCATTACTACTAATAAGCAGTATAGCATTTGGAGCTAAAAGTGATAACAATGATAATTTTGTAGCAACTGTCAATGGTGAGGGGATAACAGAAGCCCAGTTAAATCAGTTTGTAAATATACAACAATTATATAGAGGATTAGCTCAAGTAGACAGTGGCTTTGCTCAACTTTTATTTTCATCAGAAGATGGGAAAAAATTACTAAATGAGTATCGTAAGCAGAAACTTAATTCATTAATTGATATGAAGATGCTAGAGCTAGAAGCTAAAAATGAAGGAATAACTATCTCTCAAGAAGAAAAAAATAATCTATTAAATAAAAAAGTAGAATCAATTCAAAAACAGAATCAGCTTACAGATAAAGAATTATTAAAGGCTTTAGAGAGTAAAGGGGTAAGTTCTTTAGAAGAATTTAAAAATATGATTTGGGAGAATAATAAAGATGAAGTTTTAATTCAGAAATTACAGCAAGAAGTAGTTGATGGTGTTGTGATTACAGAAGAGAAGATAGAAAATTACTATGAAGAGAATAAGTCTAAATTTAAGCGTCCTGCCCAAGTTAAGGCTAAACATATTTTAATTACAACAGATGATAAGACTGACAAGGAAGCAAAAGCTAAAGCTCAAAAAGTATTAAAGGAACTAAAAAAGGGAGAGGATTTTGCTAAATTAGCTAAAAAATATTCTGAAGGACCTTCTGCTAAAAATGGCGGAGAGTTAGGATATTTCAGTAAAGGACAGATGGTTCCAGAATTCGAGCAAGCTGCTTTTAATCTTCAAGTTGGTGAAATAAGTGAGCCTGTCAAGACAAAATTTGGTTATCATATTATCAAAGTAGAGGATAAGCAAGAGGCAGGAATTATTCCCTTAGCAGATGCTAAAGAGAAGATTAAGAACTTGCTTACTCAACAAGCACAACAAACTAAATGGAATAGCTTTGTAAAAGGATTGAAGAAAGAGGCTCAAATAGATATCAAATTATAATATAAAATTAAAGGCGGACTTTCAATTTTATGAGATTGATAACCCCCCCCACTAATTTTTAGTGGGGGTTTCTTATAGTCTTTTTTTATTTAAGATGGATCAATAACTCTACTTTGAGATTGAGTCTAAGATTAAATTTGAGTAAAATATATGGCTTTAATGGGGTTGCCTAGATTTGAATAGCTATATCTAAACTATACAAAAAAATTATTGTTATTCTTAATTAAAGATACTCATTAAATCATTTAGGTTAAAATTTATATAGCCCCGTTCATAAGTAATAATAAGAGTTACTACTGTAAAGATAATTAGGAATAAAAGATGTTCACCCCAACTTCCAGTAGTGATATTGGTATGGAATTTAAATCTTCTATCATTTGGATAGAATAGAGGAATACCATGAACATTGAGCATATCTGCCAATATATGACTGATATAACCGATTAATAGACCATACCAGATTAACTGGCTAATCCAGTTTAAATCGATCAACTCTTTAGTTAAGAAGCCAAATAATATAAATCCTAATAGACTATGGGTAAAGCCACGGTGCTTTATTCCAAACCATTTTAGAGGTTTACTAATAAACCATAGAGCCTTGCCAGCTTTACTACTAGCATGATCTATATCAGGTAATAATGAACCGATAATAGCTGCGGTATAGAACTTCCATAAGTCTCCATTAAAGATAGATCCTTCGATTAAATAAGATAGATCTATAACATTAAATAGTGCTAATAGTTTAATTATAATTACAGCAAAAACAAAGCCGAATAAAGAATGGGTATGATAAGTCATCTGCTTCCTACCTTTCTGTATTTATTTTATTTACTCTCTCTATTATATATTTTTTGTCCTATATTATCAATAGATGTAGAAAAAAGAAACTTTAGCATAAGTTCTACAATTAATATCATTATCTTAATATGGAAAATTATTGACTTTAAGTAAAACTTATGTTAGTATATTGACTACATAGTCAAACTGACCAGTCAGACGAGAAATGCTTCTAAAAAAGGGGGAAGGTATATGTCAGATAAATCAAAGAAGGATAGATTGATTCAGGCATCAATTAAATTATTTGCCCAACAGGGTTATCATAACACAACTGTTGCTGAGATAGCTGATGAAGCAGGAGTAGCTAAGGGGACAGTTTATTGGTATTTTAATAGTAAAGAGGAATTATTTTGGGGGATTATCGTTTCAGGGGTTGAATTACTCAATAGTAAATTAGCTGATGAGGTTGAACAGATTAATAAAAGTGCGATAGAAAAATTAGAAGCAATAATTAGACTTCATCTTGATTTTTTTAAGAAAGGTAAAAATATTGTTAAGATGACACAAGAGTGTTCTGCTAGTCCAGGTGAAAATTTTTATAAGGAGATACAAAAATTACGGGAAGTAGGAACTAATAGTGTAGCTAAAATAATTAGAGAAGGGCAGGAGAATGGTGAGTTCGTATCTAATATTGAAGCAGAAGAGTTAGCTAATTTTATTTTAGGCGCAATTGGAGGTGCTTATAATCCTAGTGTTTATGAATTAGAGGAGGTAGAAGAGACAACAAATTTAATTTTAAATATTATATTAAATGGAATCAAATTTTAATAGGTTAAGGAGGATTATTGATGAAGAGAAGAGAGATTTGTATCTTAATAATTACTTTATTAATTAGCTTTTCTACGATTGCTTCTGCTCAGGAGTTAATCAATAAAGAGAAAATAATTAAAACTGCTTTAGCAGAGAATTTGGAATTGAATAAATTAAGAAGAGAGATTGAAAGAACAGAAGCCCAGTTAAGAGAGGCCAAGGATGCTTTTTATCCTACTGTGGACTTGGGAAGTGACTATACTAGATTTGGAGAAGAACAACCACAATATGATGGAGCTAAAGATAATTATAGTGTTAGCTTAACTTTAAAGCAACCGATCTTCTCAGCAGGACAGTTAAGAGCTGCTTATGCAATTGCTAAAAATAATTTAGAAATCAGTAAAGTCCAGTTAGAACAGAAGAAAGAAGAGATTATTTATCAGGTGTCAGAAGAATATTATAATATCTTAAAGGCTAAAGAGATTCTTAAAGTGCGCGAACAACAGGTTAATCAAAATAAAGAGTATGTAAAAGTGGCTGAAGCCAACAAAGAAGTAGGAATAAATACTAAAAGTGATGTGTTACAGGCGAGAGTCAGTTATAATCAAGCCCAACAAGAATTGTTAGTAGCTAAAAATAACTTAGAGACTGCCAAGTTAGCTTTAAAGAATACTTTAAATATGGAAGATAATACTGAATTGAGGATTAGTGACAGTTTAGAATGGCAAGAAGAGAAGTTTAAGATGGAAGCGGTTTATGGGTATGCTTTACATAATAAACCTGCATTTAAGCTACTAAATTTACAAGAAGAGAATGCAAAGCTTGATTTAAAGAGAGAGAAAAATAGCAATCTCTATCCCAATGTTAGTTTGAATGCAGATTATACAGCTAGTGATGATAAGTTAAGGGTTAGTGATGGTGAGTGGAAGACGATTTTAAGTCTTAGTTATAATCTATTTGATGGTGGTAGTGGTAAGGAACAAGAGACCCAATTGAGCAAAAAATTAGAAAAGATTCAATTGGATCAAAAGAAGACTAAAAAGGATCTGAAATTATCAATTAAAACTACTTTATTGAATTTAAGGGTAGCAAGAGATAAAATTAAATTAAATGAGCTGAATTTAAAGCAGGCTCAAGAGAATTTGGAGGATAATGAGTTTAAATTTAAAGAAGGAATTATCAGTAGTTTGGATTTGTTAGATGTTCAAACAACTTATCAACAGGTTAGAACTCAATATTATCAAGCAATTTATGATTATAATTTAGCAGTGGCTGAATTGAATAAAGTAATTGGGAAGAATTTAGAAAAAGTAAAATAATTTTAAGGAGGAAGTACCATGCTAAGGGATTATAAGAAGGTAATTATGATGTTATTAATATTAGCAGTAACAGTTACTGCTCTAACAGGTTGTGGAGCAAAGCAAGCTAAAAAGGCAAGTACTCAACAAAAGACCCAAGAGGTAACTGGAATCCCAGTAGAGGTTATAACAGCAAAGACTGGTGAGCTAAGCAATTATATTACAGTTACAGGAACAGCTAAAGCAGTCAAGTCAGCTGACTTGACCCCTCAATTACAGAAAAAAGTAGTAGAGGTCTTAGTTGATGAAGGTGATAGAGTTGAAGCAGGAGATAAGTTAGTTCAGTTAGACCAAGCAGATATCAAAGCACAAGTAGCTGAAGCTCAGGCAGGGTTGGAGGCAGCCCAAGCTGCTTTAGAAGAGCTTTTAGCTGGAAGTAGACAAGAAGAGATCGATAAGTTAATTGCTCAAGTAGAGCAAGCTAAGGCTAAATATGAACAAAAAGAAAGAGATTATAAACGTTATCAAAGATTATTTGATAAAGAGGCTATCTCTAAGCAGCAATTAGAGAGTGTTAGAACAGAATATATCAGTGCTAAAAATAATTATAAGGCCTTGCAGGAGTCTTTAAAGATGTCACAAGCAGGACCAACTAAAGAGGCGATTAATACCCAAAAATCTAATGTAGCCCAAGCAGAAGCTAAATTAGATACTGCTAAGCTAAATTTAGCTAAGACTGAAATTACTGCTCCTTTTACTGGGAGAATAGCAGAGGTTAATCTTGAAGTAGGGGAGATGGCTGGAACACAACCAGTAATTTCAATTATAGATCTTAGTTCAATCAAAATTAAAACCTATGTTAGTGAGAAGAATATCAATAACTTGGAGCTAAATCAGTCAGTAGAGGTAGACTTTAATGCTTTAGATCATAAATTAGCAGGTAAGATTGCTAATATTAGTCCAGCATTAAATCAAGAGAAGTTAGGCTTTCCAGTTGAAATCAATGTTGATAATAGTAGCAACTTAATTAAAGCTGGAATGTATGCTGAGGTTAAAATTCAAACAGATTACAGTGCTGGAAAGGTAGTTATTCCTAAACAAGCATTAATTCAAGAAGATGACCAGTCCTATGTTTATATAGTTAAAGATAATAAGGCAGTTAAAAAGGAAGTAAGTACTGGATTAACTAATACAAAAGATGTAGAGATTTTATCAGGGGTTTCAGCTGGAGATAGAGTAATTACTGTTGGTGCAGAACAAGTAAGTGATGGGAATCAAGTGCGAATTGTCGGAGGAGGTGGGCAATAATGAAGCTTTCTGATTTTTCAATAGATCGCCCCATAGCTATTACCATGTTTGTACTCCTAGTAGTATTAATTGGTGGAGTATCCTTTACTAGATTAGGTGTTGATCTATTGCCAGATTTGGATCTGCCTTATGTTGTTGTTCAAACACAATATAGTGGGGCTAGTCCAGAAGAGGTAGAGGACTCTTTAACTGACCCGTTAGAGGAAACTGTGGCTACAGTAGAAGGATTAGATAAGATTCACTCTACAAGTAAAGAGGGTGTTTCTACAATTATTTTGGAGTTTGACTGGGGTGCAGATATAGATAATGCTAAAAATGATGTGAGAGATAAGGTTGATATGGTGAAAGATGCTCTACCTGATGGGGCTGATGAACCGATTATTATGCAGTTTGACCCAGCCAATGAACCGATTGTTAGAATAGCTATGTCTGGAAGTAACTTAACCTATTTGAAGCAGTTAGCAGAAGATAAATTTGAAACACAGTTAGAAAAAATATCTGGTGTTGCTGCTGTAGATATTGTTGGTGGTTTGGATCGGGAGATTCAAATTAAAGTTAACCAAGAGAAGTTAAATGGTTATGGCTTGACTTTAGATGATATATCATCTAGCATTAAAAGCTCTAATTTAAATATGAGTGTTGGTGAAGTAGATGACGGTGCTAAAAAGCTTTCATTAAAAGGAGAAGGGGAGTTTCAAAGTGTAGATGAGATTAGAGCTATTCAATTAATCTCTTCTAGTGGTCAGAAGATAAATTTATCTGATGTTGCCGTAGTTGAAGATACTCATGCTGAGATAGAGCAGTATAGTTATCTAAAGGGTAAGAGAAGTATTACTTTAGGAGTAAAGAAACAAAATGATGCTAACACTGTAGAGGTAGCTGATGCAGTTAATAAGCAGCTAGAGCAGTTAAAGCAGGAGATTCCTGAAAATATTGAAGTTAAGGTTATTTCAGATACTTCTGAATTTATTAAAGACTCTATTGCTAGTGTGCAACAAAACTTCTTTATGGGTGGAATCTTAGCCATTATCATCTTATTTCTATTTTTGAGAAATATCAGGACAACGGTAATTATTTCAACTGCCATTCCAATCTCAGTAATTGCTACTTTAGCAATGATGTACTTTGGAGGCTTGACCCTAAACAACTTAACTTTAGGTGGATTGAGTTTAGGTATTGGGATGCTTTTAGATAACTCCGTTGTAGTGTTGGAGAATATTTATCGCCATCATCATGAAGGGCTAGGTAGGATTCAAGCAGCCAAAGAAGGAACTGCAGAAGTAGGTATTGCTATTTTTGCATCTACAATGACTACAGTAATTGTATTTTTACCAATGCTCTTTGTAGAAGGAATTGCTGGAGTAATCTTTACTCCGATGTCAAAGACTATTGCCTTTTCACTACTGGCTTCTTTAGTAGTTGCTCTAACCTTTATTCCAATGCTGTCTTCTAAGCTATTGCGAGTGGAGGTAGATGAGTCCAAGAATAAAAGGGGAATTATTACAAAGACATATCAAGGAATTTTAAAAGTAGCTTTAAAATGGCGTTATGTTGTTGCTCTATCATTAATAGTTATTTTAGTCTTGTTTGCCTTTGGGCTTAAAAGTAAGCTGATTCCTTTACAGGTAGAGTTTATGCCTAAATCTGACCGAGGAACAGTAAATCTTTACTTTGAGCTAGCTCAAGGGACAAAGCTAGAGAATACTAATAAATTTATCAAAGAGATGAAAACTAAGATTTCGGATATTCCAGAGATAGAGAGTTTTTCTAGTGAAGTTGGTTCTGATAGTAATAGCTATGAAGGTGAAATTGAGGTAGATTTAGTAGATTTAGATAAGAGAGATCGTAGTGTTACTGACATAGCTGAGGTAATTAGAACTAGGTTAAAGGATGTAGCAGGAGCCAAGATCAATGTTGTACCACAAACTTCAATGATGGGGCACAAAGGTAAGGGTGGTAGTGCAATCAATGTCAATGTTCAAGGACCAGATTTAGATACTTTATTAGCTTTAGCTAAGCAGATAGAAGGAAAGATTGAAGCTACAGAGGGAACTAGAAACATTGCCATTACACCTAAAGCCAGTAAACCAGAATTGGAGATTATCCCTAAAGATAATTTAGCTAAAGAGCTAGGGATTACTAAGCAACAGTTATTTAATACCTTAGATACTGCAATTGATGGTGCAGAAGTAAGTAAGTATAAAGAAAATGGAAAAGAGTATGATATTCGTTTGAAGCTATTTGATGAAGAGACCGATTCAGTTAATAAATTATTAAATGTCAAGATTAATTCTCCACAAGGTGGATTGGTACCATTGTCACAGATAGCTGAGATAAGATATGCAACTGGCCCAAATGCAATTGAAAGAGAAGAGCAAGAACGTAAGTTTACTATCTCTACAGATACCCATAACCGTAGTTTAGGTGCTGTCTTAGGAGATATTCAAGCAAAATTGAATAAGATGGAGCTTCCCGCAGGATATAGTATCAATTATCAAGGTGATGCCGGTGATATGGCAGAATCCTTCCAAGAGTTAGGCAAGGCAATGATTCTAGCGATTATCTTAGTTTATATGGTAATGGCTGCTCAATTTGAATCATTAGTCCATCCTTTTATAATTATGTTTACAGTACCAGTCTCTTTGGTAGGAGCAATCTCTGCTTTAGCAATTACAGGTGTTCCTTTAAGTATCAATGGTTTTATTGGGATAATTATGCTGGCAGGAATTGTTGTTAATAATGGTATCGTGCTGGTAGATTATATCAATACACGGCGTGAATATGAAGACCGCGAACAAGCTATTTTAAATGCTGGTCCAATTAGATTAAGACCAGTTATGATGACATCACTTACGACTATCTTAGCTATGATACCTTTAGCTTTAGGAATTGGAGCAGGAGCTGAGATGCAACAATCGATGGCAATTGTAGTAATTGGAGGATTATCCCTTGCTACAGTCTTGACTTTAGTAATTGTTCCAGTTATCTATGATATTATGGAAGATCTTTCTCAATTTGTAATGAACTTTTTAAGAAAGATTCTACATGGTGATGAAGAGACAGAGGTAAAAGCATAATTTAATGTAAAATAAAAGTGCTGCTTAGCTGAGAAGCTAGGTAGCACTTTTATTTTTTGATAGTTAGGGATATTTGGACAGTTTTAAAATTAGCGTGAGTGGGTGTGTGAGTGTGAGTCCCAATAAAAAGAAGTTTTACACACACTCACACTCATAGCTCACACTCGACACAAAGTGTCGCACTATCTCTATATTACATCAATTAATCTCCTAGCATAAAATTATTATAATATGAGCTAAATCCTATCCAGAGTGTTATCAGGAAATTATTTCATTGCAAGATTAAAGTATCTCTGGCATAAAAATAGAGTGAAGGTCGAAACATAATACTAAGAGCAAAGGTCATAATTATAGCTGATAAGTAAAATAATTGTTAGTATAGCTAACTGATAAAAGAAGATAGTTAGAGTATAATTATGAGGTTATAACCTAAAAAATTATTCTAAAATCTTTTATCTATAAAAAAGAGCTGATTATTATTTATCAAGAGTATGAAGAATTGTTAATCTGCTTAGGATTAGGAGGGATTTATTGATCTGTAAGGATTGTATTTATTTTATATACAATAGATTCTATTGCCACCGTTTAAACTGTCATGTTTATTTGACTGATAAATGTTGTTATTTTAGAAGAAGAGTAGAAGAATCTATTGATGAAGATTAATGCTAGGGATATCTCTAGCATTAATCTTATTTATACCTTCCAAACTTATACTAAGGTGGTAATTCTCAAATCTATTAATTTAAGAGAGGAATTATTTATTGATTATAGAATTTATAGTTTAGTAGTTAAATTTGATATTGGAATACTAATGAGTTGAGGTTTTTTATCTTTACTCTGCATTTTTACTGGGTAATATATATAGAAAGAGGGATAGCTGTGAAGAGAATAATTATTCTATTAATTCTATTTTTAGTAATCATGACTGGTGTTAGCTCTGCTAATAGTAGTATAATAGAAAGGTTAGATAATCTCAGTGAAGTTTTATTTAAAGATAATGACCCTGTGGAGGGATATGTAGTAGATATCAAGGATAAGCAAGTTTATATTAATTTAGGTGATAAAGATAACTTATTCATTGGACAGAATTTTAAGGTTTTTAGAGAAGGCAAGCTTTTAAAAGATCCCATTACTCAAATGATATTAGGCAAATTCAAAAGAGAGATAGGAGAAATAAAGGTTAGTCAAGTTGAAGAAGAGTTTTCGATAGCAAAGGTAAGTAGGCTTGATTCTAAAGCTAAGATAGAGAGAGGGGACAAGATAGTCCTTAAAGAGCGAATTAAAAAGATTGGAGTTCTTACCTTTAATGATAGCAAAGGTTTTGATCTATTAGCTGATCGTATTAAAGATTATTTTAATAACTATTTGGATCATGATAATAGATTTGAGGTAGTTGATAGTAAAAGGATTGACAAGGTTTTAGAAGGGCTTGGTATCAAGGGTGATATCAAGCAAAATCAGATTAATTTTATGATGAGAGAGTTAAATCTTGCTCTCTTGTTATTTGTCGATATTTCAGAGGGGAAGAATAGTATCTTTATCTATAGTAAATTATATTCACAGCAGAATAAAAATACCAATCAAGAAGAAATTATCACTTTAGCTAAAGATAATAAATTCTTAGAATATTATAAGAGCAAGGAAAGTAATAAGGAGTTTAGCCTGCTTTATAAAAGTGACTTGCTTGATATCAGAAGTCAAAGCATTGCTGTGGGTGATATTAATACTGATGATGATATTGAGATTATATTAAATACTAAAGATTCATTGAATATCTTTAATTATAGAGATGGTGAATTAATCGAAGGTGATGTAATAGATGCTTATCAGTTAACTGAGTATGATGACTATGAATTAGTGGTCGGTGATAATGATCACGATGGAGTTGCTGAAATTTTTGCTGAGAACTTTAATTATCTCTTTAAATTTAATTGGAGTCAAAAAGATTATAAGGTTAAGGCTTTTGATAACTTGTATAGAAATCGACCAAAAGCTTTAGTTAAATTAAAGGGAAGAGATTATCTAATCACTAGAGATTATCGTAATCGCTTAAGGTTTAATTTTTGGGAAGCTGGTTCTTATAAGACTGATTTTGAGTTAAATCTGGAATCTAATGAGGGGTATCGCTTGGCTATTGGAGATATAGATGATGATACAGAGACTGAGATGATAGTTACAGCCTATGATGGTAAAGGGAAGAATAGAATGAAGGTTTATGATTTAGATGGTAATTTTGAGTATTCCTTCCCCAATAAATATGGAGCTAATCTTGGAATCTTTAAAGATAAAGAGGAGATAATCTTTCAGACAACTACCGATGGAGAGAATCAATTAGTATCTTTTTTATGGAATGGAAAAGAATATATCTCTAAATGGAAGAGTGATAATTTTACAGGAGAGATTAAAGATTTAGTAATAGATGATATTAATAATGATGGACAGCAGGAGCTACTAGTCTTAGTAAGTGAAGATAATCAGAGTAGAATCTATATTTATCAGCGAAATTTAGAATAATAGCTTGTCAATGGTAGCTTAACGAGATAAAATGATAATTGTCTGATTGAAAAGTTTAAGTTTAGATTTATAATAGTCATCAAACTTTAGAGTGAACTTTAAATATGTCTTTATCTAGATATATTGCGACACTTTCGTGTCGGGAACCAGCAATCAGGAATCAGTATAGTTTACAGGTTCCTGATAACTGATTCCAGATTTCTAAAACTATTGCATTATATCTATTAAATTTTACTTTAGGCTTGTATATTTATATAGTCATCCAACTTTAGAATGAAACAATAGATAGTGGGACACTTTGTGTCGAGTGTGAGCCATGAGTGTGTGTAAAACTTCTTTTTATTGGGGTTTACTCACACTCACACACCCACTC
>Ga0163226_1000198_pt1 | contig 11182 bp, 10 predicted proteins | sample MSEWel2016_07_13_2_FD_113144 | JGI IMG/M metagenome (GOLD analysis project Ga0163226, IMG submission 113144) | Subsurface microbial communities from deep shales in West Virginia, USA - MSEEL Well Study Marcellus 5H_2016_07_13 ...
AAACAACTCTAGAATGAAACAATAGAAAGATAGTGTAACACTTTTTGGAATCTGGAATTAGTAGTCAGGAATCAGTTATAAACACTGGTTCCAGATTCCTGATTACCGACACGAAAGTGTTGCAATATCTCCATTAAATTACACTTTAGACTTGTTTGTCTATAAATTCTAAATCAATGTTCAAATTTAATTTTTTATCATTTAGGATTGATTTTGAGGTCAAATAATAAGAAGTAGCAGGGAAATCCTGCTACTTCTTATTATTCATTACTCAAACCACTTAGCATAAATTTTATCGTAAGTACCTTCTTGTTTTAATTCAATTAAAGCTTCATTAATCTTTTCCATTAACTTAGTATCTGCTTTTCTAAAAGCAATACCATATTGTTCAATAGTAAGTGCCTCTCCTACCACCTTAACTTCTGGATGTTCTTTAATATAAGCTTTAGTTACTGGTAAATCATTTACAACTGCAGCTACTTGACGATTTTGTAAGGCAATAAAAGCCTCTGGAATTGTATCAAATCTTTTAATCTCTTTAATTCCTTTCATCTCACTGACTTCTAAATCACCAGTTGTACCTAATTGTACAGCAATAACCTTGCCTTGCAAATCATCTACACCTTTAATTTCATTATTATCTTCCATTATAGCAATTACTTGACTTGCATCAAAGTATGGATCAGAAAAATTAACCGCCTTCTTTCTATCCTCTGTAATTGTCATCGCTGACATTATTAGGTCATATTTTTTAGCTTGTAATCCTGGAATGATACCATCAAAAGATGTATTTTGTAAATCTAGCTCTACACCTAATTTATCAGTAATAGCCTTCAATATATCGACATCAAATCCAACAATCTCTCCATTCTCATCTTGATATTCAAAAGGCTTATAAGCTGCATCCATACCGACTACTAGTTCTCCTTCTTCTTTGATCTTATCCCACGTAGCTTGTTCATCATCACCAAAGATCCACCATGCTCCTGCTACAGTAGATATAGAAAAAATAAATATCAAAACTAAAATTAATAAATATCCTTTTTTTCTTAACATCAAATCTCCTCCTAACATTATCTCATGTTATGTTTTTGTTAATTATATCTTTTTTATTAGTTTGAGTCAAGACTATTTAAAAGAACAGGTGTAAATATAACACAAACATTACATCGATTCCAATTTATTATTATTTCAATTGATTCCCTAAACAAATAAAAAAGTAGCAATGTATCTAAAATATTCTATTAGAACATAGATATATTTTTAGATCCAGCTACCTTTTTATTTAAACTATTCACTTAAATTACTTAAACCACTTAGCATAAATCTCATCATAAGTACCATCTTGCTTCAATTCAGCTAAAGCAGTATTAATCTTTTCCAATAACTTAGTATCACTCTTTCTCATAGCAATACCAAAGTTTTCAGTGGTAAATGGCTCTCCTACAATCTTAACCCCAGAATGTTCTAAAGTATATTTAGCCACTACTGGTAAATCTGCAGCTATTGCATCTACTCTACCATTATTTAACTCAATAAAAGCTTGTGGTATCTTCTCATAACGCTTAACTTCTACACCTTCCATCTCACTAGCCTCTAAATCAGCTGTTGTTCCTAACTGCACTCCAACTTTTTTACCTTTTAAATCTTTTACACTCTTAATAATATTATTATCATCTAATACAGCAATTATCTGACCAGCATTAAAATAGGAATCAGAAAAACTAACGGCTTTCTTTCTATCCTCTGTAATAGTCATAGCTGACATTATTAAGTCATATTTATTAGACTGTAATCCTGGAATAATTCCATCCCAAGCAGTATCTTTTAGTTCTAACTCAAGGCTTAATTTCTTAGAAATTGCTTTTAAAACATCTACATCAAACCCAACAATATTATCCTCTTTATCATGATACTCAAAAGGTTTATAATCTGCACTCATACCAACCACTAATTTTCCTTCCTTTTCAATCTTCTGCCAAGTACTTTGCTCTTGACTAGAACATCCTGCCATAATTAATAGTCCAACTACTAATGTAAGTAAAATTATTTTTTTCATTCTAAATTCCCCCTACTCTCTTCCCTTTTTTATAATCATACAATTATTTTCATAAATATGCAAGTGCTTTGATTATTTTTTATATAATAATTCGATAAACTTATCTAAATATCAAAGTCTTCTATTAACCTCTTCAGCTTTTGAGACATATTGGCTAGCTGTTGTGATGAATTGGCTACCTCTTCTGAAACATTAATCATCTCATTTGAGGAATTAGCTACTTGCTCACTATCCTCTGCCAAAGCTTGAGCAGAGATTGATACCTCATTAATCCTATCTACTGTCACTTTTTCAAACTCTTTTAGCTGAGCAAATACTTTATCAGTCTCTAAACTTACATCTTCAACAGACCTTAAACCTAAATTAGCTTTATCTTGAACAGAGTTAATAATAGCTTTGACGTCTTCTGTAGACTTTGTTGTCTTCTCTGATAATTCTCTAATCTCATCAGCAACTACAGCAAAACCACTACCATATTCTCCTACCCTAGCTGCTTCAATAGTAGCATTTAAAGCTAATAGATTAATTTGATCAGCAATACTTGTAATTAACCCTATTACTTTAGAGATATCAACTGTACTTTGATTTAACTCCTTAATCATCTCTACACTACTTAACATAACCTCATTAATCTTCCTTTCACCACTCTCACTTTGGACACTAGACTCTTGTGCTACACTTGTTGTCTCTTGACTACTTGCTGATATCTGCTGGATATTTCCTAATATCTCTTCTAGTCTATTATTAGTATTTTCAACAATAGCATTACTTTGTTGGGCAGAGGCTGATAACTCCTGACTATAAGCTGACAACTCTTCTATTAAATCCCTGATATTAGTTATCATCCCTTTGATTCTATCCTTCATCTTATTTAATGAATCTCCTAATATAGCTAGTTCATCATTTCTATTAAAATTTAGAGAACTAATATTTAGTTTACCTATTGAAATATCTTCAGCAAACTCTGTTGCTGTACTAATTGGTTTTGCTAGACTATTACCAATAAAATAGCTGACTACCAATCCTATTAGAATTCCTATAGCTATAATTATTGCTAACCATTTAATTAAGTTATTTCTCTGGGCATATACTTCTCTTACGGGAGGCCCCAATGCTAGTACCCACCCATTGGATAAATGAGCATAACCGATTATTTTATCATAACCCTGATAATTAAATTTCAAAATACCAGATTTATTATTTTCAAACTCATCACCAAGAAAACTAAATTTGCCATTAGCTATAGTTCTAACGTTATCCTTTGTAGTATACTTGGGATGAACTAAATAATCATATTTATCATTTAATAAAAATGCATATCCAGTATTATAAACCTGCATCTGCTCTATTTCTTCTTTAATTTTTCAAAAAGAATATCTATCCCTATTACAGCAATCAAAGTATCTCCTACATATACAGGTCTAGTATAAGTCATTAAATTGAGATTATTAGAATTAATATCTATATAAGGGTCAGTCCAAACTCCCCTTCCTGTATCAATTGCAGAAAAATACCAATTCATCTTTTCAGCTCTTGAATTAAAATCTGCAATCGAGTACATATTTTTAGTATTTTTTCTTATAACATGCCCCCCCTGATGAGCATACCAAATCATATCTACTTCATTTGATAAATCTGGATTGTAACAAATATACATCCCTAATAAATTATCTTGATTCTCAATTATACCTCTAATAACTTTATCAAAGGTTTGGACATTACTGGCAATATATCCTTTAGGCTCTTTTTGGAGTTTACTTAAGTCAAAATTGGCTTTTATATTATTTCCTACTGTTAGATTAATAGTTTCAGCATTATTTAAAATCTGATCAAATTGATTGACATAACTTCTTACCATAAATAAAAGCTTATCCTTGGCTTCATCATTAATTACCTGACTGCTCTTAGTAATACCTATAATCCCAATAAGTAAGGATAGAGTTACAGATAATAATAAGATTATCAATATCAACTTATTTTTAATACTTTTCACCATACCACCCTCTTTAATGTATTAAAAGGTTTCTTAAGATATATATGTAAGACGAAGGTCTTTTTGTATAATTATCATCTAGTAAAAATTGTTAAATAAAAAAGCATCTTCCTTATTTAATCACAAGGAAGATGCTTTTTTATAAATATTCTGTATTGATTAAATTGATACAATATAGAGGTAATGCGACACTTTTTATAATGATAAATTTACTAGCCACAGGTTTCAACCTGTGGTGATGATGACATGTTACACTACGGGTTAAAACCCGTAGCTAAAACTTAAAGTGCCACAATCTACCTATTTAGTTTAATTTCAAATATACATATAGTAGCAAAATATATTAAACCTATCTAATCATATTTTTAAACCATAGATTTTTCCAAATCCTCTCTTAGCTTTAACAAAGCTTTATCTTTATTCTTACATTCTAGCATCACATCAAAATCTATATCACTTGTATCTTTTAGCAAATCTACAAACTCCTTAAAATCCTTAGGGTCGATATTGTCAGCATGACTGGCATAATCATCCTCACTTCTTGGGGTAGAGAAATGAAATTTTGGTTTGCCATGACCCTTCCAAGTAGCAAACACCCTTGGTAATAACTCTTCTAAGTTCTCATCCTCGCTATGATTACAATTAAAGTGGTGAATATCAAAAACAATAGGTATCCCCAACTCTTCTGCTATCTCTAAAACTTCAGTAGCAGTATAAGATTTATCATCATTCTCTATAATTAGCCTATCCTTTATATCTTCAGATAGAGTTTCAAAGTTTTTCTTAAAGCGACTTATCGCCTTATCTTTATTACCATAAACACCACCAATGTGTAAAACTACTTTAGTTGTTGTATCCAGCTCCATTGCTAATAAGAACCTAGAATGATATTCTAACTCTTCAATAGACCTCTTAACAACATCCTTGCGATTACTATTTAAAATAGTATATTGGCTAGCATGCATACTAACTCTAATCTCATTCTCTTTAGCATAATTGCCCACCTTTAAAAATTCTTCTTTAAATTTATCAAGATAACTCCATCCATCACTAACTTCATGGGTAGCTAAAGGAACAATATTGGAAGAGAAACGATAAAATTTGATATCATGAGCTTTATTAAACTTTAATATCCGTAGAGTATTCTCTAAATTTTCTTTCAATAATGTATTGAGTTTAATTTTTTGACCTTCAAGAGACAGCTTCTTTAAGTATCCCACAGTTGTTCTACGATTAGGTGTACAGTCTTTTAAATTAAGATTAATACAGGCATAACCCAATTCCATCTTAATCAATCCCCTCTTTAAATAATAAAAGCCTCCTATCTTAATAGGAGGCTTATCCTTTATAATTATTATTTACTACATTCTGCACAATAACCAAAAAACTCTGTCCGACGATAAGAAACTTCCCCACCAATACAATCAGCCACTTCTCCATCCAATTCTCTGTCCATATCTAAATCAACATCCATCACCTGACCACACTCTAAGCAAGTAAAGTGATAATGATCATCTGAATTGGCATCATAACGACTATAACTACTACCATAATTTAATTCAATAATCTCGCCCATCTCTCTTAAAACATTTAAATTACGATAGATAGTCCCTAAACTAATATTAGGAATCTCCTTCTTTACTTCATCATAAACCCAATCAGCTGTTGGATGAGATCTAGTAGATTTTAAGACCTCTAATATCTTCTTCCTCTGCTTAGTCATACGCCTTTGGGGACTTTTCATAACTGCTCACCCTTCTATTAAGTATTATTAATTAAATTATAGCAATTCTAAAATAAAGTGTCAATGCTAATTAGTAATAATAACTACTTTTATTTTTATTCAAAAAAATTACAATAAAAAGAGGAATAATAATTATTATCAATAATTATATATTATAAGATAATTATCTTGTACATAATATTCTTATAGTATAAAGGAGAGGATAAAATGAGTATCAAATGTCATTCCAAAAACGACCCTAACAAAATTGCTATTGTCGGTGCAGGTGGTGTTGGAGCTACAACAGCCTATGCACTAATGATTGAAGGTATTGCTTCTGAAATTACTTTAATTGATATTAATCAAGAAAAAGCTGAAGGAGAAGCAATGGACTTAAATCATGGTAGTTCCTTTGTTAAACCAGTTGAAGTCTATGCTGGTGATTACTCTGACTGTGCAGAAGCTAATATTATTATTATCACTGCTGGTGCCAATCAACAACCTGACGAAACACGTCTAGATTTGGTTAAGAAAAACACTGCAATCTTCAAGCAGATTATACCAGAAATCACTAAGTATAATCAAGATGCAATTTTATTAGTAGTCACTAATCCAGTAGATATCTTAACTTATGTAACACTTAAATTATCAGGTTTTCCTAAAGAGAGGGTTATTGGTTCTGGTACTGTGTTGGATAGTTCTCGTTTTAGATCACTAATTAGTAGAAATTGTGGTATTGCAGCCAGTAATGTTCATGGTTATATTATTGGAGAACATGGTGATAGCGAAGTTCCAGTATGGAGTCTGACCAATATTGCTGGAACCAAGATAGATGACTATTGTCCAATCTGTGATGGTGACTGTTCTAGTAATAATCGTGATGAAATTGCTCATAAAGTCAAAGATGCAGCTTATGAAATAATCGAAAAGAAGGGTTCTACCTTCTATGCAGTTGCTTTGGCAGTAGCTAGAATTGTCAGAGCAATAATTAGAGATGAAAATGCTATTTTGACAGTCTCTAGTTTAATGGAAGGAAAATATGGTATAGATGATATCTCCCTAAGCCTTCCTACTATAGTTAATAGCTCAGGAATTAGCAAAGTATTAGACTTACCTTTAAATGACCAAGAGAAAGAGAAATTTGTAAATTCAGCAATTACTTTAAAAGAAACTGCTAAAAATTTGGATTTGTAAAAGGAATTTTAATATTCAATCTAGAATTAAAACTAGATAAGTTTTGGAAAAATAGTCCGATCTATAAAGTGAGTTCTTAATTTCAAAGGGAGTTTTTTATCTCCCTCTGAGACTTATGTCTACAGGATGACCTAAGGCCCTAGAACGAATCCAGAACCTAATTATCGGATAAATTAAACTTATTTAAGGAGGTGAAAAGTTGTGAAAGAGAAAGTAAAAGAGGTTTTAGATCAAATTAGACCATCTCTACAAGCAGATGGTGGTGATGTTAAATTAGTAGAAGTTACAGATGACGGAATTGTAAAACTTGAACTTCAAGGTGCTTGTGCTGGATGCCCAATGTCTCAAATGACTTTAAAAATGGGAATTGAAAAGAACCTTAAGAAATTTATCCCTGAAGTAAAAGAAGTACAATCAGTATAATTAAATAAGTTAAAAACCTCGGTTTGCCAAACCGAGGTTTTATCTTTTACTAATACTAAAATATTTAATGCTTTTTAATTTTACTGCTTACTGACCACTTGCTAATTATTATTGTCAACTAACTCTACTAATAATATATATCTGCAAATTCGACCTTCAGTTTCTCTACCATTCCTATATTATCATAATTAGCATAAAAATTATTCTCTTGCTCAACCCTTCTATCTGGAATATATATAATAAACTCGCTACCTGTCCCATATTCACTTTTTACCTCAATCCTTCCTTGATGTAAATCGACTAAGGATTTTATCAAAGATAATCCAACTCCACTACCTAGAGTATTCCTGCCAGATAGAACACCTTGCTCTACCTGTTCAAAACGATTAAATATCCTCCTTTGCTCAGCCTCACTCATACCAATACCAGTATCTTTGACCGAGATGATAACCTCATTCTCATCAGAATCTATATTAATAGATATCTCATCACCCTTATCAGTAAATTTAATGGCATTAGATAGTAAGTTCAAAATGATCCTCTCGACACTAAAGGGGTCACAAGCAATGAATTTATAATCTATTCTCATATTAAAATTAAATAACCTTCCTTGATCTTCTATATACTCTTTAGTTGATTGAGCTATTAAAGTAATTACTTCAACTATATTATGATTCTCTAATTTAATTTTATATGAATTTGAATCAATTTTAGTTAAATCAACTAAATCATTGACCAATTTTAACATTCTATAACTATTCTGCTTAATCATATGTGTATAGGAATCAATCTTTTTAACATTATGCTCTTTTAAATTATTCTTACAGTACATATTTAAAACCTGAACTGAAGATAATATTAAATTCAGTGGAGACTTTAAATCATGGGAGATATTAGAAAAAAATTCTTCCTTTAACTCATTAAACTCAATCTGTTTCTTTAAAGACTTCTCCTCTGTTATATCTGCCAATGAAACAATGTTCTGTTTAGTACTTGAAATTATTTCTGCTTGGCATAATATATTTTTAATATTACTCTGCTTGTCCATTAGTTGGAATTCATATTTGTTAGGTATATCTTCTTTCTCTAATTTTCTCTGATAATGATAAGTTAACATCTCCTCTAACTCTTCCTTATAGGCAATTAACTCAGTAAATTTCATCTTCCCCTCAAGCTCTGCTTTAGAGTAACCAGTTAATCTCTCCGCTTCTCTATTAGCCATAGAGATAGTAGTATCAGCCTCAACAACAAAAGTAGCTGTTCCAGTATTTTCAAAGAGAGTCCTGTATTTTTTCTCCTGATCTTTAATTAGATTTTTTTCTGTAACATCAAAAATAACGGAATATAATAAATTTTGCCCCTTTACATTTACAGGACGACTATATACTTGAACATCGCAAAAAGTTCCATCTGCCAATCTATGTACAAAATTAAAGTAATTACGATTTTGTAACTCTGCTTTATTCATCTCCTTAAATATATTCTCAATAGATAGAACGTTGATATCACTGATTTTTTTATCTATAATCTCTTTTCTTTTATATTTGTAGAAAGAACAAGCTGATTGATTAGCATCCATAATTTTACCACTTTGGGGATCAATCAATAGTATAATTGTAGGATTATTCTCAAAAAACATCTGATAGAAATTTTCTAAATTATTGAAATTTTTATATATAGGTCTCTTCATTTAACTATAGCCTCCCGATAAAATTTTATAGAATATTTTAGCATCTTATGGTATCTTTTAAACATTTTATCTATATTTCCCTTTATCGCTATAGCGATATTGATAATTGCTTACTCCCAAAATGCTTATTATAATTAAAAGATAGCAGAAGATTAATCTTCTGCTATCTTATCTATCTACTAATAATCTATTAAATTTCTAATTGATAGATCAAAGGCCTTAGCTATTAATCTTATAGTCCGCAATGTAGGACTCTTTCTTCCATTTTCAATATCACTTAAAAAAGATTGAGAGATATCTGCTTTGCTAGCTAATTTGCTTTGAGTTAGAGACCTTTGCTCTCTTATCTTCTTAATTCTCTCTCCTATAGTTTTATCATCTATCAATTGATTTTTATTTTCTACATTTTTCAATTTATCTTCAAGACCTTTAACAGCTGTTAAGACTATAATTAAGTTTTGAGGAGCAGCATGCTCTATAGGAACTGAGACATTCAAAGATGCAATTATCTCATCTTCTTTATCTCTTATAGGTAGACCAAAACAGCATAAATATCGATAACTTTCTATATAATGCTCTGTACCAAATATTAATGATGGTTTCCCTTCTTTTAAGGCAGTTTCAATAGTACTATTTCCTACATACTTCTCTAAGTAATTTATACCTACACCTATACCTTCTCCATTAAAAGTTCCTTCAAATTCAATAGCCCATCCCTCCTTATCAGTTAAAATTATAATATGGGGAATTTTGGGCAAACTTAATGATATATCTTCTATGAATGGTCTAGCTAACCCTATTAATTCTCTATTTCTACTAAGTCTAATCTCTAGCTCTTTTTCTGATAAGTAGTTATGTTTAGGCAACTTAGGGTCGACATTCTTATCCTTGCACCTTTGCCAAGCCTTTAATATAATCTTTCTATATGTAGGATTATACTTAACGTTGTTAATTATATTATTCCATTGCTTAATCAACTTATGTGTTTTTATACTATTGGAATCCACTATCTGCACTTGTATCTCCTTTTATTATATTTAACTTGAATAATAGCTCTTCCACGACTTTTGTGAAAAATTAAATTGATAACTAATAATCAAATATAAGAAATTGGTTATCAGGAATCTGGAATCAGCATAATTCACAGCTTTCTGACTTTTGATTTCAGATTCTTAAAATTATATATGTAACTATAATTAGTGTTAATCACAAAGTTCGTTTTGAACCTGAATAATCTATATTTTAATATTTATTCACACCAATAACGTCCTATATTATTCTTATTTTATATTATACTAGAAACAAAAACCTTTTTCATTCTTTATATCACTAAATAATCTCCTACTAACATATATACTAAACACCTCAACCTTTCTGTCTACTTGGCTTATGTCACAAGATAAACTTTCCATTTAATAATTAATTGACAAAATAAAAAGAAAATGATATATTATTAAACGTTGTTACAGAAAATATCCCAAAGATAATTTTGAATTTTTTCTTGACACAATTAAGATAATTTATTATAATAGAATTTGTCGAATTGATAATTACTTCTATTTGATACACCGGAGCATGGCGCAGTTTGGTAGCGCACCTGGTTTGGGACCAGGGGGTCGCAGGTTCAAATCCTGCTGCTCCGACCAAAAATTCAGTTAACGGTTAGCAATTGACTGTCAACTAAAATAACATGCGCCTGTAGCTCAATCGGATAGAGTAGCAGACTTCGAATCTGAAGGTTGGGGGTTCGATTCCTCCCGGGCGCGCCATTTTAGATTATAAATCTTAATTAAAGTGGATCATTAGCTCAGTTGGTAGAGCACCTGACTCTTAATCAGGGTGTCGCAGGTTCGAGACCTGCATGATCCACCATCTAAAAAAGTAACTAGTAAACAGTGATGGATAAATAATAAAGTTCAAGAACTTTAAACTCTTTAAAATTTTATATAATCACTTCTCACTAATTACTGAATTCATGGGCCATTAGCTCAGTCGGTAGAGCACCTGACTTTTAATCAGGGTGTCGGAGGTTCAAATCCTCCATGGCTCACCATTAACAGCAGTTAACAGTTGAAAGTTGACGGTTGACAGTTAAGTTCA
>Ga0163226_1000200_pt1 | contig 11154 bp, 9 predicted proteins | sample MSEWel2016_07_13_2_FD_113144 | JGI IMG/M metagenome (GOLD analysis project Ga0163226, IMG submission 113144) | Subsurface microbial communities from deep shales in West Virginia, USA - MSEEL Well Study Marcellus 5H_2016_07_13 ...
CAATTTTTAAATGTCCCCCTTAAAAGGGGAGGAATAAAAAGAAGTTAAAGTCCTCTCCTTATTAGGGAGAGGATTTAGGAGAGGGTGGTTTACTCACACTCATAGCTCACACTCGACACGAAACTGTCGCAATATCTATCTATTATCTCAACCTTATTATTAATATAAATAAATCACTTAATTACCATCTTTATTCTGTGGAAGACAGATAGTAAATGTACTCCCTTGCTTAATCTCACTTTCAATCTCTATATTACCCTTATGAATCTTTACAATCCATTGGCAGATTGATAAGCCTAAGCCACTTCCACCACTAGCTCTAGAGCGAGATTTATCTACACGATAAAATCTATCAAAGATATATGCTTGGTCCTCTTTAGAGATACCGATACCACTATCCTTAATTTCGATTTTAATCTGATTATTTTCAGCTTTAGCATTGACAGCTATACTGCCTTTAGGAGGTGTATACTTAATAGAATTATCCAACAGATTTATTAATAGTTGAGTTAACATACTTTGATCACCATATAGGCTCAAACCTTGTTCAACCTTAAAAGCTATATTAATACTTTTTTTTAAAGCCAACTCCTCCATCTCTTCAATAACTATTTCAATTAATTCTGTGAAATTTAAATCTTCTTTTTCGATAGGTTGTTGATTCATATCACTGCGAGCTAATAATAACAGTTGTCCTACTAAATGACTCATGTAATCAGTCTGCTTATGAATAACTTTCAAGGCATGTCTGTACTCTTTAGTAGACCGTTTCTCTTTTAAATTCTCTTCAGCATGTACTCTAATTATAGCAATAGGAGTTCTTAGCTCATGGGAAGCATCACTGGTAAATCGCTTCTCCCTACTAAAGGCTTCTTCCAAGCGATTTAATAAATCATTTAAAGTATCTATCAAACGCCCTGTTTCATCATCACTATTTTTAGCAACTATTCTCTTTGAAAGGTTACTATGGCTTATAGCTTGAGCAGTCTTACTAATCTGATCAATAGGCTTTAAAGCTTTATAGGCCAGAAAGTAACCTCCACTACTAGCTAGTAATAAGGTTAATGGTATGCCTAATATTAAAATAGTTATTAGCTTATTTAAAGTTGCTTCTTCATCAGCTAAAGAACGTGCTAACCTCAAATATCCTATAGCATCTTGTTTATTTTTAGCTATTACAGTTACCACTACCCACTTTTCATCACTTCCACTATCCTCTAACTCTATTAGAAAATCAGATTCAGCAGGTTTAATCACCTTAGGAGTTACTTTAGTAACATATTTACCCATAAGTAACTTCCCAGATTGATTATAAAAAGCACTGATAGTTCCTTTAAAAATGATTTCTTCTAACTCTTCCTCTAATGTAAGCAGATAGGGTTCATTATCATTTTGCTCCTCTTTGCTAGCTTCTCTTAGAACTTTCTCTGCTTGAATCTGTAATTGCTTTCTTACTCTATCATGAATATAGTTTTCCATGCTCCAGTAAAGAGTTCCACTAAAAAATATCAAAACTAAGGCTAAAATAATAATATACCAAAGTGTTAATCTGACCTTAATTCTAGAAGAGAGGTTCTTTAATCTGCCTATCATCTTCTTACCACTTTCAATCTATAACCACGTCCTCTAACAGTCTCTATTAATTTTCTATCAAAATTCTTATCTATCTTCTTGCGCAGATAACGAATATAGACATCTACAATATTAGAGTTACTACCATATCTATAATCCCAGACATGTTCCTCAATTTGAGTTCTACTCAAAACTTGTCCACGATTTCTAATTAAATATTCTAAAACAGAATACTCTTTAACTGTCAACTCAATCTCTTTTCCTGCTCTAGTTACCTTGTGGGTAATAGTATCTAATACTAAATCATCTACCTTTAATACATTATTACTCTCCTCTAATTTTCTTCTAAATAAAGCTCTAATTCTTGCTCTCAATTCAGCAAAAGCAAAAGGCTTCGTTAAATAGTCATCTGCACCTAAATCTAAGCCCATCACCTTATCCTCTATTGAATCCTTAGCTGTAAGAATCAAAACAGGTACTTTATTTCCTTGACCTCTTAATTCCCTTAACACTTCTATCCCACTTTTGACAGGTAGCATTAAATCCAAGATAATCAAATCATACTGTATTACAGTAGCTAAATCTATTGCTTCTTCTCCATTATTAACAGTATCAACAGCATAACCATCTTCTTTTAAACCTTTCTGTAAGACTTCTGCCAAATGATATTCATCTTCTACTATTAACAACCTCACTTTTATCCCTGCTCCTTCCTTTAATTGCATTATAATATTATCAATTAATTTTAAATAAACTTAAAAACAAAAATTCAGATGATATCTGAATTTATTTATACCTACTACTTTAATCTTATCAAATTATTTTATTTAATAAATTGCCTTTCCCATATATCCTATATTAAAAGGATTAAATAAAAATTAAAAAAAGATTAAAATATTTTAATCTTTTTTTAATTTTTATTTTTTAAAATAATTTTACTAATTAGGATTAAAAAATCCTAATCTGAATTTCATTTCTCTTTAATACTCCTATTATAAACTTAAACAAGAAAATACTTAAAGGAGTGAGTTTATGCTAATACCATCTATATATATGTATATTTTATTTGTATCTATAATCTATTATTTAGTTAAAGAGGAGTACTGGAAAGGTTCCCTTGAAAAATTATCGATTATAATTAAAAAGAATATCAGACCATCCATCATAGTATTTATTATAACACTATTTTCAATTTCATTCTTAGATTTACCGATTTCCAAATACTTTTCTCATCAAAATAATATTAGTTTTTTGAAGCCTTTTATTAGAATTATAAATAAATTTGGAGATGGCTCCTTTATATTCCCCTTATTTATTACCCTATTAATTGTTTCTTTGTTAGTTCAACAGGAGAAGTATAAGAAGATATTATTAATCTCTCTTAGTTCTTCTATTTATGCAGGTTTATTCAATTTGTTCTTAAAGATTTTATTTAACAGAGCCAGACCCTATACTGATTTAAACCCTTATGAATTATTTGTTTATAATCATTCTAATATTTTTAAAGCAGATTATTGGAGTATGCCTTCTGGACATACTATCGTAGCCTTTGCTACTATGGTACCTCTAGTAATTCATTTTAAAAATAAACTATTAAAATCTTCTCTGCTTACTCTATCAATTTTAGTAGCCTTCGCTCGAGTATACCTCTTTAAACATTGGCTTAGCGATGTTATTATGGCTGCTTTTTTAGGCACAATAATCGGTATAATGGCTTATCAGAATAATATAAACAAAATCTCAAATAACCCCATTGAAATTCATTCAGAAATATAAAAATTCTACTAAAAACTAGTTGTAAATTCTTATTTTCTAAAAAATAACACCCAGATATACTCTGAATGTTATAATTAAGTATTTATTAATTTTAATTCTACTGACTATACAGATTATAGGTTCGTGAATCTAGAATAAAATTTAGCCATAATGCTATATAGAGATAATGGTACACTTTCGTGTCAGGAATCAGGAATCTGGAATCAGTGTTTATAACTGATTCCTGACTACTGATTCCAGATTCCTAAAAGTGTCGTAATATATCTATATAACGACATATTTAAATCTCACTCTAAAGTTGAATGACTATACCTTCTCTACTCTACTTTATAGAATTTATAGGTAAGCAACTGCTCTAATTGAGCTGGTCCCTGGCGATCCTTTTCCCACTTCTTGATATCATCTAAGCTTTTAAAAGAAGTATGGGGACTGACTAAAGACTCTAAGCGCAAATACCAAGGTTTTTCATCTATAACCACAATGGTCTTATCAGCATCTACATTGCCCCAATGGGATAATCTATGCTCATAGAAATTTCTACCCTGCCCATTCTGCCAATATGTAATTATCCGTTTAGCTTTAATCTCTCCTACTAAAACTGCACCATCAGGTGCTTTCTCTTTAATACTTCCTATTCTACCTTCTAATAAAGGTAGATGATTGACAAAGCCTTCTGGTGAACGGGTATAATCAAAACGAACCTTTCCTAAAAACTCTGTTACCTTAGAAAAATTAAAAGTAACCATAATTCCTGTTCTAATATCCCTCTCATCAAACTTTTCATCTAAGAGATTTTCATATAAAGCTCCTACTTTGTATCCTTTCCAATCAAATCCCAAATAAAGACTATAACCTGGACCACTTCTACCTAACTGATAGGGCCTTCCCTCTCTTTTAACTGGCCCTCCAGGATGGCGCAGAGGTAAATCTCCAGCCCTAGCCTCAAAATCTACCATTCCAAATTTATCACGATAGAAGATATAGTTTTCTATTAAATTACTACCATCACGTTCCCCAAATCCCCAATTGATACCTGTGATATGATAACCTAAGCCATATTTACTATTATAATCTAAAGTTAGCATTTGACCATTATAACCAGTTTCAGCATTCTCATAACGCAAATCCTCAGTTCCTGGTACTTGATCAAAGGTAGATATTAAATCTGGATTTGGAAATCTTAAATATCTCATCTTACCTATCTTCAAGCTCCCACTTAAAGTACCTAATTGCCCATAGTGATAACCATAACTCTCTATGTAGAGCTCATCAAAGTTAGGGTCAAAACCCTCAATTGTATCAAGCTTCTTATTAGACCTTAAAATTGAATTCACTCTTATCCCAGGTGCTAAATCGACATTTGATTTTAATTGTAAATTTCTTAATTTAAAATGATCATTCCAAAAATGAGCCCCTACACTCAAATCCCAGTTACCATTAAATCTCCCTATATAAGGAAACCACCAATCACTTTCTATCTCTTCTGTAGCATTAACTCCACTTGCTAATATTGCATTTAGAATAAAGATTATAAGTACATATCTTAGTACTCTTTTCAATCTAATTTCTCCTTCCTATCTTTAGCTTGCTCTACTTATGGTAAAGCCAAAAATATTACAAATATTTTATATTAATAATTATTATGTTAATTTATAACCTAAAGATAAAAACAATTTTTTGCCACGAATCTCACTAATCTCCACGAATTATTCCAAGATAAGTTGAGATATTAAATTAAGATTTTGATTTTATCCGTGTTTCATTTGTGTTAATTCGTGGCTAAAGAAGTTTAAATTTTTTCATATTCTCTATAATATAGATATTTAAATTTAAACTACTTCCCAAATAATAATCTTCCCAAAAATGGCCGATGAATGTCAACAGCCTCTTGAGGGCATAGTTCTTGACAACAAAAACAACGAATACACTTATCCAAATCTGCCTCAACACAGCTATCGGTCTTAGTAATTATCTTTGGGGGACAGCTCTGAATACAGACACCACACTGTATACACTTATCTTTTTGGAAGATAGGCTTGGGTCGCTTATGAGAAAGTAGCCATTTAGCAATTGGAGTAGGTAATCTGAGAGTCAACAATTCAACAGAATCCTGAATAGTTGGTGCTACAAAGGAATATTGCTCTACCTCTTCACCTAAAAGCTCAACCTCCTCTAATTGATAGATAAGCCCTCTATCCTTAGCAATTTTAATGGTAGGAATCGATAATGGATCTAATTTGGCTATTTTAGCCATTACTACATCTATAGCAGTAGGATTGGGACTGATTAAGATAGTATTTAATTTGATAGGTTCTCCTCCTGTAGGACCCTCTCCCTCCATTCCTATAATCCCATCCATAATTGTTAAATCTGGATTAGTAGCCAAGGCTATATCCATTAAAGCATTGGAAAAATCATCAATCTCCTGCATTTTCATATGATACTCTGCTTTTAACAGGCCCGGAATAGCACCAAACATATTCTTAACTCCACCGGTCATCTTAGTCAGCCCATGACTTTTAAATTTAGGCAAGTTGATTATCACATCAGCATCACTAATAAATTTACCTAGGGTTATATTCTTCAAAACCTTGCCTTCAGTAAAAGGACTTTGAACCTCATCAAAATTCCAATTCAGCTCTGCTCCAGTATTTTTGGCTACATCTTCCATTCCAGTCTTACGATAAACTCTCTTCACCATCGATTCATTGAAAGGACCACCAGGGCTATCACCAATAATAACCTTTGCACCAACCTCCTGTACTAACTCTGTTACTGCTTGAACTAAGGCAGGATGAGTTGTAGCAGATTTTTCTATTTTTTTGGCCATAACTAAATTAGCCTTTAAAAGTACCTGTTGATTAGGCTGAACAAAGGCCTCTATTCCACCCCACGGTGCCAAACCTCTCTTTAAATTTTCCCTTATTAACTTGACATCATAATCATTACATTTTAGCACCATTACTCGATTATCTTTAAAGCCCATTAGAGTCTCTCTCCTTCAATATAAGATATATTTATAGTTTCTATTATTAGGTTAAAATTCCTTTAAATATATAAGAATAAAAAAGACTGAACATCTTTAATTAAAGATGTTCAGTCTTTTTAGATTTAATTCATATTTATTTCATATCTGACGGAAGAAGACTTAATACCCCTTGTGTCATAGAAGAAGCTTGAGAGAGTATAGCTTCCCCTGCTTGTTTTAGTATTTGTCCTTTAGTCATTTTCATAACCTGTTTAGCCATATCAGCATCCTCAATTTTAGAATTAGCCGAAGTTAGATTAGATTCAGAATTTGCAACATTATTATATATGTGATTTAAACGATTTTCATAAGAACCAAATTTTCCGCGCTCTTTAGACACTTGACTATTAGCTTTATCTAGCTTTTCAATAGCTTTCATAGCCTCTTCTATAGGATCAACTTTAATATCATCTATACCTAAGTTAGTAGTACGAGCATCGGTCAATTCAATTCTTAATTCATCTCCTAAATTTGGTCCCACTTGTAACCTAAGAGTAGATGGTTCTAGTTTCTGACTATTATCTCCTTCTACTTTATCTACATTAGTTTTTAGATCATCTACTAATTGATTTAATTTATCAGTGATATCATCAGAACTGGATGGTGAATAGTATTTTCCTCCTGTAAAATCAACAATTTCATCAAAATCACCTTCACTTATTGTACCAGCCATTCCAAATACATAGGTTTGAATATCATCACTATCAAAACCATTTTTAATATTAGTACCTTCTAATGTATTTTTAGCAGTTTCTTCACTAGAAAAGTATCCTGATTCATACTTAGCAGCTTCATCATATGCATCAGTAAATAAAACAAATGCCTTATGTGCTCCTTCTCTATAACCTAATCGTTTACCAATGTCACCATCAGGATAAGCCCTATCAATTTGTTCATAAGGTCTGGTCCAACTATCTACTTTACTTGTATTATCAATATTAGATTTAATCTTATCAGTATCACTTTCAAAAGATGAATATGTATCCTTAATTGAAATTCTACCGTCATTAGTCATATTCACCACTGCCACTTGAGCGTCTGTTGACTGACCTAATTCTTCTACAAAAGATTTAGTCCCTTCTTTTACAGCAGTAATATCACCATCTGTCATGCTTGCAGAATAATCAATATGAAATACAATATCTAATTTAGGTGTAGTACCGGAATTGCTTGGCTGTGAATTAACCTTAAATTTAGGAGACAAAGGCTTTATCCCATTAAAATCTGTACCATGAGCAATATCATCAATCCCCGCTTTTAATTGCTCTATCTCTTTTTGAACCTCTTTTCTATCATTCTCAGTTAATGTTCCATTACCTGCTTGAACTGCTAACTCCCTCATTCTATGTACTTGGCTCTGTATCTCCCCTAAACCAGACTCAGCAGTCTGAACTAAGGATATTCCATTCTGAATATTATACTTAGCCATCCTTAATCCTCTAGTCTGTGCCTTCATTTTCTGTGCAATAGCCATCCCTGCCGCATCATCGGCAGCTTGATTAATCCTCTTTCCTGAAGACAATTTACCCAAAATTTTAGTCTGTTCTTTACTATTAACTTTTAGTTTATTATATGCATTTATAGCTGCCAAATTGCTCTTTATTATCATCAGCAAAACCCCCTACAGAAATGCAAAAATCGAAATGTTATTTATATAACAATAATACTATAATTATTATTTTATGTCAAATAATACTCTTAAATCCATATAACACATTTCCCTTTAATTAATCATAATTTAAATATTAAAAACGGGTACTCTGATTTCTCATAGTACCCTTAGCTTCTAAGCAAAATGTAGAATAAATTGAATTAATAGATTTGCTATTATCCCTGCCAAGATATCATCTAACATGATGCCCACTCCACCATGAAACTTCTGAAGGTTACGAATTGGTGGTGGTTTTAAGATGTCAAAAACTCTAAATAGTACAAAAGCAGGAATTAACATAGTAGGTGCCAAATTATACATAGCAACCAATAAACCAGCAAACTCATCTACTACAATCTGAGGTGCATCCTTCTCACCAAAGAGATTTTCAGCATGATGAGAGAGAAAAGTACCAAGTATAAATACTATAAAAACCAAAGGAAAACCCACTAATCCCATGCCAAACTTAAAAGCAATCCATAATAAGATAGTCGCTACTAAAGTTCCTACCGTTCCTGGGGCATAAGGGCTAAGTCCACTATAAAATCCAGTGGCAAGAAATTCAACTACCTTATCTATGCTCCATCCTTTCATTCACTAATCAACTCCTTAGACTTTAATAAGTAATCTAGACCAGAAATTAGAGTCAATATTACAGCAATCCATAACAAAATATTAGAAAAAGGTAAATCTAAGATTAAAAATATTATCGAAAAAATCTGAGCATTGGTCTTATACTTCCCTAAATTACTTGCTGCAATTACAACTCCTTCAGCAGCAGCCAAAATTCTCAAACCTGTCACAGCAAATTCACGACTGATAATAATAACTGCTGGCCAAGCACTGATGGCTTGCATATCAACTAAAGAGATAAAAGCCGCTGAAACTAATAATTTATCAGCTAAAGGATCGATAAACTTCCCTAAATTAGTTACTAAACCATCCCTTCTAGCAATATAACCATCTAATGCATCGGTAATTGCAGCTAGAATAAAGACTCCTAATGCTAAATATCTTCCTATATCACCTAAAGACTCTAACAATAAAAAAATCATAAAAATTGGTACTAAAGCAATTCTAAGCAAAGTCAATTTATTTGGTAAATTCAAATTCATTCAATTTCCACTCCTACTAAATCATACTCATAGGCCTGGCTAACCTTGACCTTAATCATATCACCTATCTTAGCTGATGTACCCTCTACATAAATAACTCCATCAACATCAGGAGCATCTCGGCGAGTCCTTCCCACCATAATAGCTTCTTCTTCTGATTGGACTTCTTCTAATAAAACTTCAACTACTTTCCCAACCCAGGCCTGATTTCTTCGATATGAGATATCTTCTTGTATACTCATAACCCTTTCATATCGCTCCTGCTTTCTATCTTCAGGAATCTGACAAGGCATTTTTGCAGCTACAGTCCCTTCTTCTTGAGAATAAGTAAACGCCCCTAAGCGATCAAATTCTGCTTCTTTGACAAAATCAACTAGAGTCTCAAACTGTTCTTCACTCTCTCCTGGAAATCCTACAATCAGTGAAGTTCTTAAAGTAATATCGGGAATTCTCTTACGTAATTTCTTGATAGTTCTTAATACATCCTTTTTAGTCCCACCACGATTCATCTGCTTTCTAATCTCATTATCTGCATGTTGTACTGGCAAATCAAGATAATTTAAGATACGACCTTCTGTAGCAATCACATCAATCATCTCATCAGTCAAATGGCTTGGATAAGCATATAGTAATCTAAACCATCTAATAGTATCAACAGTTAATAACTCTTTTAAGAGATCTACTAATTTTGACTCCCCATAAAGATCAATCCCATATTGGGTTATATCTTGGGCAATAATATTAACTTCCTTCACACCTGCTTGAGCTAATTGCTCAACCTCTTCTTTAATATTTTCAATTGATCTACTCTTTAAAGTTCCTCTTAATTGAGGAATAATACAATAAGAACAACAGTTGTTACAACCTTCTGCTATCTTAACATAGGCTGTATGATCTGGTGTTAGATTAGTTCTAGGTAGATAGCGATCATAATCAAATTCAGGATTAGTAACCTCTATTCTCTTCTTGCCACCAAAGGCATCATTAATAACCTCTACAATTGCATCAAAGTTCCCTGTCCCTATAATAGCATCAACCTCTGGCATCTCTTTTTTCAGCTCTTCACTATATCTTTGAGATAAGCAACCAGTCACTATTAGTACTCACAGTTACCATCCTTCTTATACTCAGCCAATTCCAAGATACTATTAATCGACTCTTCTTTAGCATCAGAGATAAAGCCACAGGTATTAACTATCAATACTTCAGCTTCATCATACTTCTTAACTATCTCATGTCCACCTTCTCTAATCAATCCCAACATAATCTCAGAATCCACTTGATTCTTAGCACAACCTAAACTTAACAATCCTATTTTACTCATTTTAAAAAGTCACTCCTCTTATAACTTATTATCTTGTATACTGGCAGATATATATATACGGTATTTTAATTTGCCTAATTATTATATAGCTTTTCACCATCTTAATTAAAAAATCCTTTATTAATAGTAAGATTTAATACTATATAAGTTGAATTATTAATTTTTAATTAAGGCTCTTCCATGATTTTTGTGAAAAATCAGATTGATAACTAATAATAAAATATAAGAAATCGGTTATCAGGAATCTAGAATCAGTATAATTCACAGCTTCCTTACTCCTGGTTCCTAAAGTTATATTTTAGGATATAACTATTGTTAATCACAAAGCTTGTTGTTGAACCTTAATTAATAAAATTGTTTAATTCAATCTATAACACTATATACTAAAATAAATACTAACTATTAAACGAAGATAAGAGAGCACGATTGCTCCCTTATCTCTATAACTATTTCATTATATAATATTTACTTATTTACTTCAAAGAATTTAATTAATTTTAATTAGTTCATATCTCTTAAAATATATAATTTAACCTTATTATAAATGTCTAACCCTGAAATTAAACTTAATGGGTATATTGCGACACTTTAAGTTTTAGCTACGGGTTTTAACCCGTAGTGTAACATATCACCATCACCACAGGTTGAAACCTGTGGCTAGTAAATTTATCATTATAAAAAGTGTCGC
>Ga0163226_1000201_pt1 | contig 11154 bp, 11 predicted proteins | sample MSEWel2016_07_13_2_FD_113144 | JGI IMG/M metagenome (GOLD analysis project Ga0163226, IMG submission 113144) | Subsurface microbial communities from deep shales in West Virginia, USA - MSEEL Well Study Marcellus 5H_2016_07_13 ...
CTTTAGGAATCAGGAGTCAGGGACCAGTTATCAGTAAAACAGACTGATTCCAGATTCCCGATTCCTGACACAAAAGTGTTACATTATCTTTCTATTGTTTCATTCTAGAGTTGTTTATCTATAAATTCTTCTTTATAAATATCTCTTAAAATTGTTTGGATACCTTTACTCACCATATTAAGTCTCAGAGCATAGTATATAGTATCCGCTGGTAATATTTCCTAAAAGAAAGAGGAGTGTTAGATGAATAACAACAGATTAGAAAATTATAAAATGAAGTCAGAGCCTATTGGAAAGGGAAATTTCTCATCTGTTTACTTGGCTGAAGACATTAAACAGCAATGCGAGGTTGCAATTAAAGTATCCTCTCATATTAATATGACTAAGCATGAAGCCTTCATAATGGAGAGTTATGGAAATCATCCATTTTTACCTAAATTTTATGAATTCTTTATAAAAGAGAGTAAAGCTTATATTGTAATGGAATACTTCCCAGGAGTAAGAATTGGACATTGGAACTATCATTCCACAGGGAAAAAGAGGAGTAAAGAAGATGCTATTCTTATCACATTAAATATCTTAGAAGGTTTACAACGTCTTCATCAAATAGGATTTGCTCATCATGATCTCTTACCTAAAAATATACTGATTATGAATGATAACCCAAATAGGATAAAATTGATCGATTTTGGGCTAGCAAAACCTCTAAACTCAGAAAAAAACCAGAGATATAAAATAAATGACCTATCTGTAGCAGCAAGTATGTGTATTTATTTAATCAATGGAGTCGTTTCAAAGCCAAGAATAGATGACCTAGAATCACTGGAGGATGATTTAAAAGAGGTTTTATTCAAAGCCTATCACCCTAATATTGAGCAGAGGTATCAATCTGCAAAAGAGTTTATTAAAGCTTTGAACCCTTTAGTTTAAAAATCATGAGGATGATTAATATATAAGAGCATAAAAAGACTCTAGTAACAAAGTTGTTACTAGAGTCTTTTTATTGTATTTAAGTTTTTATTTTTTAACCATTTACCTTCTCCAAAGCCTGCTTTAAATCAGCAATAATATCCTCTACTCTTTCAATTCCTACAGATACTCTAATTAAATTATCTGTAATACCTGCTGCTAGCTGGTCTTCTGTTGATAACTGTTCATGAGTAGTAGAAGCTGGATGAATAATTAAAGTTCTAGCATCTCCAACATTGGCTAATAATGAACATAACTCCACATTATTAATCAATTCCTTACCAGCTTTCACTCCACCTTTAATTCCAAAGCATAACATTCCACCAAAGGCTTTTTGTTGCTTCTTAGCAAGCTCATGATGTGGGTGGCTCTCTAAACCTGGATACCTAACCCATTCTACCTGAGGATGAGCTTCTAACCATTGAGCTACCTGCAATGCATTTTCAGAGTGTCGCTCCATTCTAAGTGCTAAAGTCTCTAAACCTTGAATGAATAACCATGTATTGAAAGGGCTTGCTGCGGGTCCAATATCACGATAACCTTCTACTCTTGCTTTTAATAGAAAATCGGCAGGGCCTACAATAATTCCACCAATTGAGCTACCATGACCACCGATATATTTAGTAGCTGAATGGACTACAATATCAGCTCCAAATTCGATTGGTCGAGATAAGTATGGTGTACAGAAGGTATTATCAACTACTAATTTTAAATCATGTTTATGGGCAATTTCTGCCACTTTTTCGATATCTACTATATCCAAAGTAGGATTTCCTGGGCTCTCCAAATATAAGAACTTAGTATTTTCAGTGATAGCTTCTTCCCAAGCATTAAGGTCATGGGGATCAACAAAGTTAGTATCAATTCCATACTTAGGTAAAGTTACATCAAATAAGTTATAAGTACCTCCATATACATACTTAGATGATACTATCTCCCCTCCACCTTCAGCTAAAGTAATCGCCGTTAAATGAATCGCAGACATACCTGACGAAGTAACTAGTCCAGCTTCTCCACCCTCTAGCTCTGCTAATCTCTTTTCAAATACATCATGGGTAGGGTTCATAATTCTTGAATAGATATTACCTGCTTCCTCTAAAGCAAATAACCTAGCTGCATGGTCTGCATCATCAAAGACATAAGAAGTCGTCTGATAAATAGGTACTGCTCTTGAGTTTTGACTATCCTGTTTTGGACTATAACCTCCATGTAATGCAACTGTTTCAAATCCATATTTTCCTTCTCTACTACTCATTTTATTAACTCCTCCTTAAATTATAATTAACTATTTTCTAAATAGAATTTAGCAAAATCACCTAAATTGTAACTCTTAAGTTCACTTAAATCTTCATTAACCAGTTTAAAGAAACAATCAGGGATTTCATTACCTGCAAGATTCTTCTTAATACAAGGATCACAACCTAGAGAATGATTATTAGGGTGATTCTTACATTTTAAATTATCACAACTACAAAAATGTTTAGTGCTCAACTTTATTCCTCCTAAATAAAAAACCTCTTCGCCAAGAAGAGGTTTAAAATTTCTATAGACCACTTCTTATCTCTCAATACCTTTAAGGTATCGCTGGAATTGGCACCGCCATAGTAACTAATTACTACTGGTTGCCGGGCTTCATCGGGCCAGTCCCTCCACCACTCTTGATAAGATTAATATTTTCTATTTTTTATAATAATAACATAAGCAAGTAAACCTGTCAAGGTTTACTTATTAATTTTCTTCAACTTTTTGTTGTTTACCTTGATTTAAATAATTTATATTTTCATTAATAATATCATCAACCACCTGCTCTGGACTGATAGTCTTCAACCAAAACTCTTGATAATGTTTATCGATGATCTTATTCAGCCCTTCTTTTAAGTCATAATTAGAAGTTATACTTCTATAGACACCTCTGTCAACATAACTTAGCATCTCTTTTTTAAGATTACTGCTTAACTTGACACTATCTTGCCAACTTCTTTGCAAAGGTAGATAAGCAGGTATAGCCTTCAATTTTTGAGCTAAATATAAATTCTTTTCTTGGTTGATGAATTTAGCAAATTGGTAGACTGCTTTACTATGATCATCTCCTTGATACTCTTGTTGTCTAAAAAGAAGTAGAGAGGTAACTTTTATCGGTACTTTATGATTGCTCGAATTACTTGGAATAGGTAACAAGCTTATATCAACATATCTCTCCTTGTGATCTCGCTTAAGCAAATTATTTAATAAGAAGATATTGATAGGTGCTATTATTCCAGCATCCCCTTCCCACAAGCCTGCTATTAATCGTTTATTCATCTTATTGATCTTCCTTGGAAATATCCTTTCTTTACGTAATTTATCTAGAAAAATAAAGATCGTCATTAAAGTCTGCCTATTTAAAGAACTACCATCGGCAGAGAGTAAATTATCATCTTCCATAGTAGTCAGTAACTGATAAAAGATCTCTGAGTTGTAAGGATTAAAGACAATATAAGCATCATCATGTGAGTCTTTAACCTTAATAGCACTCTGAAGAAATTCATCCCAGCTCCATCCCTGGGATTTGATTTTAATTAAATCCACTCCACTTGCATTTAACATCTTCTGATTAGCTACCCAAGTTTGAGGAATTAGCCAGTTAGGTAACCCCCAAATCTTATTATTATATACTAAAGCCGATATCCCTCTATACTTATCTCTATCACCTTCTTCAAATAAAAGGTTAACAGGTATCTGTAACTCTTTGCTAATTAGCTTACTAGAGAAGATATCATCGTAAATATCTGGTGGAGTACCCAAACTTAGTGATTCCCTAAGCTTCTCTTCTCCCGTAGAGAAAGGTAATAGCTGATAGGTAACCTTGATATTATGAAACTTCTTATTGAACTGTTCAATTGACTCTTGGAGAAACTGCTTATAATCTTCATCGTGACCTATCAAAAGATCATAATCCCAATAGCTAACATGATATTCTTTATCGGGATTTATCATTACTTCAGGATCAATAGTAAAGGGTTTAGACCTACTTTGATACTTAAGATAGAAAGTAATCCCCCCACTTGCTATAGCAATAGCCAACATGATAGCTATAATTAGCTTCCAATTTAAAGTTTTCTTTGAACTTTCAGTCAATGCTTCTTTTCCTCCTCTCTTCTACTTGATATTTAAAATATAAAAAGTATTATCATCAGCAACTAAGTCATCCTTTAAACCATAAAAAAGTTTAAACTCCTCCATGGCATCCTTGCTATCTTTTCCAAACCTACCGTCGGTATAACCTGGATTAAAACCCTGCTTTCTCAATTCTTCTTGCAAGATCAAGACATCTTCACCTACTCTACCAGGATCAATATTATATTTCATCTCCACACTATCTCTAGTACCAATAATCTTAACTCTAGTCCCTACCTTCACCCACTCAAAAAGTACTTTAACATCACGATTGAACATTCTAATACAACCATGGCTAGCAGCTCTTCCAATAGAACCAGGTTTGTTAGTACCGTGTATCCCATAAATTCCCCAAGGGACATTTAATCTCATCCACCTAACTCCAAAACCACCACCCCAATCTTTATCTTTAGCAATCACAGCCCACTCACCAACAGGAGATTTAGTAGAAGGTTTGCCTATGGCTACAGGAAAGCTATGAAATGCTTCTCCATTGGCATAGACTGTCATCTGGCGTTTATAACCATTTACTAAAATAGAAACTTCACCTTTAGGTAAAGCTAACTTATTGTTGCTTGCTTTTAATGGTAAGTCTTTAGTCAATTCATCACCTAATTTAAACCACGTCTGATCAGTTACTATACCAGTCTCCTCTAATCCCCTGTTGTATTGAAAATTTCTAACAGCTAAATAAGTTTTCCAATCATAGGTTGAATTTAAATCACCTTGATAAAAGCCTAGCTCCTTTAATTGGGATTGTAGTTCCCAAATATCATCTCCCTTAAGTAGTGGATTTTGTAAAGAAAGTTGTCTTACAGATTGACAACTGCAATGGTTATTGACTTCTCTAGCTGAACTATTAGGAAGAATTAAAGTTGAAATTAGTAAAGATAAGAGCAATATCCTCATTGTTGTTAACTTCAATCTTATTACCTCTTTTCATATATTATCTTATCAATAATTATGTGAAAATCACCTATAATATACAAATTAGCTCCTTTACAATATCAATTTTTTAAACAGATAAGCAAAAGTTCTCATATACTATTATAAACTTATAAAGGGGGCTTATTAATATGTGCTGTTTAGATTCAATCTCACCAGAGAGTTTGGCAGTACTAGCTACATTAATTGGAGTTATATTAGCTAATGATTTAGATGCCAATTCCCAAAACTCTTTGGGTAATTTTTTCGAAGCCCTTGGACAGACGATATTAACAATTGCAGCCCAAGAACAATGTCTAGGTACTGATGAAAACGGAAATTCGCAATATGAAAGATTAGAAAAAAAGATTAAAGAACTTAGTTTAGAAATCAATGAGTTAAAAAAGGAAGAATAGCCATTTTATGTCTATTCTTCCTTACTCTTAAAATATTTTAGATAGTTAGAGGTTGGGTAGTACTGATTATTCTTTACTCGTACTTGCCTTTACTTATATGGATTGATAGTAATAACCTCTACCTCATCGATAGCCTTTTCAATCAAATCATCTATATGTAAATCCTTCTCTCCTTCTTGCACATCTTCTGGAGTAGCTTTAGTAGCGGGTTTTTCTGGGACAAAGACTGTACAACAATCTTCATATGGTTGAATTGAAGTCTCATAAGTCCCAATTCTTTTAGCAATTTCAATAATTTCAACCTTATCTAAACCAATCAATGGTCTAAAAACAGGCATCTTAGGAACCATATTAGTAACATACATCGATTCCATCGTCTGACTAGCTACTTGTCCCATACTCTCACCTGTTAACAGCGACTTTCCTCCATTATTTACAGTAATCTGTTCAGAAATTCTCATCATAATCCTTCTCATGATAATCGTAGTTAATTCAGCTGGGCATTTATCATTCATCTCTGTTTGAATGTCGGTAAAGTGAACCACATGTAACTTAGTCTCCCCTTGGTATGTAGCCAAAATTTCTGCTAAGTCGATAACCTTCTCTTTAGCTCTATCACTGGTAAAAGGGAAACTGTGAAAGTAGATTGGTACTATCTTAACTCCACGCTTCATCAGCATCCAACCTGCTACAGGACTATCAATCCCCCCTGATAATAATAACCCTGCTGTTCCTGTTACTCCAACAGGTAACCCACCACAACCAGGGATATCTTGGGTATAAATGTAGACAGCCTTCTTTCTAACCTCCACATTGACCATCAATTCCGGGTTATGTACATCTACCTGCAAACGTCCATCTTCTGTATTAATTAGGATATGGGCTCCTAATTCTCTATTTAACTCCATACTATTTAGGGGGAAAGATTTATTATTACGGCGAGCATTGACCTTGAAAGTAGTTACTCCTGAACTAGGTAAAGCCTCTTGCACCATCTCCAAACAATTCTTCTTGACCTCATCTACATCAAGCTCTACTTCACGGGCCGGAGCGATACCAACAATCCCAAAGACCTTCTGTAATTTACTAATAACCTTATCTCTAGCAAGATCAGTCTCTACATAAATTCGACCATAGGTCTTATAAACATCCAATTCATCAGAATCTTTCTTCAAAGTCTTGATAATGTTAGAAATTAACTTATCCTCAAACATAAATCTATTTTTACCCTTTAAACCAATTTCCCCATAACGGATCAAATATAACCTTTTCACTTTCATCACCTCTGCATTATTTTTCTCAGCATTTTAACAGCATCTTTTAGCTTATCTACTGTGTAGTTTATCTCTTGCTCAGTTGTTGTTGGAGCAAGACTGAATCTAATTGCCCCTTCAATTAATTTAGGATTGACCTTCATAGCTTCTAAAACGTAACTTGGTGTATCCTGTTTTGAGGAGCAGGCTGCTCCTGTTGATAGATAGATATTATCCCGCTCTAAAGTATGAATTAAGACTTCACCCTTTACTCCAGCAAAGGAGATATTAGCAATATGTACTGCTCCAGTATGAATATCTGGTCCATTAAGAGAACTCTCTTCAACCTCAGTTAAGATTCTATTGATTAGTAGCTCCTTTAATTGATAGATTCTATACTTATCATCTTGACTAGGAAGTAACTCTACAGCTTGACCAAAACCAGCAATTCCAGGAACATTCTCAGTTCCAGGTCTAATTCCAGACTCCTGCTTACTGCCTGAGATCAAATTATCTATTCTTGTTCCTCTCTTGATGTATAATGCCCCTGTTCCCTTAGGACCATGGATCTTATGAGCACTGATAGAATATAAGTCGATACCTAGTTTAGATAAGGGAATATCTACTTTACCAAAAGTCTGTACCCCATCTACATGAAAATAGAGGTTGTCATAGTCGGCTACTAATTCACTAATCTCAGCTAAGGGCTGTATAGCTCCAGTTTCATTATTAACCCCCATAATACTAACTAAAATTGTCTCATCATTTAAATATTCCTTTAACTCTTCTAAATCAACAATACCTTCCCTGTTGACCTTAAGGTATTTGACATCATACCCTTTACTTTCAAGTCTCTTAAAAACATTTAAGACCGACGGATGTTCAATAGAGCTAGTAATCAACCGCTTCCCATAGCGCTTTAATGAATTAATAGCCCCTTTAATAGCTAAATTATTGGATTCCGTACCCCCAGAGGTGAAATATATCTCTTTAGCACTAACATCTAATTTAGATGCGATAGTCTTTCTAGCCTCTTTAATCATCTTCTCTGCTGCTATACCCATTCTATGTAAAGAAGAAGGATTACCATAGGTTGTAGTCAAAGCTACTTTCATCTTCTCTACAACCTCTGGATAGGGTTTAGTAGTTGCTGCATTGTCTAAATAAATCTCTTCCATAAAAATTCCTCCAGTGAGTGTGAGTTATGAGTGTATGTGAGCTATTATTAAGCAGTTCTCAACTCGCATCCACACTTTACTTTATTTATCTAAAACATTCAAAGAAAACTCCATCTAAGCCATGTATTAGGTGGAGATGAATTTGGATAATATTTGCAAGGTTCAACACCTTCAAATATTCAAGTTACTATGATACAATATTAAATACAAGGTTATAAAAAACAGTAATGCTAACCTACAACTTAGGTTCAGCCCCTTGTCGTACAAGTGAATATATGGAGTTACAAACACTAATCCTTGTTTGTGTAAAATATTCAAGGTATCGTAAGGATTAATGTATTCCCAGAATAGCATAGTGCTATGAGGGATAATGGGTTTGTGGGCAGCCCTTAGTGAATAAGGTAATCTACACTTGTAGAGGAAACTTAAAATACAAACTTCACTAAAAAGCTACGAGTAACCTATACCTATATAGTATTTGTGAAGTATAGCGAAGCTCCATCTAAATCTTGTTTTTGATTTAGGTGGTGAGGTTCACATAATTATAATTTAGTAGCTACCGACTCTAATTTTTGATACATAGTAGCCTCTTTATCACGGCGGTCATCAATCTTAATATTAGTATATACTCGTTGAGCTTCATTATTAAAAGGAAGCTCGTGTAATTTTTTTATGATATCAAAGATAATATCTAGCTCTCCTTCGATAATACTACCCATTGGTGTTAACTGATAATGAATATGCTCCTCTTTAGCTAAAATCTGCTGACAACCAGCTACATATTTACTTAAACTAGTATCACCAGTTCCTAAAGGTACTACACTTACTTCTACAATAGCCAAATTTATCACCCCAAAATTCAATTAATAATTTCTTTTACTTTTCCCTCGTTGTTTACTTGTTGCTTGTTGCTTCTCACTACCCTAATACTGCCTTATTATTATATCAATTTAAGGATAAAATTAAAAGTATTCAAGAGATTTTATATAATATAACTTGATAAAATAGGTTGAAAATTGACATCTATCACTAAAAAGAATAAACTATTAATATATAAAGTTAAAGATTAAGTCTAAGACTTAATAAGAATTAGGAGAAAACTTATACTTGAGATTAGACTTAATCTTAGTATAGGAGGTGTATCTAATGAAGATTGGTGGCAGAGCTTATAAAAATGGTGTCAGACTAGTTGGTCCACACTACTCTGTTAAAGCCTATTACCAGGATGGAAGATTGAAATATAGCATAGGAAAGAAACTGGTTAAAGATAATAAATTTATCACTCTGATTAAAAAAGCACCTATAATTAGAGGAATTTATAGTTTATTTATAGCACTTATCTCTTTTTTCAAAGAGGCTACAGGAAACCCTAAAAGATATTGGCCTATATTGTTACTTTTAATCATAGATGTTATAGTAGAAGGTTATTTAACTTTAATGCCTAAAAGTAGTACTAGGTTATTGAGCTTTATTCCAGACTTTAATATATATTTAGATATCTTAATTTGGGTCTTTATTGCTTTTTTGTTAAGAGCAACTCTGTTAAAGGAGACCTTTAAATTCCATGGCGCTGAGCATAAAGCTGTAAATTATTATGAAGGCAACTTTGAAAAAGGCTTAATAGAACAATCTAGGCTGGCAAACCGTTGTGGAACCAATCTGGTGGTATTTTATATGATCTTTCTTAACTTACTTATCTTGACTGGGATTAATATTAATGAATTCTTAATAAATCTTCTTGCTATAGGTGTTGCTTATGAAGTTATAACTTATGCCCCAAATAGCATTTTATCAATTGCTTATTTAGTACAACGCTTTACTACCATAGAACCTGATGAGAAACACCTTAAAGCAGCAGAAACAGCACTAAGAATTTTACTTACTAAGGAAGAAGGTCAGTGAAGAGTAACAAGTGATGAGTAAAATTAGTTATAAATTTTATAGGTATGTGAATTCAAAATGAAACTTAATGGATATATTGGGACTGTTTTAGGAATCAGGAGTCAGGAACCAGTTATCAGTAAAACAGACTGATTCTAGATTCACGATTCCTGACAAGAAAGTGTGTTATTATCTCTATATAGCGTTATGGCTAAATTTTATTCTAGATTCACGAACCTATATAGATATCCAAGTCTAAAGTGTAATTTAATGGGGATATTGTGACACCTTTAGGAATCAGGAGTCAGGGACCAGTTATCAGTAAAACAGACTGATTCCAGATTCCAGATTCCTGACACAAAAGTGTTACATTACCTTTCTATTGTTTCATTCTAGAGTTGTTTATCTATAGATAAACAACTCTAAAGTGAGATTTAAATATATAGTGAGTCAATGTTAGAAATGGTTTTTTACTCCAAACTACAGACTACTTACTAGTTACGTTTATCCCAATAGAGTTGAATGACTGTACTTTTTAGATTTTACTGCTTACTCATTACTCGTCACTGATAACTATATTTTTATTGTTGAGGTGATATAATGAAAAGGATAATTGGTGTAGATATTGATGCAGTATTGACCGATGAAGGGCGTGGTGAAGATAATATCTGGTACAGAAATATCTGTACTTACTTTAATTTAGAAGGTAGGGTTAGTAATGTTTATGATTTTAGGGATGCTTATGGCTTAACTAATGAAGAGGTAGAAGATTTTATAGAGGAGAAAGGGCTAGAGATATTCAAAACCGTCCCTCCTCGCCCTAAATGTAAAGAAGTCTTAGTTAGACTAGAAGCTAAAGGATATCAAATTATTCTGGTAACTGCTAGACCTGAAGAGAATAATCAGGTAACTTTAGAATGGCTAAATAAACATGAAATTCCCTTCGATAAACTCTATCATAGTGATGATAAGATAACTATATGCAAAAAAGAAGAAATAGAATTATTTATTGATGATAATCCTGAACATCTAATTCCAATGATAGAAGCTTTAAATATCCCTGTGTTTTTAATGAATATGGATCATAATCAAGAACATGAGCTAAGCTTTAATCGAGTAAATAATTGGGATGATATTGAAGAGAGAATATTAGAATATTTTGAGTGAAAAGAAAGTTAAGAATACAAACACCCTATAGGAGATATTTTTTATATATCTTATAGGGTGTTTGTATAATATATTTATCCTTAAATATATAGATATCCAAGTCTAAAGTGTAATTTAATGGGGATATTGTGACACCTTTAGGAATCAGGAGTCAGGGACCAGTTATCAGTAAAACAGACTGATTCCAGATTCCCGATTCCTGACACAAAA
>Ga0163226_1000202_pt1 | contig 11147 bp, 10 predicted proteins | sample MSEWel2016_07_13_2_FD_113144 | JGI IMG/M metagenome (GOLD analysis project Ga0163226, IMG submission 113144) | Subsurface microbial communities from deep shales in West Virginia, USA - MSEEL Well Study Marcellus 5H_2016_07_13 ...
AAAGAACAGACTGAAGATATTGGAGCAGCTATCAATAAAGCCTTTGTAGTTTTAGAACAGGAAAACTCTGTTTTAGAAGGAGTGCTGACTACAGTTGATTTCAATGACAAGGATAGATTACCTGACAGTGTGTTAGAAAAGTTAATTCAGCACTATACTGATTTAAAATTAGGTAATGAAAACTTAGAAGATGCTGATCTTTTAGGTAGAGCTTATGAGTACTTAATCAGACAGTTTGCTGATGATGCTGGTAAAAAAGGTGGAGAGTTCTATACTCCTCGTGAGGTGGTTCAGCTTTTAGTAAGAATCTTAGATCCTCAGTCCGGGGATCGAGTCTATGACCCGGCCTGCGGCTCTGGCGGGATGCTTATTTATTCTGCCGAACACATTAGAAAAGAAGATCAGGATAGAATGGAGAATATTTCTCTTTTTGGTCAGGAAAGAAACTTAAATACCTGGTCTATTGCTAAGATGAATATGTTTTTACATGATCTTTATGATGCTCAGATTAAAAGAGGCGATACTTTTACAGAGCCATTATTTTTAGAAGATGGTGGTAAGCTGCAGCAGTTTGACAGAGTAATTGCCAATCCAATGTGGAATCAGAGTTATGCTAAAGGTGATATTAAGGAGTCTCAGGCATATAATAGGTTCAACTATGGTTTCTCACCTAAAAACTCTGCTGACTGGGCCTGGGTTCAGCATATGTTAGCAAGCGCCAATCGTGACGGTAAGGTTGGGGTGGTCTTGGATAATGGAGTGCTTTTCCGCAGCCGTTCTGAAGGTAAGATCAGAAAGAAAATCCTAAAAGAAGATTTAATTGAAGCTGTGATTGCGCTGCCTTCTAATTTATTTTATAACACCTCTTCACCTGGCTGTATCTTAATGCTGAACAAGAATAAGCCTGCTGAGAGAAAAGACAAGGTTATCTTTATTTATGGTGAGGAAGATTATGAAGAAGGAAGCAACCAGAACTTCTTAAGAGAAAAAGATTTAGAAAAGATATTAGATGCCTATCACAACTTTGAAGATATAGAGAAATATTGTAGAGTTGCAGATATGGAAGAAATAGAGAGAAATGATTTTAACTTGAATGTACCTCGCTATGTGGATACTACAGAAGAGGAAGAACCGGTGGATGTAGAAGAGGTATTAACTGAGCTTGATCAGCTAGAAAAAGAAAGAGATGAGATAGAATCAGAGATGATGAGCTATCTTAAGGAGCTTGGTTATAATGGTTAAAGAAGAGCATAAGAAAGTAAAACTTGGGCCCAAAAAAATAACAGTACCTTCAGGTTGGAAAATCAAGGATATGAAGGATTTAATAAAATTCAAAAATGGTTATGCTTTTAGTTCTAAAAATTACAGTGAGAATGGGAAAATAGTTTTTAGGATGAGTAATATAAACAGAAAAGGGAATTTAAATGTAAATGAAGAGAATATAAAATATTGTAGCGAAGAGACATATGATGAGTTAGAAAGATATCACTTAGCCAAAGATGATTTAGTTATATGTATGACAGATATGAATTCAGATTTGAATATTTTAGGTAGAACTGGAATTATAGATAAAGATGATGAATATATATTAAATCAACGAGTGGGTAGAATGAGAGTGAAAAATGAAGATATAGTTAATTTTAAGTATCTTCATTATTTCACTAACTTTAAACCTTATCTAGATTATATAAAAGCTACTGCTACTGGAACTGCTCAATATAATACTTCAACTAAAACAATAAAGAATACAAATGTAGTTCTTCCCTCTCTCCCCGAACAGAAAAAAATAGCATCGATCCTATCATCAGTAGATAAGTCAATAGAAAAAACTGATGAAGTAATAGAAGAAACAAAGGAACTAAAAAAAGGATTAATGCAGGAGTTGCTTACTAGAGGGATTGGGCATAGTGAGTTTAAGGAAGTTGAGTTAGGACCAAATATAATTGAGATCCCAGCAAGTTGGAATTTTAGACAAATTGATGATATTTCAACTAAAGTTGTCGATGGAGTTCATTCTACTCCTGATTATACTGAATCAGGTATTCCTTTTATTACTACAACTAATTTAACATCAGGAAAAATAGATTTTAGTGAATGTAAATATATTTCAGAAAAAGCACACAAAAAATTAATAAAAAGAGCGAATCCTGAAAGAGGAGATATATTATTTACAAAAGTAGGTACTCTGGGTATTACAGATGTAGTAGATTTTGATAAAGAGTTCAGCATTTTTGTACAACTAGCACTTATTAAATTAAAAGAGAAATATGATCCATTTTATTATAAATATCTTTTAAACTCTGCTTTAATTAGAGGGAGAGTAAAAAGTATATCAGCTGGTAGTACCTTAAAGTACATTGGAGTGGGACAGATCAAAAATTTATTTATTTTAGTTCCCCCACTACAAGAACAAAAGAAAATAGCATCTATCCTATCATCAGTAGATGCTAAGATAAAAAAAGAAGAAGAATATAAAGCAAAACTGGAGAAACTAAAAAAGGGTCTGATGCAGAAACTATTAACAGGAGAGATTAGAGTAAATACAGATATGGAGGTTTAGAAAATGACTGGAAATTGGGATGAGTATGATCAATCAGAAAAACCTGCTTTAGATTTATTTAAAACTTTAGGCTATAAAGTTTATGATCAGCAAAAAAAGGACTTTGCAGAGCTGCCGGCAAGAGAATCAGAACACCAGGTGATTTTAATTGAGGAGCTTAAAAGCGCACTCAAAAGAATCAATCCCTGGATCAATGAGAATAACTTGAATAAGGCAGTTAATGAGATCAGGCCTGCCCGTTTAAAGGCTAATTCCTTGATGGCAGCCAATGAGATAATCTATGATAAGCTGATTAATCACATAAGTTTACAGCAGGATATAGGTCATGGCAAGAAAAACCAGACTGTAAAGTACATAGATTATGAGAATCTTGATAATAACTCCTTTATAGCAATCAACCAATTTCGAGTTAAAGGAAAAGATCCGATTAAACCTGACATAACTCTGTTTGTTAATGGTTTACCTCTGGCTGTAATAGAATGCAAAAATAATACTACCTGTAATGAACCAGAAGAAGAGGCAATAAATCAGCTAAGAAGATATCAAAACATAAGAAGTGATGATACTGCGGAAGGTGCAGAAGAACTATTCTACCCTAATCAACTGCTTGTTGCCGCCTGGGGTGATTCAGCTTCTTCTGCTGCAGTAGGAGCTCCAGCACAGGCTTATAAAGGTTGGAAGGACCCTTATCCCTATACTAAAGAATCTTTAGCAGAATTACTGGGTCAAGAGCCTACTGGACAGGATATACTTCTTTTTTCACTTTTTAAAAAGAATAGGTTTTTAGATATTATCAGGAACTTTACTGTCTTTGAAGATAAAGGTAATGCTAAAATTAAAATAGCCTGCCGCTACCAGCAGTATAGAACTGTGCAGAAAGCAGTAGAAAGAATAAAAAATGCTGAGAGTTTAGAGGACAGAAACGGAACTGTTTGGCATACTCAGGGTTCAGGTAAGTCTTTAACCATGCTCTTTTTAGCCCTTAAACTAAGAAGAATGAAGGATATTGGTAACCCTACAATGTTAATTGTAACAGATAGGGTCGACCTTGATGAACAGATTAGTGGTACTTTTAAAAAGTGTGGCTTCCCTAATCCAGAAAGAGCAGCCAGTGTAAAAGACTTAAAAGAGCTTTTATCCTCAGAAGCGGGCAGAACTATTATGACTACTATTCATAAGTTTCAGGAATATGAAGAAGAAAAATATCCTGTTTTAACTGAAAGAGAAAATATATTTGTGATGGCTGATGAGGCCCACAGAACTCAGTTTAAAGATTTAGCCTCTAATATGAGGAGAGCTCTACCAAATGCAGCTTATATAGGTTTTACAGGAACTCCAATCGACAAAGAATCAAGAAGCACCTTAAGAACCTTCGGTGATTATATTGACACCTACACCATAGAAGAATCAGTTGCCGATAACGCCACTCTGCCGATTAAATACGAGAGCAGACTGGCTGAGTTACATGTAGAGGATAGAACTTTAGATGAAGTCTTTGATCAAACCTTTCACAGATATTCAGATGAAGAGAAACAAAAGATAAAAGAAAAATATGCTACTGAAAATGATATAGCTGAAGCAAGTTCTAGGATTAAAACTATTGCTCTAGATATTATTAAACATTATACGGAAAAAATTGCCCCTTTTAAGGCTCAAATAGTGGCCGTAAGCAGACAAGCAGCAGTTAGGTATAAAGAGGCGATTGATGAGCTAGATGGTCCAGAAGCAGCTGTATTAATCTCTAGCGGGCATAATGATGAGGGTTTACTTAAGAAATACGGTATTGATAAAGATGACAAATCAAGGTTTGTAGAGAGATTTAAAAATCCTCATTCATCACTGAAAATAATTATTGTATGTGATATGCTCCTGACTGGTTTTGATGCTCCAGTTGAGCAGGTTATGTATTTGGATAAGTCTCTGAAAGAACATAACTTGCTGCAGGCTATAGCCCGAGTTAACAGAGTTTATCCTGAGAAGAATTATGGTCTGGTAGTAGATTATTATGGAGTCTTTGATAATCTTAAAAAGGCACTGGCTATCTTTAATCCTTCTGATGTGGAAAATGCTGTAACTCCAATTGAAGATGAGAAGCCAAGACTGGAAGCTAATCATAGAGAGGTAATGAAATATTTTAGAAATACAGATATGAGTGACCTGGAAGCCTGTATTGAGCTCTTTGAAGACGAAGAGAAGAGAAATGACTTCAAAAATGACTTTAAGGACTTTGCTAAGAGTATGGATATCATTATGCCGCACCCAATAGCTGATCCTTACAGGGGTGATTTATATAAGTTGAGCAAAATCCATACAGCCGTTAGAAATAGGTATCGTGATGACAGCATTGATATCAAAGGTATGGGAGAAAAGGTTAAAAAGCTAATTGATGATCATATCAGAGCAAGCAGTGTCAGAGTCCTACATGAGCCAGTATCTATACTTGATGAGAAAAAGTTTGAAGAAACTCTAGATGATTTAAAATCTGATAAGGCTAAAGCCAGTGAGATGGAGCATGCGATAAAGAAAGAAATTAATGTACAGATGGAAGAAAATCCTGTCTATTATAAAAAACTAAGTGAGCGACTGGAAGAAATCATCGAAAAGAGAAAAAATAATCAGATGAGTCTTTTAGAACAGATTGGTGAGATGAAGGATATTATTAAGGATATGAGAACAGTCCAGTCGAAAGCAGAAAAAATAGGGTTAAACAAAAAAGAGTTTGCCCTCTATGAACTTCTTTTAAATGAGAGAGAAAAAGAAGAAAAGGGCAAAGTTGCAGAAGAACCTGGTGAATATACTGCCGGAGAAGGGAGTAATGAGCCTTATGTAAACAAAACTGTCAAAGAAGTTACTCAGAATATCTTTAATGACTTAAGTGAGTACACTAAGATTGATCTCTGGCGGCAGAAAACAGAAGTGCTGCAGAAGATGCGAAAAACAACCAAGGTTCACTTAATCAAATATGATGAGTTCAAGCAGAAATATGAGAGTTTAACTAACAAGATAATTAAGCTCTCTCAGAATATATTTATGTTTTAATCGGAGGTTAGAATGCAGCAAATCAAACTGGGAAATACACTAATAAATTATGAAATAATACGCACTAATCGTAAAACAATGGGGATCATTGTTGATCATGAGAGGAATTTAATAGTTAGATCTCCAAAAAATACAGCAGAAGCTAAAATAGAAGAAGTACTAAAGAAAAAAACTAACTGGATCCTTTCCAAATTAAAGGAAATGGATAAGATTAAGCCGGCACCAAAAGAAAAAGAATTTATGACCGGGGAGAAACTTCCTTATTTAGGTCGAAGATATAGGTTGGAGGTTAATCCGGCAGAAATTTCAAATGTGGAAGTAAAGCTCTACCAGGGTAAATTCATTATTGACTATCCAGTGGAGCTTACAGATAAGAAAGAAAAGCGACGAGAAGAGATTCGGACCCGTTTAATTGAATGGTATCGTGAACATGCTAAAGAAAAGATTAATGAGCGAGTGGATAAGTATAAGGTTAAGCTTGATGTTGAACCAAACAATGTGGTTGTGAAAAAACAGAAGAAGCGCTGGGGCAGCTGCAGCAGTAAAAACAACCTTAATTTTAACTGGAAGATCATTATGGCACCAATGTCCATAGTGGATTATTTGGTAGTACATGAGCTTACTCACCTAATACATGACAATCATTCTAGAGATTTCTGGGCAACAGTAGCGTCTATAATTCCTGATATTAGAGAGAAGAAGGAGTGGTTAAAGGTTAACGGTAGAAGGTTGTATTTTTAATTATAAATGTGGGGGTGTTTATAATTTGTGATCAAGAAATGGAGATTCAAATTCCTGCGGATAATGATGGGTTTATTTTACTACAATGTTCACTTTGTGGTGAGTTCTTTAAATTAACTGTTGATGATATAGAATCAGATGACTTAATCGAAATCTGGTGTCCTACTTGTGGATTAAAAAGTGAAGACTATTTAACTGAAGATGTTATTGAACTAGCTTTGAAAAAAGTAGAGAATGCTTCAATGGATATGTTATTTAAAGAAATGAAAAAGTGGGAACGCAAATTTAATGGAAACGGAATGGAATTTAAAGCTGGTAAGAAGCCTAAAAAGAAGAAAGAAGATCCAATTATTTCAGTAATCCAAGCATTAGAGATAAAAAAATATGAGTGTTGTAAAAGAGAAGCTAAAATTAAACCTATTTTAAAATTAATCGGTAGTTATTGTCCGTTTTGTGGGGTGAATTATTATGGAAATAAATAAAAAAGAATTAAGAAAAATGAGCAGATCATTTAGAACTATTGCCAATAGGACAATAAATGCTCATTTTGAAGAAGCAGATTCTATATTAAGAATGTTTGTTGACTTCATTGATAATAATAATCTTATTCTAGAATATATAGAAAATATTGAAGTTGAACATAAAGAAGTAGGAGAAGAAATTGAATCAGTTCTATCTAGTTATGGAAGGAAAAGTTTAGATACAGGCTCCTCTATTGAAGAGGAGATAGTTTATACATATGATATATTAAAGTACATGGTTGAAAATAAGATTAGTATTAATTCACTATCATACGGCCATTCCAATAGCTTTCAAGAAATGACGAAATCATTTGGGCATAGGGTGATCCTCCCTTTTGTAAATCATATAGAGTCTTACCTAACAGAGATTTCAATAGATATGGGATTTGATGAAGAAACTAAATATGTAATAACGGTTAATGGAGGCCAGATGAACATGGCTAAAGATAAAGCAGTCATTAACGCAACTCAGAAAAACGGTATTGATGTACAGGAACTAGATGAGTTAGTTAGTAGTATTAAATCTTCTTTAAACGATGAAATTGGATTGGAAGAAAAACAAATTATTAATGATAATATTGAGGTTTTGCAGGAAGAATTAAAACAAGACAACCCTAAGAAAGGGTTTATAAGAACCGCTATTAGTGGTTTGCAGGGCGTTTTTCCGAAAATAACAGATTCTGCAAACTTAATGGCATCTCTTACAAGTATTATACAATTTGCAATGTCAGTATTATAATTTAAAAAATGGAGTGAATGGTAAAATGAATATCTTCACCGCCTTGAGCCAAGGTAAAGGAAGCTTAAATGAGAATAACATGAGTGCCATGCTTTCGTTTCTCATTAACCCCTATCAGGAACATGGATTAAAAGATACTTTTTTAAAAGAATTCCTTAAGCTTTTAGATGAACTTACTGCAAAAGAACTATTTGAAAATAACAGTAACCTGCTGAAAAATAAAAATAGCCTTGAAGTAGAAGTTACTCTTGAGTCTCCATATAATTACAAAGGACAAAAACGATATTTGGATATTGAGATTCAGATTTATGATGATGTGTTTGATCCAGTAACAGCTGAATATGAAACTAAAGAAATTCTAAAAATAGCTGTTGAAAACAAGATAAAGCCTTCTTCTGCTCAAAATGATCAGTTTAAACAGGAGTATAAGGCTATTAGATCAAAAATTAATAGAACTGAAGATAAGGAAACAAAAGTTTTAATGGTTTTTCTAACCCCTTCTGGTGATTTTAACTCACTTAAAAAAGAGTTTGATAATTTAATAATTGATCAGGAATCAAATGATGATAAGGTTTGGTTAAAGTGGGATGCGGCGGATGATTCAGGTACACTTGCAGGATTATTAAAGTCATTACTTAAGAGTGAAGCCAACTTTGAGATTGATCCTATTTCAGATTATGTTAGAAACACCCTTAAAGCCTTTATTCGACATATTATTGAGACAAATATTAAATTTACTTCTCCAGAGCGAGTAGCTGATGATTTGGGTGATATTAAAGAGTCTGTAACTGTAGAGCTAAGAGATGGAAAATATAGAATTGAAAAGTATGAGAGCAGCTCAATTAAGGTCTATAATCTAAATGAACAGGAATATGAAGTAGCAAAACCATTATTAAGAAAGATAATAAAGGATAAAGATTTAGATGTCAGTCTATATTTTGACTCAGGGAATAAAAGAAATACTAGATCACTGGGGAGAAAAGTAATAAAAGCACTGAAAGTAAAGGGATAACCGCAGTAGTTCATAATTTGAGGAGGTTTTTATGAAAGATTTGGTACCACTTGTAGGAACTATTTCTTCTATAATAGGAACAATTGCTGCAATTATTGCTGCTTATTATTCATTCAAATCCAGGCCTAGAAAAGTTAAGGATTTAAGGGTTAAAGTTGAAGAAATTACCTCTTTGGATGATGAAGATAGGTGGGATGTCAGTTTTGCTTTTTGTAATGGAGAAGAAAGTTTGATTGCTAAGAATGGAATAGTAGTTGTGGAAACAGAGGATATTGGTCTTATTAAAGTTAATCCGGGTCAAGATGCATCAGGAATATTCAGTACTCCAACTGTTGTTTTTGATAATAATTCTTTTAATTATTCTTTTAAAAGTCTCAAACCAGAAACAAAACGAATTGTGTCAATAAAATTGGAGGCAAAGCCAGGTGATTACCTCTTGCAGTGGAGGGCAAATGGAGAAAATATTAAAAAGATTAATGATGAAGTAGAATTAAAACTAAGAAACGATTAGATGATTAATTCACCACAATAGTTAATAAATCTTGAGGAGGTTAATAATGATAAGTCCCTTTTCAATAAGGCATCAAGAAGTAATATATAATAAAAAGCTTAAGGTCTCTTTTCCTAAACGCCTTAACAAAAGAATATGGATGATTTTAGAAAGGCTAGATTCTAGTTGGCTAGAATCTACAGAAACGGGTGCAACTTATTATGAGAACACTTTAAGCAAAACGGTAGAGTTGATTAAAGAAGTTTATGGTAAAGACAATTTGATCACCAATGTTAAAGAAAATAAAACAGAACTTCAACAATTTATAGAAACCACTTATCCTTCAAAGGTATTAGATGTAGTAGAAATATATTATTATGTAATGAATCAAGCAGATATAGATTTATTCCGTAAAAAAGCGGAAGTGACTAAAACTGTTAATAAAGCATTTGAAGATGAGCGAATTTCGTGGAGATTAAGTGAAGGGAAATTTTATCAGATAGATTATGATTTTTTTATTAGAGATGTTACCGAAAAAACATATAGTATATTAAAAGAGAAAGGATTTGAGGGGGCTTGTGATGAATATACCCAAGCAAAAAAAGATTTTAAGGAACATAATTATAAAAGTTCTATTTTGAATTCTTGTAAAAGTATGGAGAGCATATTAAAAACAATTTTAGATATTGATGAAGGTAATGCTAATTATTTGTTGAGCAAACTAAAAGACTCAAGATTTATTGAAGACTTAGCAGAGGAGTATAGAGGTGGATTTACTAGTCAAGTTTTAATGGCTGTTCCTTTTTTAAGAAATAAGTTAGGGGGACATGGTCAAGGAAATGATAGAATTTCTGTTTCAGTTGAATATGCAGAATTAGCACTAAATCTATCTAGTAGCATTATTCTTTTTTTATTACAGAAGTATTCTTTAGAAGAACATAAAGAAGATAACTTTGAAGATGAAACTTTAGATGATTGTGATGGAGATTTTGATGAGGAATTTAATGAAGAAGATTTTGACGTACCTTTTTGATAAATAGCTGGTACAGTTTTTAATAATCTTCAATTCACCACAATAGTTAAGACGTTGAATTCATTGATAGAAAGGGTTTTATAAATGAAACAATTGTTAGATAGTAATTTATATGTTGGTGCAATTGAAGATCTATCTGAAATAAACAATGATAATTGGTCAATTATACATGCAACCCAGACTTTACATTATAAAATTTTTGGTTGGAATAGAACGACAAATAAACCTAATAAAAGCCACCCTAACTATATCTATTATGAAGATGAAAATATTTTATCTTTAAATTGGGTTGATGGTGGCGCTCATCTTTATAAATGGACTGGAACTAATACTTTCATTAAGATCTTAAATTTCATTGATGAGTGGATTACCAAAAGAAAAGTTTTAGTTCATTGTGATAGGGGTTATTCTCGTTCACCATCAATATGTTTATTGTATTTAGCGAAAAGAAGAGAGGTAATTTCAAATGAGTCTTTTCTTAGTGCAAAAGAAGATTTTATGAAAATATATTCTAATTATAATCCGGGAGGAATAGGGAAATATATTCAAAATAATTGGGATAGTATATATTAAATTAGGGAGATTACTGACATGTCTAATAAAATAATAATTGAATACCCATATAATTTACTTGATTTGCTTCAAGATAGTCCTGAAGAATTTGAAAAAGAAGCTAAAATGGCAATGGCGGTCAAACTATTTGAACTCAAACGAATATCTTCAGGAATGGCGGCAGAAATGGCAGGTATGGATCGAGTCTCATTTCTCTTAGAGTTGCACAGATATGGTGTAGAAATGATAAATATGGAGCCAGAAGAATTAGCTTCTGATCTTGAAAATGCTTAAACCTGATATAAACAAATGGTGCCCCCGGTAGGAGTCGAACCTGCGCTCAAGGCTTCGGAGGCCTTTGCTCTATCCACTGAGCTACGGGGGCATTACCTAAATTATTTTAACAGAATGAGACTTTAATGTCAATAAGCTGAGCTGTTTAAAATTTTTAATTTAAAAT
>Ga0163226_1000203_pt1 | contig 11147 bp, 14 predicted proteins | sample MSEWel2016_07_13_2_FD_113144 | JGI IMG/M metagenome (GOLD analysis project Ga0163226, IMG submission 113144) | Subsurface microbial communities from deep shales in West Virginia, USA - MSEEL Well Study Marcellus 5H_2016_07_13 ...
CTTAATTTTTATATAATTGGGCTAGCTGAGAAATCTCTTCTTCATTTAATTCCATCAACATATTGAAGATACTGCTTTTATCATAAATTTCAAAATTAAAAGTTCTATCAATCATTTTATCTGTGAAGATCTCCCATTTAGATAATATCCTTCTCCCCCACTTAATTAGATTATTCTCTGCCTGCATTAATCTACTCTCTACCTGCCAATAATCCAATTCATCTATCAAATCAAGCTCTTGCTCTAAGGTATCTTCTTCTCCATATTCTTCTCTTAACTCATCAATATATTGATGGTATATACCATCAATTACCTTTTTATAACCTACAGCCAACATATACTCCTGTTGCTCCTTTGAGTATTGATTGATTTGCACCTATAAACCCCTCCTTTATTAGTGTTTGAGTTTAAAATTATTTATCTATATATTTTTACCTAATTTCAATCAAAATATGTACATTAAGATGATAACTCTATATATAATATAAAAGTTGGAGGGTAAATAGTAGTACAAACTAAAACATTTAATACTATAGTTAAAAATTAACCTTTATAGGTGCTTTTAGGAATCAGTAAAACAGACTGATTCCAGATTCCCGATTGCTGACACAAAAGTGTCCCATTATCTCTCTATAATGTCATAGTCAAACTTTACTTTACTCAAATATTTCCCCTTTATATAAAAACAGTATGCCTGACATCAGGCATACTGTTTTTATATAACTACTTAACAATAATTTGAGAGCTGATTCTGTTATCATAAGTCTTTAAGAAGATTCTATTCCTAGAATATCTCAAAGGCAAATCTAAATCTAAACAGAGCCTACCTTTCTCCAATTCAACCCTCCTCCAACCATAACCAGAAAAATATAGTTGAGCTTTTTCTATATTAGGGTTAGTTTGGACTTCTACTTTTATCAATTTATTATTCTTTACTGCTTCTTGCTGGTCTAGCCATTTAGCCTTTAAATACTTATAGGATAGATTTAACTCCAAATTTGAATCTTCTCCAATTGCAATCCTATCTAAATCAAATAAGTTGCTTTGCTCTGAAACAGCACCTAAATTCTGATTAAAGATAGCTTTAAAACCAAAACTCTTAACTACTTCCTTAACTTTAGTATCATACTCACCATAAGGGTATGAGAAGAAATCCACCTTAATCCCTAAGTTGTCATAAATATCATCTAAATTCTTTTGAATTTCACTTTTTAACTCTTCTAAAGAAAGTTTTGTCAAATGCTTATGCCCATAGCTATGGCCTCCAATACTCCCATATCTACTTATCTTTCTTAACTGTGCCCAAGTTAAAAAATCACCATAATTATGACTAATAGCTTTACTATTAATAAAGATAGTGAAAGGATAATCATACTCCTTAAATATCTCCAAACCATTTTTATAAAAACTCTCATAACCATCATCTATAGTCAAGGCCACAGTCTTATCTCCAATAGAGTTGCCCTCTTCAATCTTATTAACCAATTCTTCTAAGCTCAAGACCTGATAGTTATTATCTTCAAAGTAATTAAATATCTTTCTTAATCTCTGCTGACTGATATTGGTTGAAGGGTATCTAGGGTCACCAAAACGATGAAAGACTAAAATATTTGCATCACCATAAACTCTATAGCTTAATATAAATAATAAAGAGATAACTATCAATAAAGTAATCTTAATATACTTCTTCATCTTCCCTTCCTCCTTATATTCTTAATAATCTCTAATCCATATCTGCTAATCAAGTAAAGTAAATGATAATTTCTTCAAAAATTACTTTTATAATAAAAAATTCTATATTCTTTTATTAAATCCTGCTAAACCATAAAATTTAAAGAGATTAGTTCTAAGTTAAACCTCTAAAGCTACACATATATAATAAAAAAATATCCGCTCTGATACCGATTAAAATCTTGATATCAGAACAGACACTGAAAATAAGATGAATTTACTTTTTTTAAATATTACTATTAGCCTTGATTCAGCTATATGAACTATCTCCATACCTCCTCTAAAGTAGTTCTAAATAATTTATTTAGTCTGTCATAATCTATTGGACTTATGTCTTTAATCCCCTTTACATACTCCTGATAATACTTAAGTCTCTCTTCAATAAAGTCATTAATAATATCTACTCTACCCTCTATAGCTAATTTTTCCCCAGACCTCTTTCTGAATAATAAATTTTCAATCTCATCATTTAGACTCTGCTTAGCAAGTTCTGCTGCTAATAGCTTTTCAAATTCCATAGGAGCAATACTCTGATTCTTCTCTATCCATTGGCAAGCCAGAAGTGATCTTAAGACATAAAAATACTTTTTGATCTCAATCTGATTATCTACTAAATACTTATGATAATTTTCCTTAGCCATATTTAAATAATGATAGATAGTTGACTTAACAGAGAAATAGTCTGTGCTTAACTCTCTTAAACTCTCTACCACAGAGGATTTATGAAGATAAATTATCGGAGAAGATAGCCACTCCAGCAAAGATGGATTTGATTTTCTAAATAGCTCTAAAGTTTTGCGAATATCCCAACCGCTGATATCTAATTTATCGGTGATAGGAAACTCTATAACATCTCGCCTTTGATCAACTGAGAGATACCACTTAATAGGATGAATATAGATAAATCTGACATCATAATCACTATCCTTGGAAGCAAATCCCCAAGCACGACTCCCTGACTCCACAGCATATAAGATCTTTACCTTCTCTTCTCTTTCAATCCTATTTAATTCTTTCAAAATCTTTTCTCTCATTTAAATCAGTCCTCTATTAATTTTCGAGTTTGTTGATAACTGCTTTTTTTTTACGATAATTAATAATTATTATACCAATAGATACTAAGAGTAAAGAGAATAACATATTAAGATTTAAGCTCTCCTCTGCTAATAGTAGACTAGAGAAAAACACCCCACTAACTGGAATTACAAACTTATAAATAGTAATATAACCAAGCGGATTATATTTGATTAAAGTATACCATAAAGCAAAGCCTACTGCTGAAATCATGGCTAAATAGATTAATAATAATAAACTGGAAATAGTAAAATTCAAACCCAATGCTTTTACTTTAGTTATTGAGATTAAAAATAAGGTAACTGAACCTAATAACATCTGATAAGCTGTCACCAACATCGGATCAATTCTATTAGTTAGACTCTTAGCCATAATACTTGCTATAGTAGCTACAACTGCTGATGAGATTAGAAAGCCCTCTCCTAAGAGAGTAAAGGAGAAATCAAAGCTCCCTTTCTTTAAATTAACAACTATCACTCCTAATAGACCTACCAATAAACCTATCCCCTTTTGAAAACTCAATTTATCATCCTTATAGATGAAGTGGGCTAAAATAACCGTTAAAAAGGTCCCTGTTGTACCCAAAATTGAAGCTTTAGCTCCACTGGTATTGGCCAAACCATTATAAAAAAAGAAGTACTGCAAAGTAGTCTGTAATAATCCTAAAAGTAATAAAGGCTTAAAATCAATAGCTTTTAACCTAAAACTCCCCTTACCTTTACTTAAGCCTTGATAACTTAACAATAATAATGATGCTATAAAGAAACGATAAGATGCAAAAAGCATCTTTAAAAAATAATCATTTTTACCTATCTCTAGAGCCTGATAACTTATCTTTAAAGATGGAAAGGCAGTTCCCCACAATAGGCAAGACAAAATTGCTAATAATGGTACTACATATTTATTGGTGAAAATATCTCTTTCTCTCATTTATTATTCAATCCTTTACTATATAGTTAAGTGTGAGTATCAAGTGTGGGTGTGAGTAAAGATTTTAAATTTCACTAAATTTTCACCCAGATACTCACACTTATCATTAAAACTTGAGAAACTCTTCAATATCCTGCTTAATGATATCTAAAGAAGCTCTCCAAAAATCTATAGAATTAACATCTATTCCAATAGTTTTGGCGACATTTACTACACTCTCTTTTCCACTAACTGCTAGTAAAGAGTTATATTCCTCAATAAAGTCTTCACCCCTATCTAGATATTGGGCATAAATACCTTTAGCAAAAAGTAGACCAAAGGCATATGGAAAATTATAATAATTTAATTCTGCTGAGTAATAATGAGGCTTACATAACCACATATAAGGATGTAGATAATCATGGTCCAAACCTCGACCATAGGCCTTCTGTTGAGCATCTATCATTATCACTTTAAGCTCATCTACTGCTAAAGAAGAGTCTTTTCTTCTGGCAAAGACTTCACTTTCAAATAGATAACGGCTATAAATATCAACAACCACCTGCCCCGCATCAGAGATTGAACTCTCTAAAATAGTCAACCTTTCCTCTTGAGATGCCTTCTCTAAAGTTGCCTGTTGAACAATAGTCTCACAAAAAATTGATGCAGTCTCAGCTAAAGGCATTGGATAATCGCTATTAATTATACTCTCATTAACTAAGCAACTCCCATGGTATCCATGACCCAACTCATGGGCTAAGGTCAACACATCACTTAAGCTACCTGTAAAGTTTGCTAAGATTCTACTCTCACCTATTGGATGGATATTACTACAAAAAGCTCCTCCTCTCTTCCCATCTCTTGGTTCAGCATCTATCCACTGTTTAGCAAAAGCATTATCGGCATAATCAGCTAAATCATCATTAAAACTTCTGAAGTTATCAACTATAAACTTCCTAGCTTCATCATATGTAAATCTCATCTTTGCCTTACCTATTGGTGCAAAAAGGTCATAAAAAGGCAAACCTGCTTGATATCCTAATAGCTTAGCTTTCTTTCTATAATAGTTATGGAATAATGGTAGGTACTCTTTCATTGCTTTAAGCATCACTTCTAGGGTTTCAGCTTCCATTCTGGAATCAAACAAGGTCTTTTCTAAAGAGCTTTGATAACCTCTCTGTTCAGTGATAGTCAGCACCTCCCCTTTAATCCCATTTAAAGCAGCTGCTATCGAGTCATCTATCTGTTCATAGGCTGTTAACTCTGCTTGATAAGCCTTCCTTCTCAGATTTTGATCATCCTCATAGGCCATATTTCTGATAACTGGTAAAGGCAATTGCTTCTCTACACCATCTAGCTCTATCTTGACTAGTAAAGTAGAGGTTAATAGATCATATAACTTCTCCCAAGCCTTAGAGGCAGTACCACTCATCTTAGCAATCAACATCTCTTCTTGTTCACTCAATAAATACTTACTCTTCTCAGACAACTCTAGTAAGAAGAATTTATGTTCAGTTAGTAGTTCAGATGAGGCTATAACTTCCTCTAAATTATCTAAATTAGCAATATATTTTTGGAACTTAACAGAAGGCTTAGTTAAGACTACCTCCTTCTCTTCTAGGCTCTCTATTACTTTTAATGCCTGCTGATTTTTAGCATCTACACTCAAATTTAACTGCGAAAAGTTAAATAGTAGTTCAAATAAAGTATAAATCTCCTTTAATAAAACTATATATTCTTCTACCTGCTGTGCAGGATTAGCTATATTATCTAATCCTTCTTCACTTAGCTTAGTGATTTGACTAAGCTTATGGTCTAAATTTTTAATATCATCCTTAAACTTTCTAGAATCAAAACTAGAATATAGCTCCTTTAAACTCCACCTTAAGTTCATTTCACCAACTCCTTACCTCTATTATATATTACTAGCATAGTATATAAAAAATAATTTCTTGTCAAGAAAAAGTTGTAATCAATAATATAGTCATCCAACTTTAGAATGAAACAATATAGAGATAATGCGACACTTTCGTGTCGAGTGTGAGTGATTAGTGTGAGTGTGAGCAAAACATATAAGAACTTACTGACACACCCACTCACACTGACACTCAAAACTGTCGCTATATATCCATTAAGTTACACTTTAGGCTTGGATATCTAGATGAATAAAATCATCCCAGAAATTGCTCAGCAAGTTAATCTAACTAGTGAAATTCTGATAGTCTATCCAGGAAGATTGACTACAGGAAAAAAATTTGAGAAAGTTACTGATTTGGGATATCCCCATGGAGTTCTTAGAGAAGTGGTCTTAAAACTATTTAATAACTATTTTAGTTCTAAGGGGAATTAAGTGGTATAACTGTTCTAAATCCTCTGCCCTCATTCTAATACAACCTTTAGACTCCTGTTGACTGACTGGAAGCTCTTGATTGGTGCTACCATGAATTCCATAACTCCCTCCTTTAGTCCAGAGGTCAATCCCTAGCCAATAATCCCCATAAATTTCTTTATCCTTTCCTGATAGCTTTAATTTATTTTTGATTCTAAACTCCCCCTTGGGAGTAGGACTCTCTGCACTTCCTACTCCAATTGGGTAAGCTTTAACCTGCTCTTCCCCTTGCATTAGATAAATCATTTTAGCTGAACTATCTACTAACAGACTATACGGTTTAAAAGTTATAGATTTATTCAAATTACCTTCTGCTAAAAAACCTTTAATAACATCTAATAAATTGAAATCATCAGTAATATAATTTAGCTTAGTAATCTCTGGGGGAATCTCAACTAGATATCCCCCTAATAAATCATTAAAATTATCAGAAAACTGATAATTATCTTCTAAATATAATAGAAGGGCCGTTCCACATTTATTTAGTATAGCTTGTTTGACAATTCTTTCAGTCTTTGTATTCCTTTTAGCTTCCAGATAATTTTGAATCTCTTGATAGTTATACTCACTTTCTAGTTGATTACTGCTAGATTTTTGTTCAACTTTGAGTCCAGGACTATAAGTATCAATTAGTATTATTACTAAAACTATTACCAAGATAAGCAAGATGAACAATAGTCCTAATAGATATTTTTGATTAGCTAGTTTAAATAAGATGTTACTACACCTCCAAATAAAGATATTATTTCAACTATTACTTATTATCTGTATTTAGAGGATTTTTAACCATTAGGAGTTAACTAAGTCTTTATTCTTTAAAATACAAAAAACACTTCAATTTGAAGTGTTTTTGCAAATGCTATTAATTAACTTTCTCTAAAAATTCTTCGTCATGATTCAATATAGAAGATATTGAATCTATTTCTTGAAATCTGCTTATTCAACATATATTATTCTTCTCCTTAAACTCTTAATTTATAATCTATCTTGGGACTAGATTTCTTCTTAATAGCTACTACAATAACTGGTATTAGAATCATTTGAATCATAGCACCATAAAAACCAATTAAAAAGTTCTTTTTGTTAATTAAACTAATCAGTTCCTCTACCCTAAATAAATCGACAGCTATCCACAGACCCACTAAAAAAATAATTCTCCCTCCAATAATTGCACTAATTAAGCTTGTTAATAGATTGAACTCTCGATATATCATTCCACTTAACAGTCCATAAGCTCCTAACTTAGCTATCATCAAAAGCATTACAGCAACTGTGATATTTTTAAAGCTTAATAAGACTAGTAATGGAGCTAAAACCCCTAAAATTAATCCATAGGTTGGACCTAAGAGAAATCCTGCTAAAAAGACTGTACTTTCAATTGGAAGAAATAAATTAGCAGTAAGCCCCCCTAACTTAAAGAGATATGATAACATCAGCCCTAAGCCCAACAATACTCCGCCTTTAATCAAACTCTTACTTATCATTAAAACTCACCTCTATTATTTAATTAACTATTACTTAATTTGCTATATAAACTACAAGTTTTATTCTTATATCTAAGCTATCTTGAGAATCTTTATCACCCTTAATAGCAACCTCTTTTACCCCCAAATAGCTAAACCTTCCTAAGTTAGCTAAATAACTAAGAAAATTATTATAATCACTCTGTAGATGGACATCAATCAATAATTTGTTCTCTTTTAAATCACCTATCCTTAAATCAAAAAATTTCTTTTTAAGATTAAAGCCTAATTTATTCAATTGAACTATAAACTCTGTCAAGCTATTTTCTTTTAAAAAGATTACCTTCTTCTGGTGATGGTTATTCTCTTTAATAAGCCTTAAATCATTAGTTTGAATCTCCTCTTGAAGCGCTACTAGTCTTTTTTTACTTGCTGATACAGCATCTATGGAAGGTTGATAAAACCTAACATAATAAAGATAATTAAATAAGATAAAGATAAAAACTATAATAATCACCTTAATTCCTTTTTGCTTCTTTACTCCTCTACCTAGTTCAACAGCCATTACCATTACCTTCACCTTCCTAATTCAACTATTTCCCCTCTAACTTTAAATTTAATTAAATTCTTCTTAGTTTCTCTATTATCCAAACTATGTTCAATCATTACCCTTTGAAAATAATCAAAGTTACTTATCTTATCTATAAACTTAAAAAACTCCTTACTATCGGTTAACTGCCCTCTAAATTCAAAGCTATTATCCTCTCTAATAGTAAAGCTATCTATTACAAGCTTCTGTGGCAATAATTCTTTTAATCTCTCCATCATCTCAGCCCAATCAATCTCATTTTTAGATATTTTTTGATCGGCGAGCTTGTCCAATCTCTTATCTATTATCTCTAATCTAGCACTAGCTACCTCTAATTCATCGGCTAATCTCTTCTTTTTATTGTCTAGATTGAAGTATAAAAAGATATCCAAACATAATACCAATATAACAAAAATTAGAATAGCATTTTCAAAAACTCTAAATTCTCTTCTTATTCTTCTTTTTCTGTAATCTATTGGTATAAAATCAATCATCTTTATCGCCCCTTAATGCTAACCCGACACTGACTGTAAATATATCCCTATTATCATTATAAAGGCTCATATCCTCATGATTCAAGTCTATCTCCAGTCTACTCCCCCAAGCAATCTCACTTATTTCAACACCTATAATATTAGCAAGCTCCTGAATAAATCCTGTACATCTATTCTTAGCACCAGCTAACAGTACTTTATTAATCTGATAATCCCTATACTTAATCTCAAAATAATCTAAACAACGATAGACCTTAGTAGCTAAACCTTTAAAGGTTACTAGTTGATCTTTAGTAGAAGCAAAATCATCTTCTCCAGATTCTACAGTACGATTGAAGATAACCTTACCTTGATGAATAATGGAGACATCAGTAGTATTACTTCCTAAATCTATAATACAACAATTCTGCTGATTATCATTAGATAGCCTCCTAATAAAACGGGCCAATGCCATAAACTCCGCTTCTATAGCCAAAGGATTTAAGTTCAACTCCTCAAATAAGTTTAAATAGTCATAGATAATACTCTTCTTAACCCCCATTACCAAGACCTTATATTTACCATTTTTCTCGGATAAAATCTCATATTGAAATGATATTTGTTCTAAAGGCAAAGTAGCATAATACTCAAACTCTACAGGAAGTACCTTTTCCAAATCACCGTAAGGCATTACTGGCACCTCAATAATTGTCTTAGTTATTCTCTCACTACTGACTGCAGTTATCACCTTTTTGGCTCTAATCCCCTTCTCAGCCAATACACTCTTAAGTCTTTCTTTTAATCTACTAAAATCCTTAATCATTCCATTAATAACCATACTATCATTCTCAATAAGTGCTAACTTCTTCAGTTTAGTATCCTTCCTACTTAGCTCTATTTCAACCACCTTAATCAGCTTATCACCAAAATCTATCCCCAGCACCTTAGGGTCCAATAAACTCTTTATCTTGCTAAACAATTTATCACTTCCCCCTTTAATAACTTTAAGATCAAGTAGTTTACTTATCAATTACTCTTCTTAGCACTCTCTTCTTATCTTGAAAGTTTCCAGTAGAAATCACTTGGTATTTATCACCTTTGCTAATAATATCAACCTCATAGCTACCACTATATCTCTTAGCAATTATAACTTCTTCTTTAAAGCTATTAAACTCTCCTGTTTTTATATTGACTATTGCCTGCTCCATCCCAGATTCAGCTAGATAAAGTGCTTGTAAGTTATCTGCTTGCTTATCTAGTAGAGTAAATTGACTGTTAATCATCTCAATAACTCCTCCTACTAGAATCATTAAGGCCAAAAATATAGATAGAATAAATATAGTAATTGCACCATCTTCCTGCTTTAGCATCCTAATCCCCTCTTAAAAAGTCTCTCTTATAGAAATTCTATCGACCACTCGGTAACTCTCGCTTCCCTTCTTTAAAAACAAATTGATAGTTAATAAACCACTACTCCCCTTAAAAGGGGTTAACTTTACAAAATCAATTATCTTCTGACCATTTCGATAGATTACAGACTTGTTAAAGAGGTAGCGAATTGGCTCTTTATCATCTAGATACAATGTCAAACTTGAATTATCTGAAGATAAGCTAAAATCTATAGCCTCTCTTAAGTCTTGATTAATCTTTTTTAGAAAAAATATGGAATCAAGCTGTAATTCTAAGTAGTTAGTCTCTCTTGTCCATAAATTATTACCTACTAGCTGTAGATTGTAAAGCAGAGATAAGATAACTGCTATTACTGTAATTACAATCATTATCTCTACTAGACTAAAGCCCTCTTCTCTACTAAACATCCTGCTTCAATTACCTCCTTAACAGCTAAAATTAATGGTCAGTAAATAACCGTCTCAGCTCTAAGCTCTGATTATCCCAAGCTACTTTAACTATCACCCAATAACCCTTAGATTTATTTTCTTTAAAGCTTATCTCCTTTTTAAAATCTACTTGTGGATACCACTTTGTTAAATATATCTTTTCTTCCCTTGTCTCTCTTGCTCTTATCTTTTGAAGCCTTTGAAGCAGGGATTTACTTTTATCATCTTCTCCCAATTCAGCCTTAAAGCTCTCAATACTCATCTTAGCTAAACATAATGCCTGTAGTCTAGCACCTGTCCTCTTGATTAATCTATCATTGATTGCCCAAAAATCGAACAATCCACTGACAATTATACCCAACACTACTAGAGCAATTAAAACCTCTATTAGACTAAACCCCTCTTGAGATTTAAACATAATCCACCTCTAATAATAAAGTAATTTACCCAGCATAATGCTGGGTAAAGATTTAATTAGATATCAAATTAAAGAATTACTTGAATATAGTAAATTTTTTGAATATAAACTACTTACTATCATCATCGACTAATTTAATTACTATAAACGAGCAAATTTTAGACCAATTAATGTAAATTGTTAATTTTGAGCCATTCTATACTGTTGATATAGATATGTTAATCTAGGCTTTAATGCTTGTTTGATGCCACAGGTTAAAACAC
>Ga0163226_1000204_pt1 | contig 11099 bp, 13 predicted proteins | sample MSEWel2016_07_13_2_FD_113144 | JGI IMG/M metagenome (GOLD analysis project Ga0163226, IMG submission 113144) | Subsurface microbial communities from deep shales in West Virginia, USA - MSEEL Well Study Marcellus 5H_2016_07_13 ...
CCTCTCCTCATATCAGGAGAGGGGAATAAAAGATGCTTTAGTCCTCTCTCCTAAGGTAGGAGAGAGTTAGAGTGAGGTATGAAAGGTTTTGATTTATTTCATTTTAGACTTGGATATCTATAAAAATATAAAATTCTTTAAATAAAATAATAATCTGGATAATCATTATAAAATAAACAAATATTATATATGAAGAGTATTAAAACCTATTCTATTACCTTAAAAAACAGATAGCATAATTTTAAGATTAATTTCCTAAAGTGAAAGGAGGAGAATATATGGCAAATTTAATAGAAATTCGTTGGCATGGGCGAGGTGGACAAGGTTCAAAAACAGCATCTATTTTGTTGGGAAAAGTTGCTGCTAAAACAGGAAAGAATATTCAAGCATTTCCCGAGTATGGTCCAGAGAGAATGGGCGCTCCAGTATTAGCTTATAATAGGATCAGTGATGAGCCAATCTTTGTCCACTGTCAAGTAACTGAACCTAGTATTGTAGTCGTCTTAGACCCAACCTTATTAGAAGTTGTAGATGTAACTGAGGGGGTTTCTGTAGATGGAACTATTATTGTGAATACAGAAGTGGAAACTGCTAAAATAAGAGAAAAGTTAGGATTTGAAGGTGGGGTTTATACAGTAGATGCTTATGGTATCTCAACTGAAGAAATTGGTGCTCCTTTTCCTAACACGCCAATGTTAGGTGCTTTAATTAAAGCTACCAACTTATTAGATTTTGAAGGGTTTGTAACTGAGGTAGAAAATGAATTTAAGAAGAAGTTTGCTCATAAGCCTGAAGTAATTGAAGGGAATATGAATTCAATGAAGCGGGCTTATCAGGAGGTGAAACAATAATGGTTAAACCAGGTGATGGGTATAAGGATATTCCTATTGGTGGATTGATTTTAGATGCTGGTAATGCAAAAGAATATAAGACAGGTGGATGGAGAACTAAGAAACCAGTGTTAGACAAAGAGAAATGTATTAATTGCCACTTATGCTGGGCCTTCTGTCCTGATATTTCTATCCTTTCTGAAGATGGAGTTGTCTCTGATCAAATAGATTATGATCATTGTAAGGGTTGCGGAATCTGTGCTAATGAATGTCCTGTAAATGCTATTGAAATGGTGAAAGAGTAAAGAACAGTGTACAATTTACAATGTATAATGAACAATTAAAGATCGGGTTAAAATAATAATTCAGAATAGCCCCAACTTCAATGAAAGTAATTTTTAACTTTATACCATTATGTTGAGTAGTTATATTATCTTTAATTATTCTATATTGATACTTTGATTTTACTTATCAATTGTTAATTGTAAATTATAACATCAAGGGGAGGTAATAAAGTGTCTAGTAAAGTTGCTTTGACTGGTAATGAAGCCTTAGCCCAAGCTATGCGACAGATAAATCCAGATGTTGTTGCTGCTTATCCGATTACTCCACAGACTGCAATGGTACAGACCTTCTCTCAATTTGTAGCCGATGGAGAGGTAGATACTGAATATGTTACTGTAGAGAGTGAACATAGTGCTATGAGTGCCACTGTAGGTGCTAGTGCTGCTGGATCTCGGGCTATGACAGCAACTGCTGCTAATGGATTAGCTTTAATGTGGGAGGTATTATACATAGCATCAGGTACAAGATTGCCAATTGTAATGCCAGTTGTGAATCGTGCTTTAAGTGGTCCAATCAACATCCACTGTGACCATAGTGATGCCATGGGTGCTCGCGATTCTGGATGGATTCAATTGTATGCTGAGAATGCTCAAGAAGCCTATGACAATGCTATCCAAGCTATTAGAATCTCTGAACACAAAGATGTACTATTACCTACAATGGTCAATTTAGATGGGTTTATCACAAGCCATGCAGTAGAAAGTTTGGAGATATTGGCAGATGAAGATGTTAAGGAGTTTGTAGGAGAATATGAACCAGAGAATTATCTGCTAAATTCAGAGCATCCAATCGCTATAGGTCCATTGGATTTGCAAGATTTTTATTTTGAACACAAGATGCAACAAGCTGTAGCAATGAGAAATACTAAACAGGTAATTTTAGATATTGCGCAAGAATATAAAAATTTAACTGGTAGAGAGTATGGATTTTTTGAATCATACAAATTAGATGATGCTGAAGTTGCGATTGTAGCCTTAAACTCTACTGCAGGAACAGCTAAAGCAGCTGTAAATAATTTGCGAGAAGCAGGGGTAAAGGCTGGTTTATTAAAGATTAGAGTCTATAGACCATTCCCTGCTGAAGAGGTGGCAGATGCTTTAAAAGATATCAAAGCTGTTGCTGTCTTAGACAGGGCAGAGAGTTTCTCCACAAATGGAGGTCCAGTATTTGCTGACATTAGAAGTGTCTTATATGATATAAAAGCTCATGTAGAGGTTGTTGACTATATCTATGGTTTAGGTGGTAGAGATATTAAGGTTGAAGAGATTGAGAGTATATTTAATGATTTACAAGAAATTATTGAAACTAGCCAAGTAAAGAATAGAATTACTCACTTTGGAGTACGAGAATAGGGGGTGGAGTAAATGAAGTTAAAAGAAGCTGCTAAGACAAGTGAAAGGTTTACAGGGGGACATAGATTATGCTCAGGTTGTGGTGCAGGAACAGTTAGTAATTTAATAATGAGAGCTAGTAAAAATCCAGCAGTAGTAGGGTGTGCAACAGGATGTTTAGAGGTTTCTAGCTCAATTTATCCTTATAGTGCATGGAAGGATTCTTTTATTCACAATGCTTTTGAAAATTCTGCAGCAACTGTTAGTGGAGTTGAAGCTGCTTATCGTTCTTTAAAGAAACAAGGAAAGATGGAAGAGGACTTTGACTTTATTGCCTTTGGTGGAGATGGAGGAACCTATGATATTGGATTTCAATCATTATCAGGTGCTATGGAACGGGGACATAATATGGTCTATGTCTGTTATGATAATGGTGCTTATATGAATACAGGGATTCAACGTTCTAGTGCTACACCTAAAGGTGCTAATACAACAACCTCTCCAGCGGGAAAGGTCATCCCTGGCAAGCAACAATATAGAAAAGAGTTAACTGATATTATGGTAGCTCATAACATACCTTATGTTGCTCAAATCTCTCCATTTAAACCACAGGAGTTGATGAAGGTAGCCCAAAAAGCATTTGAAACTAAAGGACCCGCCTTTTTGAATGTACTAGCTGCTTGCCCTCGGGGATGGAGAAGTAGAGCAGAAAAGGGGATAGAATTGACTAAGGTGGCAGCAGATACTTGTGTTTGGCCAATGTTTGAGATAGAGGAAGGTGAATGGAAGTTACTTTATAAGCCTAGAAAGAAGAAGCCAGTTGAGGAATGGTTGAGACAGCAAGGGAGATTTAAGCATTTATTTAAAAAAGGAAATGAGCATATAATTGAAGATATTCAACAGCATACCGATAAGAGGTGGAATTATATCTTAGAATGTTGTGGTGAAAGCCAATAAGATTAGGGGTCTGATTTATCAGACCTCTAATTTTATTTTCTACTTCTACTTGACATCTCAGTATAAAATTGATAAACTTAAAAAAATTAAAAACACATAGTAGAGTTTCGTATAAAATCGAGAATGGGCTCGAAAGTTTCTACCAGATGGCCGTAACTATCTGACTACGAATCATAGATTTGCAGATTATGCATATTTTGAGCCCTAAGTATATATCTATGCTTAGGGTTTTGTGTATTAACTAATGACTTTTAAAAGCAATTTATTATAGATAAACTATTAAAGGGGGAATAAATATGGAAGATAAGTTTGTTAAAGAGGGTTTGACTTTTGATGATGTTCTATTGATACCAGCTCATTCTAAAGTATTACCTAAGGAAGTAGATACTAGTACTAATTTAACTAAGAATATTAAGCTTAATATTCCTGTTTTAAGTGCAGCTATGGATACGGTAACAGAGGCTAATATGGCTATAGCTATGGCACGTCAAGGTGGACTTGGAATTATACACAAGAATATGCCTATTAAAGCACAGGCAGGGGAAGTAGATAAAGTTAAACGTTCTGAGAATGGTGTTATTGTTAATCCTTTCTACTTAAACCCTGATAACAAGGTCTATGAAGCAGAAGAATTGATGTCTAAATACCACATTTCAGGAGTACCGATTGTAGATAGTGAGAAAAAACTAGTAGGTATACTTACAAATAGAGATTTATTATTTGAAGAAGATTATGATCAAGAGATTAGTAATGTAATGACCAGTGAACATTTAGTAACTGCTTCAGTAGGAACGGATTTAGAGGCTGCTAAAGGAATTTTACAAAAGAATAAAATTGAGAAGTTACCATTAGTAGATGAGAATAATATTCTAAAAGGTTTAATTACTATTAAAGATATTCAAAAAGCTGAGGAATATCCTAATGCAGCTAAAGATAAGCAAGGTCGTCTATTATGTGGAGCTGCTGTAGGAATTGGTGAAGGAACTAAAGAGAGGATTGCAGCTTTAGTAGAAGCAGAAGTAGATGTGGTAATTATTGATACTGCTCATGGACATTCTCAAAAGGTAATCGATATGGTTAAAGAGGTGAAAGATAGATATCCAGAATTAAATATTATTTCAGGAAATGTAGCTACTGCTGAGGCTACTAAGGCTTTAATTGAGGCAGGAGCAGATGCTGTTAAAGTAGGAATAGGACCAGGGTCTATCTGTACAACAAGAGTAGTAGCGGGGGTAGGGGTACCACAGGTTACTGCTGTATATGATTGTGCAAAAGAAGCTAAAAAGTATGGAGTTCCTGTTATTGCTGATGGTGGAATTAAGTACTCTGGTGATGTAGTTAAGGCGTTAGTTGCTGGGGCTAGTACAGTCATGTTATGTAGTGTCTTAGCAGGTACAGAAGAGGCTCCTGGAGAGAAGGTAATCTATAAAGGAAGAAGTTATAAGGTTTATCGTGGTATGGGGTCAATTGGTGCTATGAAGATGGGAAGTAAAGACCGTTACTTCCAAGAAGATGATAAGAAATTAGTACCAGAAGGTATTGAAGGGCGTATTCCTTATAAAGGGGAGTTAGCAGATACTATCTATCAAATGGTAGGTGGATTAAGAGCTGGAATGGGCTATTGTGGTGCTGCTACTGTCAACGATTTAATCGAGAAAGGTCAGTTTATTAAGATTACTTCTGCTGGATTAAGAGAGAGTCATCCTCATGATGTAACAATTACAAAAGAAGCTCCAAACTATAGTGTTGATTAATAGTAAAAGTCCTCAATTTGAGGGCTTTTTTTATTATTTTAAGATATATAAATTGAATTAAAGTTCTTCATATCAAAATCAATACCAAAAGAAAATTTAGACACAGATTTACACTGATAAATACAGATTGAAAATTAAATAAATTAAGTTTTTAAATCGGATTTTAATCAAATTTTAGTCTGTTTCAAAAAAGGTTTTGATTTATATCTTTTTTATGAAAATTATTAGTTCAACTTATATAGAAGAGAAAATTTATTATTAAATTTTTAAATTAGGATATACTTATTAGTATATATGTTTTGATTACCCAAATCACTTTTTAGCTAAGATAATGATTTTTAACTTTAGCTTATATAAAGAAAAAGCGACAATTTGGTTGTTAGGTAGATAGCTGGGTAGGGGTTAGGTAGTTGGGTTTAACCCACCCACCAAATATCGAAATTATTGCAATCTACCCATTAAGTTTCATTTTAAATTCACATACCTATAGCAAAATTTATCTACTGAATAAAATACTATTAATAGGTAATTTTCTGTGGTAATATGTTGTTAAAAGGTATAATATTATAATGGAATTATTAATATAAAGGAGTTTATTTGTCAGTCAAGAATAATAACAATAGTCACAAAAATATTGGAGGAAGTTCAATGAATGGATACTTTATCACATTAGAAGGAGTAGAAGGTTCTGGGAAATCAACTCAAGTTAAATTAATTAGAGAGTATCTAGAGAGTCTAGGATATGAAGTTGTTACTACTTTCGAACCTGGAGATACAGAAGTCGGTAAGGATATTAGAAGAATTTTACTCAGCCCAGATAATACTGAGTTGGTATCTAGGGCGGAGTTGTTATTATATGTTGCTGAGAGGGCTCAGCATGTTTTTCAATTAGTTAGGCCTTCTCTAGAAGAAGGAAAAATAGTTGTTAGTGATAGATATACAGATGCTACTTTGGCTTATCAAGGCTATGCAAGGGGATTAAATCAAAAGTTGATTGAAGAATTAAATTGTATAGCTACAGAAGGTTTAGAACCAGATTTAACCTTGCTTTTAGATATTGATCCTCAAATATCTTTGCAAAGAGCAAAGCAGGTAACTGCTGAATCTAATGATAAAGGAGATAGAATTGAAGCTGAGAAGACTTCTTTTCATCAGAGGGTAAGAAAGGGTTACTTAGATTTGGCTAATAGAAAAGAGAGGATAGAATTGATTGATGCTAAGCAATCAATTGATAGTATCTTTAATTCAATTAAAATCATACTTCAAAAGAGGTTGATAAAAGATGAAAATCGATAATAAATTAAAGAGTAATGTAAATACTGCTAGAGCTTCTGGAAGTCAGGTAACAAAAATTAATGGAAAAAAGACCGATTTTTTAGAAGAACTAACCAAAGTTCATGGTGTGCAGATTAAGGGTAAATTAGATGAACTATTAGAGATGATTGACCAACAAGGTGATCGTTTGAATAAGCATCGTACCTTTAGAGAGTTAATTAGATATAAGAAGATGGTCAAACAGTTTGTTAAGGAGACTGTAGGTCAGATGTATAATGTCCAAGAGGATTATAGTCCTATGCAAGGAAAAATTCACACGATAGTCAAGTCTGTAGATGAGTCTTTAGAGGATTTAACTAAGATGATTCTTGATGAACAAGCATCACAATTAGATATTTTGGGTAAGTTAGATGAGGTACGGGGGATGTTAGTAGACTTATATAGATAAGGGGAGTTTTTCATGTCTTTTAATCAAATAATGGGACAAGATTTAGCAAAAACTATATTAAAGAATGCACTAGCTCAACAAAGGCTAAGTCATGCTTATTTATTTATAGGTGAGGAAGGTTTAGGAAAAGATAGAACTGCCTTTGAATTTACTAAGGCGATTAACTGCCAAGAGAATGATAATGACTCTTGTGATTATTGTATATCCTGTAGAAAAGCCAATAATAAGAATCATCCAGATATTAAGGAGATTTATCCTGATGGAGCTTTTATTAAAATAGATCAAATTAGGAAGTTGCAACAAGAGATTTTATATAAACCCTATGAAAGTAAGAAGAAGGTCTATATTATTCATCAAGCCGATAAGATGAATACACAGGCTGCTAATAGCTTACTTAAGACTTTAGAAGAGCCTCCAAGTTATGCAATTATAATATTAATTACTAATAATTTAAATAAACTCTTACCTACTATTATATCTAGGTGTCAATTGATTAGATTTCAATTAGTTGCTGATAAGGTTATTAGAGGGAGTTTAATCAAAAATTATAATTTATCAGAAGAAGATGCAGAATTATTTACTACTTTAGCAGGTGGCAGGTATGAGATTGCTTTAGAGTGGGTAGAAAATATAGATAAGATAGAAGAAAGGAAAGACATACTTAAAATAGCTCATTCTTTAAAGGATTTGACTAGAATCGAGAGTTTTGAATTTGTACAGAAATTATTAGATGAACGAGATAAGCTTAATCTAATTTTAGATATAATTTTGACTTGGTACCGAGATTTATTAATGGTCAAGTTGGGTCAAAATAAGAGTTTAATTAATGTTGATTACTATGATAAGTTAAGAGATGAAGCTAAAGAGTGGAGAGTAGAAGGGATAGAAGGAATAATAAGCTTAATACAAGAAGCAAACAATGTTATTAATAATCTAAACGTTAACTTACAGTTAACCTTAGAAGTATTATTTCTAAGGTTGAATAAATTAAGGAGGAAGAATTATGCCAGAAGTAATAGGAGCTACATTTAAAAAAGCAGGTAAAATATATTACTTTAAGCCTAATGGCATTGAGTTGAATATAGGGGATAAAATTCTTGCCGAAACTGCTCGTGGTTTAGAATTAGGTGAGGTAATTATAGATTCTAAAGAACTGGATAAAGTTGCTTCTAAATCAGAGGTAAAAGCAATACAGAAGAAGGCTGATTCTAATGATATACAGCAAGCTAAGAGGAATGAAAAAGAAGCTGAAAAGGCTTTTGAAATCTGTGAAAAGAAGATAGCAGAACATAAATTACCAATGAAATTAATCGATTCAGAGTATACATTTGATAAAGGGAAATTATTATTTTACTTTACAGCTGATGGAAGGATTGACTTTAGAGAATTAGTTAAGGATTTGGCATCTATATTTAGAACAAGAATTGAGTTACGCCAAATAGGCGTTAGAGATGAAACTAAATTAATGGGTGGTATTGGTCAATGTGGTAGAAGTTTGTGTTGTAAGACCTTTTTAAGGGAATTTGATCCAATCACGATTAAGATGGCTAAAGATCAAGATTTATCACTAAATCCAGAGAAGATTTCTGGGATTTGTGGACGTTTAATGTGTTGTTTAAAGTATGAGTCTGATAATTATTTGGAGACTAAAGATGATTTACCTGATATAGGTGAAAAGATAGAGGTTGGAGAAGAGGTTGGTACAGTAACTGGATTGAATGTGGTTAAGGAGACTTTAACTGTGGAATTAAGTGATAAAGAGAGGATTGAAGTTTCTGCTGAGGATATTGAAGATAAAAAAGAGGATTAGTACTATAATATATAGAATATTGTGGAATAAGACTTTGGAGATATGGAGGTTGCAATAGTGGAAGAGATTATTAGTCTTTTGGCTCATTTTCAGGAAGAGTTACAGGTTTTGACTAATGATTTTCAGAAGATGAAGAATACAATCTATAATATATATAAAGAGAACGAGAAACTGAAAGAAGAGAATCAAAATTTAAAGAAGTTGCTTTTTACTAAAGAAGAGGAAGAAGAGCCTGATCAAGAGGGAGGAATGGGTTATGATAATTTAACCCGTTTATATAAAGAAGGTTTTCATGTCTGTCATCTTAATTTTGGAGAAGGTCGTGAGAGTGACTGTTTATTCTGTATGGGGCTCTTAGATAATAATTTGGATGAAGTGGAGGAAAAGGCTAGTGGTGAAGAGAGTTAATGTAAAGAAAACAGAGAGATTAGATGATTTATTAATTGATAATTTGAAATTAATTCAAAATCCTGATTACTTCTGTTTTTCACTGGATGCTGTTCTACTTGCTAATTTTGCTAGTCCCAAAAAGAATTCTAAGGTTTTAGATATAGGTACAGGCAGTGGGATTATCCCTCATTTAATGCAGGCTAAATATCAAATCGAGAAGATTTACGGTATTGATATTCAAGCAGAATTGATTGATATGGCCAAACGTAGTGCTAAATATAATGATATAGAAGATAAATTAGAGTTTATTAATGCTAATATCAAAAATGGCTTAGAAGTATTTAAAAGGGAAAGCTTTGATTATATCGTCAGTAATCCCCCTTATATGAAGGCCAAAAGTGGTAAGATTAATCTGGAGGATAAAGTAGCTATTGCCCGTCATGAGATAGAGTGTGACTTAGAAGATATTATTAAGATAAGTAGCCAATTACTTAAGTATCGAGGTAAGGTTGCTTATGTTTATAGAACTCAGCGATTAGCTGAGTTATTATCTTTGATGGACAAGTATAATTTAGCTGCTAAGAGGTTAAGATTGATTCATTCACAGATTGATAAGAGGCTAAGTTATTTTTGGTAGAAGGTGTTAAAGGTGGAGGCGTTGGTCTAGATATTTTAGCTCCTTTAATTCTTAATGATGGAAATGGTAATTATACTCAAGAAGTAAAAAAGATTTACTTTCCAGAAGGGAGGAAAGGTAGTTGATAATTGATAGTTGATAGTAAAAAATTAATCTTTCATGAAACTATCAACTATACACTATAAATTATCAACTGTATAACATGTCTAATTATGTTTACATACTAGAGTGTGCTGATAATACTTTATATACTGGTTATACTAATAATTTAGAGAGAAGGATTAACCTACATAACTCTGGTAAGGGGGCCAAATACACGCGGGGTAGAACCCCTGTTAAGCTCCGTTATTTTGAAGAATACCAGACTAAGAGTGAAGCTATGAAGCGAGAATATGCTATTAAGCAGTTAAGAAGACAGGATAAGTTGAAATTAATAAAGGAGGATATAGATGAGTGAAGGAACTTTATATGTCTGTGGGACTCCAATTGGTAATTTAGATGATATTACCTTGCGTGCTTTAAATATATTAAAAGAAGTTGATTTAATTGCTGCTGAGGATACTCGACATACTAGAAAATTACTCAATCATTATCAGATTGAAGCCAAATTAACCAGTTATCATGAACATAATGAACTAGAGAAGAGTAAGGAGCTTTTAGAGAGATTAAGAGGCGGATTAGATGTTGCTTTGGTCTCTGATGCAGGGATGCCTGGAATATCTGATCCAGGATATAGGTTAATTTCCTTGCTTAGAAAAGAAGGGGTTAAGGTTGTTCCCATCCCTGGTCCTACAGCTATGACTACAGCCTTGGTCATTTCAGGCTTAGCAACAGATCGTTTTGCCTTTGAAGGTTTTTTACCTCGTAAGAAGAATGAGCGTAAAGGCTATTTAGAGAAATTAAAAGGTGAAGAAAGAACACTGATATTCTATGAAGCACCCCATCGTGTAAGCAAGACCTTAGCTGATATCTTAGAGGTATTGGGAGATAGGAAGATGGCTTTATGCAGAGAGTTGACTAAGAAGTTTGAAGAGACTATCACTGGCAAGGTCAGTGAATTGCTAGAGGAGTTTAAAGAGGATTCCCCTAGAGGTGAGATGGTCTTGGTCGTTGAAGGTGGAGTAATTGGGCAAGATGAAGAACTAGAGCAGTGGAGAGGTCTATCTATCTTAGAGCATCTAGAGGATCTAATGGCAGAGGGCCTGACTAAGAAGAAAGCTATTAAGGAAGTAGCTAAATTGCGTTCCTTACCCAAAAATGAAGTTTATCAGATTGCTACTAAGATAAAAGTTAATATATAAACGGAGAGGGAGGGCTGGGAG
>Ga0163226_1000208_pt1 | contig 10807 bp, 12 predicted proteins | sample MSEWel2016_07_13_2_FD_113144 | JGI IMG/M metagenome (GOLD analysis project Ga0163226, IMG submission 113144) | Subsurface microbial communities from deep shales in West Virginia, USA - MSEEL Well Study Marcellus 5H_2016_07_13 ...
AGCCACAGTGTTTTAACCTGTGGCGATATTATGAGTTCTACAGAAGCTACGGGTTAAAATCCGTAGCTAATTGAAATGTTAAATCTTTAATGCCATATATATATAAACAATCTAATCAAAATAACAAATCATAAAAGTGGTGGTAAAATGAGCAATTTAAGTATCTTTGATATTATTGGTCCAGTGATGGTTGGACCTTCAAGCTCCCATACTGCAGGAGCTGTTAGAATAGGAAATCTAGCAAAAGAGATAATTGGAGAAGAATTTAATCATGTAAAGGTATACTTACATGGATCTTTTAAAGAAACCTATCAAGGACATGGTACTGATAAAGCTATTATTGGCGGATTATTAGGTCTACAGACTGACAATCCTATGATTAAAGAGGCCTTCACCTTAGCTAGAGCAAGGAACTTAAGCTATGAATTTCTTCCTATAGATTTAGATAATGCCCATCCCAATACTATTAAACTCGAAATTAGTAATGTTAAGGGGAAAATTATTAATATTATCGCTTCCTCTATTGGAGGGGGTAGTGTCATTATAAATGAGATTGATGGAATTAAGGTTGGAGTTACAGGAGAACTGGCTACTTTACTTACTATTCATCAAGATAAGCCAGGTATAATAGCTAAAATATCTAGGGTTTTAGAAGACTACAAACTAAATATTGCTTATATGAAAGTATTAAGAGAATATAAAGGTTCTTTGGCTACAGCAGTTATTGAACTTGATGAGGAGATTGATGAAGAGATTTTAGATAAGATTAGAGAGATAACAGAGATTGAGGAGATTAAATTGATAGGGCCTATTAATTAGGGAGGAATTAGCATGTATAATTTTAAAAGATTAGCAGAGCTGATAGAGTTAACTAAAGAGACAAATTTATCTATAGTAGATATAATTATTGAGCGAGAAAGAGAGTTGACCAATAAATCAGAGGATGAGATTAGAGCTAAGATGGCAAAAGCCTTAGCAGTGATGAGAGAGGCAATTGAAACTGGTTTGACTGAAAATATCAAATCTACTAGTGGTCTAAGTGGTGGTGATGCTCAACTGTTAGTTGATGCTCAACAGAGAGGAAATACTATAACTGGTACTCTATTAAGTTCAGCAATTGCCAAGGCGATAGCTGTAGCAGAAGTAAATGCTGCTATGGGACGAATCGTGGCAGTCCCTACGGCTGGTTCCTGTGGAATCTTGCCTGGAGTATTATTAGCAGTAGCAGAAGATAAAAACCTTGATGATGAAGTTATTATTGATGGATTATTTGTTGCCTCTGGGATAGGTCTGATTATAGCCAAACAGGCAACGGTCTCTGGAGCAGAAGGTGGCTGTCAAGCTGAATGTGGTTCGGCAGCAGCTATGGCAGCGGGAGCGATTGTCTATATGTTAGAGGGTAAAGAAGAACAAGTACTTGATGCAGTAGCAATTGCTTTAAAGAATGTACTGGGGCTAGTCTGTGATCCAGTAGGTGGCTTGGTAGAGATCCCATGTATCAAACGAAATGCTGGTGGAGCTAGTAATGCTTTAACAGCAGCAGAATTAGCTTTGGCAGGGATAAAGAGCCATATTCCCGCTGATGAAGTAATTGTAACAATGAAAAAGATTGGCAAGACTCTTGCTCCACAGCTTAAAGAGACCTCATTGGGAGGGTTAGCTGTGACACCAACAGGTTGTAAGCTTAAAGATGAATTATTGAGTAAATAATTACGATATAACTTTAAGATTAAAGCTATCTATAACCCTAAAATTTGTTAACAAAGCTTATAGATTTATAGAGAGCTATGTGAATATTAATACATCCTCCTGTATGCAACCCCCGATAATTTCGAGACAATATTAATAATTTTGTATAATCATACAAAAAAGCGGTTATAACCTCTGTTAAAAGGAATAAATTAACAGATAAAAGAGTGTGATTTTTCGTACCCCTTTATTTTGAGATAATTACTGGAATTTATTAGTAATTAAAGGGCTTAGCTTTAAAAAATATCTAAAATTAGATATAATAACCTTAAGGTAATCTTTGAAGAAAGGGATGATATAGATGAAGATTGGAGTAATTGGTTTAGGTAGTATTGCCCAAAAAGCTTATCTGCCAGTCATTACCGCCAAGAAAGGGCTAGAGCTCTTTTTTGTCACTCGTAATCAAGAGAAGTTAGAAGCTATGTCAAATAAATATAGAGTAGTTAATAAAAGCACGAATCTAGATGATTTAATAGACTTTGGAGTTGAAGCTGCCTTTGTTCATACAGCTACTACAGCTCATGTTTCTATTATGGAGAAGTTATTAAATCATGGTATCCATGTCTATGTGGACAAGCCTATCTCTTATTCTTTAGCAGAGTCAAAGAGAATGGTAGGGTTGGCAAAGAACAATAATCTAAAGTTAATGGTCGGCTTTAATCGTAGATTTGTGCCAATGTACCAACAGTTAAAGAAGGAGTTCACAGCTGAAACTATTTTATTAGAGAAGAATAGGTTAAATAATCCCCAAAACTTTAAAATAGCTATCTATGATGATTTTATTCATGTAATTGATACCATTAGTTTTCTAGCTGAGGGGCAGTTAGAAGATTTGGTGGTAGATACAATTTTAGATGGAGAGCTATTAAAACAGATAGTAATTAAATTTAAGGGAGAAAGGTTGACTGCTATTGGAATGATGAATAGGGACAGTGGAGTTAATCAAGAAATACTTCAAGTAATCGGTAAAAAAAGAAAGGCTATAATTAAAGACTTGGTAGAAAGAGTTGACTATCAAGGGGGAGAAGAGAGAGTAAGTAGAAGTGCTAGTTGGAACCCTACCCTATATAATAGAGGATTTGTAAATATAGTCGATGAATTTATCAAGGTAGTGCAGGAGGATATAGCGATAGATGGACTTCTTGATGATGCTTTAGTTACCCATCAATTCTGTGAAGAGATTATACATAGAATTGAAGAAGAGATTAATAAGTAGTGATAAGTCAATTAGAAGAGAGTTATATTAATACTTAGATAAGAAGGATGTGATAAAGTGAAGGATGCTTTAGTTATGGGAGGAACAGAGTTTGTCAGTAAAGCAATAGCTAAGTATTTAATCTCCTTAGGCTATAATGTAGATATCTTTACTCGTGGCAGAAGAGAGGTCGACTATGAGGGTATTAGAGAGCATTTACAAGGGGATAGACATTCAGTAGAGGAGCTACACAGGGAGTTGGGAGATAGGTCTTATAACTATATCTTTGATATCACTGCTTATACTAAAGAAGATGTAGCCAAACTGGTCAAGGTAGTTAAGAGGGATAATTTAAAGAGGTATCTTTTCTGTAGTTCTGGAGCTGTTTATCAACCCAATAAAGGGGTTAGCTCTGAAGATTTTCCAAGAGGAAGAAACCCTCACTGGGGAAGCTATGGCTTAGATAAGGCACTCGCTGAAGACTACTTATTTGATTTATATCATCAGGAAGGCTTTCCAATTACTATCTTTAGACCTACCTATATCTATGGTGAAGGTAATAACCTATATCGTGAAGCTTACTTTTTTGATAGGATTAGAGATGGATTAGCGATACCTATTCCAGCAGGAGAACAGGAGGTACAGTTTGTCTATATCGGTGATCTGGTAAAAAGCTTTATCAGTGGAGCTATTTCTGAAGATGCTTTAGGTAAAGCTTATAATCTGACTAATAATAGAGCTATTACTTGGAAGAAGCTCTTAACTACAGCTATGGAGGTGGTCGGTAAAGAGGTAGAGCTAGTAGAGGTTGATAGGGGTACTAGAAGGGAGTTTAATCTAGTATCTAAGAACTTCTTTCCCTTTAGAAATATTACCTTTTTACTAAGTATAACTAGATTGAAGGAGGATAACTTACATATTCCTGAAACTACCTTAAAACAAGGGTTGAGCAGAGCCTATCAGTGGTACTTAAAAGATAATAACAATGATTTTAATCATTCGATGGACAAAATTGATTTTATCTTATCTAAGCATAAGACCATCTAATTTAAAATAACTTCTAAGAAACCTAGTGGGAATAATTGTTTTAGGTTTCTTTTTATTTTTGTGGTATGATTAAATAAAAGCTTGAGAATAAGGAGAAAAAATTTATGTTTAAAAGAATATTTCTAATCTTTATAGTCCTGTTAATGCTATTTTCCAATAATCTATTGGCACAAGGAGACTATGATTATTCCAGCAAGAAGTTCTGGCAAGAACTTTATAGTAAAGATGAGGTTGTTGATTATCCTCTAATCTTTATTCATGGGATAGGTGCTAATATAGACTATTGGAAGCAGAGTATGGAGACTATCAATCCCAATTATTATGAGATGAGATTTGTATCAGAAAATAAGATTTACCACAATTATGATGGAAAACAGAAGAATCATACTTTGTGGGGAATATCTTATTATACTCTACATCCTATGGAAGAAGCTCTTGGTGGTAATTTAGATCTATATGCTTTAAGGGTTGAAAAGATGGTGAATTTAATTAAAGATTTAACAGGAAAAGATAAGGTAATCATTGTCGCCCATAGTATGGGAGGCCTGGTTTCTAGGAGGTATATGACCTTAAGTCAAGACAATTGGGATTCAGTTCATAAGATATTGACAGTAGGTACTCCCAACGGTGGGGTAAAGACTTCTATAGAGCTTGTAGGACAACTGATAGACTTAAAAGAAGGTAGCTCATTTTTACACAAGCTCAATAAATCTTGGCAGAGATTAAGTCTAACTAAAGCTAATAAGAAATGGGGGGTGGTAGGAGCAATAGATAAGAGTATGCCCTTTAACTTAGCAATAACCCCGGATGCTACAGATTCGGCAGGAGCTGGCTTTGTAAGTATATCATCATCGATACCTTATGGAGAATGGAAAGATGCTGTAGTTAATAATTTCAATATTAGCCAAGTTAATACCCCAAATTTTGGTTTTAGACTGGTAGTTGATGCTACTCATCTAGAACTGTTATTCCATCAAGGCACCTTTAGAGGTATAGAATGGGCTTTATCTGATTTTAAAGAGTAATTAAGAAGTTTAATTGTTAACTTTACAAAGAATTACCTTTGCAAATCTCTTCAAAATAAGAGAAAATATAAGAGTAACTTAAGTCTAAGGTTAAGTTTAAGCAGAACACTTAATTTGTTCCTCCATACTACTTAACTTTAATCTTAAACTTGATTTTAATCAACTATTAGCTCTAGTAAAAAAAGAATCTAAAATAAAATCAGATACTTAGAAAGGGTTAGAGCCATGCAGAAAAGAAAACAATATAACAATTTAATCATATATATACTCATATTTACTTTAATCTTCCCGCTGCTATCGGGGTTTGTTCTGATTAGTCCTGTTTTTGCTGCTGAAGGAGGGTTGGCAGGATTAACAGGTAATAAGGGGATTATGTCTGTTTTTAAAGGGTTACTGATGTTATTTTTCTTCTCTTTCTTGTCAAACAAAGATGAATCTTCAGAAGTTTTAGATGACTCATACCAGTCTGCTGTTCAGGAAGAACCTAATATTCAAAATGGCTCTTCTTCAGCCCAGCGTTTGGATGTAACTGCAGAGGAGTTTGACTGGTTAGCCAAAGGAGTTTATTCCGAATCTAGAGGTGAACCCTTTGAAGGGCAGGTTGCAGTAGCTTCTGTTATCATCAATAGAGTATTAAGCTCTGAATTTCCTAATACTGTTAAAGGGGTTATTTTGGAAAGACCAGGAGGAAGTGCCTATGCCTTCTCTGCTGTATTAGATGGACAGATTCATCTAACTCCTGATAAGACATCATATCAAGCAGTAGATTATGCTCTTAAAGGTTGGGATCCTACTGGTGGGGCTCTATACTATTATAATCCTGTTAAAGCCACTGCTAGTTGGATCTTTGAGAATACAACCCCTAAGATTACAATTGGAAATCATATCTTTGCTGATTTAAAGAAATAAATATTTAATAAAAAAGGGCATCCTAAAGGGGTGCTCTTTTACATAATTTAATGATAAAAATTCAGAATAAGGATATATTATTGTTTTGTTATTAATTTATAAATTTTGAGATCAATTATTAAAATAACTCTTTAAAAGAGGAGAATAAGTCTAATTCAAGAATAATAAGATAAGTGAACTTTCTAATTTAAGTTATTATTCCATTTTATTTTATTAAATATATTGTGAAGGGAGGTTATTAAGGTGAAATATACAAAATGGTTGACTAGAACTGCAATCTTATTAGCCTTGACTCTGGTGGTACAAGCCTTAGGATTTCCTCTTTATGTGACAGGTCCTTTGGTTAATATGATGTTGCTTTTAGCTACAATCTTGGTTGGTCTAGAAAGCGGTCTGTTAATTGGAGCTTTAACACCATGGATAGCTCTGCTAAGAGGTATTTTACCACCACCTTTAGCAGTAATGATTCCATTTATTATTATAGGGAATCTATTATGGGTCTTAATCTATCATTTTCTAGCAAAAAAGCATAAATATTTAGGTGTTGGTTTAGCTGCTTTGAGTAAATATGGTATATTGGCTTCAGCTGTTAACTTCTTAGTGAATGTACCACCTAAGATAGCTACTTTGATGCAGATTCCTCAATTATTTACTGCTTTAGCAGGGGGGTTGTTGGCACTATCTATAGTCAAAGCTATAAATCTTAATGAGATGATTGAGGATAAGTAGTTTGTTGATAAATATTTCAGCTACAGGTTGAAGCCTGTAGCCTTATTAATATTGATTTTAAAGGATTATAAATTGATTTTAGAGAGGAAGAGTATCATGGGAAATTATTTATTGGCTATCTTTGCCGGAATATTATTAGGAGTCCCTTTTAAATTTCCTAGTCTGGCCTTGTTAGCTTGGGTAGGATTGATTCCCCTTTTATTTGTTTTGGAAAAGAGTGAGAGAAGATCTGCTTTTAAATTGGGGTGGACAACTGGCATGGTCTTTTTAGCTATTAGTAGTTATTGGTTGTTAATTTCTGTAGCTAACTTTAGTGAATATCCTTTGCTAGTATCTATATTGATATTTGTTATGGCGATCTCGATTATCAGTCTATACTTTGGTTTATTTGCTGTGATTTTTAATAATCTAAGTAAGAAGATATCAATACTCATTATAGCACCTCTAGTCTGGACTGGTGTAGAGTTTTTAAGAACTATCTTCTCTTTCCAGTTCTTATTTGCTTTTTTAGGTTATTCACAGGCTTTTATTCCCCAATTGATTCAAGTGGCTCAGTATGGTGGAGTATATTTAGTTACCTTTATTATCGTACTTGTTAATACTTTATTTTATTTAGCTTTAAAAGAGAGAGCATTTAAGTATTTAATTACCGCCTCTTTAATCTTTGCTCTTCTATTTACTTATGGTAATGCTATCTTACAAAAAGAGGTTGTAGCTAAGAAGGAGTTTGCAGTAGGTATTATGCAACCTAATATACCCCAAAAGATGAAGTTAAGTAGAGCTAAGCGGGGAGAGGTTATCAATAAAATCTTAAACTTGACCTCACAAGAATTGGCTAGTGGTGACCCTGATTTGATGATTTGGCCTGAAACAGCTATTTTAAGAGGTTATTATGAGGATAGAAAGTTTCCTTATGCCTTTTATCGAGATAATCCACTCTTTATCGGTGGTCATATTAGGGAGAATGGTCATTATCTAAATAGTGCTTTTCTAGTAAATAGAGATAGAGATATAGTTCAACGCTATAGCAAGGTCAAACTTGTTCCTTGGGGAGAGTATGTACCTTATCCTAAATTAATACCAGATATTATTGAGACAACCTTAAATCATATTACTCCAGGTAATAAACTTGTGTCTTTTAATATGAACGGGGTTACTTGGGTTAGTCCTATCTGTTCAGAGATCTTAAACCCTTTTTATATTAGAAAATTATATCAGCAGAATGACTTTATGATTAATATCTCCAATGAAGCTTGGTTTGGTAAAAGTCATGCTTCATTACAGGTCTTGCAGGCAGTTATCTTTAGAGCAGTAGAGCATAGAGTGCCTGTAGTGAAAGTCGGCAATACAGGAATCAGCGGGGTAGTAAATCAGCGAGGTGAAATTTTAGTCAAAACTAGGATGTTTAAGACCAGAACCTTTACCTTTAACCTTCCTATCCCAGAGCGCAAAAAGACTGTTTATTATAAAGTTGGTAATCTTTTTGGGTGGTTAAACTTAATTATAACGATATTATTATTGATTATTCATAACAGCAATAAGATTAACTTTTTTAAAAAGATAAATAACTCTAAAAATAATTAAAGAGTAGCGATAAGCGCTACTCTTTCTCTTTTTAAATCTTTTTAGCTCTATTTTGGTCAATCATCTCAGTGAAGTTACCATTTTCTTTCTTATTAGTTACTTTTGTAAAGAAATTATAGATAACAAGTAAGATAATAGTTAAATCAATAAACAACATAAGTAAAATAGCCACTTGTCCTAAAGTAATATTCTCTAAATTAGTAAAATTAATATTTTTTAACCCTTGTGGGCCTTGAGAGGTAATATAAATCAATAGAGCTACAACATATAAAGAACTGTTAGAGATAAATCTAAAGAATAAATTGAGTACTTCCTGTGAGCCTGCTTTATTATTAGATTGTAAGTTCTTTAAAAGTATTATCCCTTGGGCTAAGACCATCAATACAAAAGAAACTCCTATTACTAACTCTATGTTCATTAAAATCTCTCCCTTCTTTTAGTAGTTTTAATCTACAACCAGTAAAAATACTAAGGTCTCTTAAAGTACTATATTAATATTTTAACATATTACAGAGACTTTTCAATATAAATAAGCGATAGTAATAATCTGACTAAAAAATTCACTAACTATGAAAGGTGATTATATTGAAGTTTTTCTTATACTCTGTTATAATTAAATTTGATTAGATTTTTAGATAAAATTGAATATAAACACTGGGGGTGCTTTTAGGCTGAGAAGAGTATTACTCTAACCCTTGAACCTGATTAGGATAATACCTGCGTAGGGAAGTGGAAGATAACATAGCACTGTAACCACTCTCTTAAGGGAGTGGTTTTTTATATAGATAATTTTATTTGATATAGAAAGGATGAGATTATGGATAATATTAAAATCAGAAAGTTAACAGAGTTAGGTGTTGCTTTGGCTTTAGCTACTATTTTAAACTTTTTAAAGCTTTATAAGATGCCACAAGGTGGTTCAGTAACCCTCGAGATGATTCCGATTATATTCATCGCTCTACGCTGGGGTTGGAAAGAAGGGGTCTTTTTAGGTGCTACATATGGGCTACTACAACTATTATTAGATGCCAGTATCTACTATCCTTTACAAGCGATTCTTGATTATCCTTTGGCCTATGGTCTGGTAGGGTTTGCAGGACTGGTATCTAATCTATTTGCTAAGAGTTCTTTTAAAGTTAGGTCTACCTTAATAACTATGGCAACTATATTAGGGGCTAGTTTTAGATTATTAGCACATGTTATTTCAGGAGTGGTCTTTTTTGGAGACTATGCACCTAAAGGTGTTGATGTCTGGGTCTACTCTCTAGGCTATAATGCAAGTTATATGATCCCTCAAATCATAATCACAATAATAGCTTTAGTGCTATTGAACAAAGGATTAGAAAATACTCCTTTGGCTACCATCAGCAAAATACAGGAAGTAGAATAATGGAACGGGCAATCCTATTTATTAATGGGGAGTTAACAGGTAATAAGAATTTTTATCTTAATTATATCAAAGCAACTGATCAAGTAGTCTGTGCTGACGGTGGTGCTAATCATGCTTATAACTTAGGAATAATTCCTGACTTGATATTAGGTGATTTGGACTCAATATCTTCTGAGACTTTGGAGTATTATCAACAACAGCAAGTTGAATTTGCTCAATACCCTGTAGCTAAAGACAAGACAGATACTCAGCTTATTCTAGAAAAACTTCTTGAAGTAGGTTATAAAGAGATTATTATCTTTGCAGGTCTTGGGGGGCGGTTAGATCACACTCTAGCAAATCTTTATCTATTAGAGTTTTCTACTAAAGTTGAGACCAAGATTAAATTCATTACCCCTCAAGCAAGTATAGAGTTAGTATACCAAGAGAAGATTTTGATTGATAAAATTGATAAGACTCTCTCTTTGTTACCTTTAAGTGATGAAGTAACAGGGGTTTATTTGGAAGGCTTTAAGTATGGACTAGAGGATGCTAATTTTAAGCGTGGCAATACTTTGGGCTTGAGTAATATTGTTACAAAGAGTCCAGCCAAGATAAAGTTGGCTAGTGGTAAGTTATTGATGATAATTAATAATTAAATAGTAAGTTATGAGGCTGACCTACACTGGTTAGTCTTTTTTTATTTATTAGAATTATAATGAATTCACATATTTGGTCTTCTTTTAATATATTAGTATAATAACTGTATTTATTAAACAGGAGGTTAAAATGACAGATTATTATACAGGAAAAACGAGAGGTGGGGAGGATTATACTTTAAACTATATTTGTGATATTAATTGGGATACATGTGTTGGCTGTGCTGCTTGTGTCAAGGCCTGTGGTCAAGGGGTTTTGATGATGGTTAATACTCCTTCAGGCTATAAAGCAAAGTTATTAGCTCCTGTTAAATGTTTAGGTGAAGGCCATTGTATACAGAAATGCCCTACCAATTCTTTGAAAACAGAGTTTATAGAAGTTGAAGGTAATGGAGATAATAATTGAAGTAGAAAGATAAAGTTTACTTTATTTATCTAAAACATCGAAAGAAAACTCCATCTAAACTATGTATTAGGTGGAGATGAATTGGATAATATTTGTAAGGTTCGATACCTTCAAATATTCTATCTAGTATGATAT
>Ga0163226_1000209_pt1 | contig 10749 bp, 11 predicted proteins | sample MSEWel2016_07_13_2_FD_113144 | JGI IMG/M metagenome (GOLD analysis project Ga0163226, IMG submission 113144) | Subsurface microbial communities from deep shales in West Virginia, USA - MSEEL Well Study Marcellus 5H_2016_07_13 ...
AAATGCCTTTCTGGCCAGCCAGAGCATTGCTGTTGAGTCCTTACCAACTGACCACAACATACAGATATTATTAAATTCACTGTATGCTTCTCTCAAAATATGAATACTTCTGCTTTCTAATTTATCTAAATGATCCAAATTTGACCCTCCTTGTAGGTGCAACTACCGTTTACGGAACCAATTATTACCAAATTAATTGAATTGCTTTGTTTTAAATTTCAGAATCATTGTCGAATTATCAGGAATTTTAGAACCTAAAATATTTAATTTCAGCTGATTAGATTTTATCAAAAAGCTGCCCTAAAAACAAGGCACATTCAAAAAGAGCAGCCCTCAAATAAAACCAAGAACTGCTCCTCGTATTTAAGTTTAAAAATTACCTTAATATCACTTATTAATTTTTAGATACTATTGATATTTTTCTCATTCTTTTCATTTTTTTCAGCAGTAGAATTTTTAAGCTGATCAATTTTCATAGCCAGTTTACCCTGTTCAAGGCTCAGGCGAGAAGTTTGATTGTAAATCTTATCAATTGAATAATTCACCTCATCAAATTGATCACTTTGTTTTGTTAGTTTTTTGTTAATATTAAAGAATTTAATATCCTGTTCTGCAAGAACATTATCCAGCTTGTCAAAGCGCTGATCAATGCTCTCAAATCGCTGATCATGTTCATCTAATTTGTTTTCAACACTATCAAAACGCTTATCTACTTTTTCGAAACGTTTATCAATTTGATCAAAACGCTTATCTACTTTTTCGAAACGCTTATCAATTTGATCAAAACGCCGATCTATTTGTTCAAATTTACTGTCCAATCTCTTATCCAACTGGTCAAAACGGCTGACAAGTGTCTCTAAAATTTTAGCTTCTGACATCTCATTCACCTGCCCCTCTTCGTATTCTCCAGATACATATATTATATCGCAAATTGCTAGTAATTTGCAAATAATATTCGACTTAATTTTAAGAGGCTTGCTATCCACAAAAAATTTAAATTTCAACTTCAACTTCTATTTCCTCTGACTGCTCATCCTGAATAAAATAGGCTCTAAAATCTTCCTGCTCCTGCTGCAGAGAAATAATTAAGTAGATAGCCTCTTTATAATTGGCCATCTCAATGTCTTCCTGAGAAGGACGCGCCGGTGAATGTGGATGAGAATGAAATACTGAAATAAAATCAAGCTCATTTTCCCGCATATCGTTAAAAACATCAAACTGTTCTTCCGGTTCCATTAAATAATGTTCGGGGCTATTTTTAATATTTTCCATTAAATAAATTTTTGTTGAAAAATATTTTCCTGCATCCTCATCAATAATTCCCGCTATAATTCCACAGGCCTCTACCGGTTTATGCTGCAGAGAATACTCTAAAATTTTTTGATAATCTTCTTTTTTAAGAATTAACTTTGCCATTTGTTCACTCCTTTGCAGTGTTTACGCCTCAGCCTGCTGATGCAAATTACAGCTCAGTTCATATTCCATCAGTTCTGTAATCACCGGATTATCACCACAGACATCACATTTGTCACTTTTTTTGACTTCTACCTCTCTAAAGGAAAGATCTTTTGCATCATAAACTAACATTCTGCCAACAAGAGGCCTGCCAATACCTGTAATCAGCTTTAAAACTTCTGTTGCCTGCAGGGTTCCAATTGTACCTGCGATTGCTCCCAGAACTCCTGCTTCCTGACAGCTCGGAATCGCTCCTTCTTTTGGCGGCTCAGCAAAAATACAGCGGTAGCAGGGACCCTCACCCGGCATAATTGTTGTCAGCTGACCTGAAAACTGCAGGATTCCTGCCTCAACCAGCGGTTTTCCGGCCATCACACAGGCATCATTTAAAAGGTAACGGGTGGGGAAATTATCAACTCCATCGACTATAATGTCATAGTCGGCTATTATTGCTTTTACATTATCCTTATTTAAATATTGATTATATGTTTTTACTTCAACATTGGGGTTCATTGCTTCCAGTTTTTCGCGGGCCGAATCCACCTTGGGCCGACCTGTATCCTCAGTTGTATGCAGAATCTGCCGCTGAAGATTTGTCAGATCCACATGGTCACTGTCAACCAGTCCCAGAGTGCCGACTCCGGCAGCAGCAAGATAAAAAGCAACAGGAGAACCAAGTCCCCCTGCTCCAACTACCAGCACTTTCGCATCTTTAATCTTCTGCTGACCGGTTCCACCCAGGTCTTTTAGAATAATGTGGCGGCTGTAGCGCTCGATTTCTTCTTCAGTTAAATCGAAAGCGCCTCCTCCCATAAAGAAAATATATTCAATATTATCACCTGACTCCACATCTCTCTCCGCCAGTTCTCCCTGGGGTACCATCGAATCATTTAATTTAGCAACGGTTACCTCAGGATCCACCTCCAGCTCAGCCAGTAGTTCAGCCAGATTTAAACCTTGTTTAATCTCTTTTTCTTCCCCATTGACAGTAATTTTAATGCTCATTTATTGTCCTCCTTTATTTATTTATATATTTATATATTTATATATTTATAGGTACCAGGTACAAATAGGCCTATTTGTACCTGGTACAAGTGAAATATTTCTCTTTAACCTGGTACTAACCAGTTTTATAAACTTTCCGGCTTCCATCTTCTTTATCGAAAATCCAGAGTGAACGTTTTTGATTCTGCTGAACTTTAAGCTCTGTTCCCTGGCCTCCAATTTCTTCGGGCAGATAAAGACTAATGGCATTACGGGGACAGGCTTTAACACAGGCTGCACAGTCCCAACACTCGGCCGGCCTTTTCATTTCTGCCTTCTCGCCTTCTTTTGCAATTAAATTACCGGGACAGATCCGCTCACAGCGACCTTCCTGATAATCCGGACAGCCATCACAGATGCTCTTATCAATTTTAATTGCCATTTGACTTCACTCCCTTAAAATATTATAAATTGTATTCCAGATAAAAATCTTCCTGACTGCGGTCGGCAAAGGAGGAATATTCCTCCAGGCTTTTATACTCTCTTTCTATAATCTCAATTTTTCCAGTGACAGGACTGCGTCTGGAATTAACAAACTTCCGCCACTCCTTTTTACGCTGCGGAAAATCAAGACGGCTCTGATAAGCGGGCCAGCGAGTTTCCTCTCTATAAAGCAGATGTTCGATCAGGACTTCTGCTACATCGATTCTTTCCAGCAGTTCCTGAACAGCCAGAAAGTCTCTCAGAGAATCCGCCTTCAGATTTCTACTCTCTGCTTTTAACTCTTTTAATTTTGAACGCGCCTGCTTCAATTTTGAAGCTTCCAGTTCATAATACTGACTTCTGCCCCCGGCGTAGTTTTCCATAATCTGCTGTAGTTTTTCTTCCAGCCGGGAAGCTGCAGCTCCCTCCGGGTTATCTAAAACAGTTTTAACCCTCTGGTATTCATTAGTGATTAACTCACTTATATTTATATCTAAAAAATTTTGCGGCAGCTCCTTTATTTCTCTAACCGCTGATTTGGCTGCTATTTCACCTTCAACAAAGGCCCCGGTTACATATTTTTTTGGAGCTCCTCCTGCCACATCACCGGCTGCAAAAAGCCCGGGCAGAGTTGTACTCCGATCCAGCCCGATCCAGTAACCTGACTGACAGTGGCCGCCGACTATATAGGGCTCGGTTCCTTCAATCTCTACCTTGAGTTCTGAAAATTCCTGCTGGTTATCCTCCCACTTGAGCACAACTCCAGGACACATTCCTAGCAAAGACTCTGCCAGTTTTTCCTTCTTATCAGCTTCCAGATGACCGAGATCCAGATAACAGGGACCGCGCCCCTCTTTATTCTCTCTGACAGTTGCATAAAGCCTCATCGCAGTAGTAATTCTACTATATTTTTTTAGATATTCTTCTCCCTGCTGGTTGACCTGGCGGCCGCCAGCAAAGGCAAAACTACCTGTAGGAGCAATCACATCTTTAACCCTTAAGGCCACAAAACGCATCTCAAAGGTTGTCATCTCAGCTCCGGCTCTAATGCCCATTGCATAACCGGCTCCGGTATTAAAAGGAGGATACCACATTTTATGTTTGGCTCGACCGGAATTATTGGGTTCATAAATTCCGGCTGCTCCTCCGGTGGCACAGATCACAGCCTTTGCTTTAATCACATAAAACCTATCTTCTCTTAAATTAAGTGCAAAAGCACCACAGACTCTTCCATCTTTTTTTATATAATTAAGGGCAGCTGTTTTGTTTAAAACTCGGACTCCACTCCGCTCAACCTCATCCGCCAGGATTTCTTTAAAATTCTCGCCTTCAATCTTAATACTGCGGGAACTGCGCTTTAAATAATTTCCATCCTCATCTTTTAAAATCTTTAAGCCCCAGTCTTCCACCTCCCGAGTCACCTTATTTAGCCCCCGCCCGATAGAATAAACCAGATCATCACGGACCAGACCATAGCTGTCATTTTTAACATAATGAAGATATGATTCTGGAGTTTCACCGGGATTCAAGTAGGCATTTATCGCATTAATTCCCGCCGCCAGACAGCCGCTTCTCTCTATATGTGCTTTTTCGATGACTGTTACATTAAGTTCTGGATCCTCTCTGCGGGCGGTAACTGCAGCATATGAGCCAGCAGCCCCACCTCCAATAACCAGAAGATCAGTTTTTATAATTTTTTTCTCCATTTTACTGCCTCCACTTAGAGTGCTGCCAGTGCTTCTTTAAAATCTAAAATAATATCATCCGGGTTTTCGATTCCAACCGAAACTCTAATCAAGGCCGGATTAACTCCTAATTGCTGCTGCTCGTCTTTACTCAGGCTGTGATAAATCGTTGACTCCGGATGGACAACCAGGGTTCTCAAATCTCCCAGGTTGGACAGATTCCGGGCAAGCTCCAGCTTATTAATTAACTTAAATGCCTGTTCTTTATTCTCCACCTCAAAGGTCAAAAGTCCACCAAAATGATTATCAAACTGCTCTGCTGCCAGCTCATGGTATGGACTTGATTTAAGCCCCGGATAATTAACCCTTTCCACTCCGACTGCCGACTGTAAAAAATTTGCCAGCTCCAGCGCATTACTGCAGTGTTTTTCCATCCTTAAGGGCAGAGTTTCCACCCCCAGATTATTGAGAAAAGAATTAAAGGGACTTGCCACCGGACCCAGATTCCGAAAAATATCCTGCCTCAATTTTGCCAGATAGGCAAAGGGACCAAATTTAAGATATTCTGCCAGCAGGGGATTATCAGTTTCAGCCCAGTTAAAATTACCAGTATCTATAATCACCCCACCGATAGAATTGGAGCTGCCATTGATGAATTTAGAAGTTGAATGAACTACAATATCGACTCCATAATCCTTTGCCTGAAAAAGATAGGGGGTCATCAGCGTATTATCCAAAATCAATGGTAAGTTATGTTTGTGGGCAAGTTCAGCCAGCTTTTTAATATCCGGAATATCAAGTTTGGGGTTGCCTACTGTTTCCAGATAAATCAATTTTGTCTTTGGAGTAATTGCCTGCCTGTACTCTTCCAGTTCAGTTGTCTCGACAAAGCTGCATTTAACACCCCACTGTTTTAAATCTTTTTTAAAAAAATTATAGGTTCCACCAAAGAGGCTGTTACCAGCAATGATTTCATCTCCAGCTTCCACCAATCCCAGCACTGCAGTTGCAATAGCTGCCATACCGGAGGCTGTCCCCAGAGCTCCAATTCCATTCTCCAGTTCCTTCATCTTTTCTTCAAACTGATTATTGGTCGGATTACCAACCCGGGTGTAATTATATCCCTGAGCCCGCCCCTTAAATACTTTTTCCAGTTCTTCGGCTGTTTCATACTCAAAGGCATTTGTCTGATAAATAGGGGGAGAAACAGCCCCTTTTTCGTCTTTATTTTTATTTAATAAAACCTTAGTTTCAAATTGATAGTCTCTACTCATCTTCTCACTCCTCTTACAATCTTTTTGAAATCAAGCTGCACTCAATACAATAATGTTTACTGCCATCAATTTAACTGCTCGATATCAACTGTCACTCGCTTAATTGGCTGCTGCTTTTTTAACCCGCAGCAGGTAATGACCCTCAGGCTGTTTTTCATTTTTTATAATCTCGTGGTCCTCATTTTCCAGACTGCGGGGCACATTTTTAATCGGCTCACCCTCATCTAAGTAAAAATCAACAATCTCTCCTGCCGGCAGCGGCTCCAAAAAGAGTTTGGCCTTAACAAAGTTAATTGGACACTGTACTCCTCTTAAATCTTTTAGTTTATAATTTTCTTTCTCTGCTGCAGCTGCTTTGTCGTTTTCGCTATTTTTAGAAACAAAATCTGTCGCTGCCGAATCGTTATCCCCGGCATCTTCAACTGCAGTCACTTTTTTAATTGTAAATTCCAGGCTTGAATTTAAAGAATTGAATAGATCTTCTAAGCGTTCAATCAAATCTTTAATCTCCGAACTTAGGCTTAATAGTTCTTCCTGATCACCCAGTCGATAATCAAGTGCCTGTTCCAGCAGTTCCTCTTTTGATTCTGCAACCCAGTCTTCTGCGATAAATTTCTTTTTAAATTCTTTAATGATTACTCTATCCTTTTCTGTATCAACCCCGCGGACTATTAGCAGTGAACGGGCAGCTGCAATAATTGCCTGATAGAGGCTGTCGCTGTCCTCTTCGGCAATTCCCTGCTCATAGGCAGCTTCCGCCTGATCAAGATCCAACCTAACAATCTCCAGCACACCGGTTCCACATTCTCCAGGACCTCGTCCGGCCAGAGAAAAGTCCTCATTTTGACCCCAATCCTGATAAAAATCTGCTTCCTTACTGTAGGCAGGAATTTCTGTATATTTTTGAGCAAGCTGAATAATTGCTTCCCGGCCTCCAGTTTCCAGATAGTCATTAAACCGCTCCAGACTATAATCTTCTGCTGCTGCCAGTTTTTCTGCCAGCTCTACTAAAAAGGAAGGAATCCTTTTGGCCGGTAGATCAACAGTTTTTTGCGCATATTGAGTATTTTCTTCACTTACTTCGGCTCCCAGGAGAAGTGAATAATAGGGGATTAATCTGCCGTTTTCTCGTTTGGCCTTTCCTTCAAATCCAATTTTCCCGATATGATGCTGACCACAGGAATTGGGGCAGCCGCTGATATAAATCTGGGGTAAAAGATCACGTTTTTGCTGTTCAATTTCTAAGAGATTTTCCCTGATAGCTTCCGCCAGATTTGGTGAATGACAGAGACCCAGTCTACAGGTAGAAGCTCCCTTACAGGCAACTGCCGATAATGCATCAGAATCAAGCAGGCTCTGATTAACTGCTGCTAAATCTTCTTTTAAAGCTTCAAGTTGAGAGCTATCCACACCTCTTAAAAGTAAGCCCTGCCTATTAGTTGTTCTTAGACTAAGATCATATTTCTCAAGCAGCTGAATTAAATCAATTACTTCCTGATAATTTAAATCCCCATTGAGCGGATTTAAGTTAAGAATCTCTGCTGCTTTTCTAGCTTTAATTTTATCTTTATAATAGTCAAGATCAGTAAATTTGAGTTCACCGATCTCAGCTTCTGCTTTAACTTTTTTAAAGTATTCCATAAATAATTCTTTAAATTTAGCTTCTCCAAAACGACGGCGAACAAAACGAAGGCGTGCCTGGTGTCTGTTATTACAGTCACCATAGCGGTCAAATAATCTTTTGATTGCCTCTGCTACAGCAAAAATCTCATTTTCTGCCACAAAATCAAGCAGCTTAAAAGCCACTGCCGGTTGATTACCCATTCCTCCGGCTGCATAAACCTTAAAACCCCTGCTACCATCCTGAAGAGCAGCAATAAAACCTAAGTCATTGATTGTTGCCAGTCCCTGATCCTGATGGCTGACCGAAAATGCAATCTTGTACTTTCGGGGCAGATTAAAAGAAGAACGATCTGCCAGTAAATATTCACTTAAGGCCAGACAGTGAGCAGTTGTATCAAATCTACCTGTCGGATCGACACCAGCTGCAGGGGAGTTCATTATATTGCGGACCGTATTACCTCCACCACCACGCGGACTTAATCCTGCCTCTAAAAGTTTATCTAAAACTTCTGCACTATCATCTATCTCAATCTGGTGCAGCTGAATATCCTGTCTGGTGGTAAAATGCAGGTAGCCGGCACCATAGTCTCTACTCAGCTCGGCCAGCAGCTTAAACTGCTCCTCTGTCAAAAATCCTCCGGGAATTCTAACTCTGACCATATACTTTTCTTCTGCAGAATCACCCCGCTGGCCGTAGATTCCCATCGGCACCCGATATCCTTTAAACCTCGCAGCTGATAAATCACCTGCTAAAAACTGTTTCAAATTTTCTTTAAACTTTGCTGTGTCTTCCGAGATTGTCTCGGGTATTCTAAACACTGCCTCACTCATTAATCTCACCCTCTCAATTTTAAATATGAAAATCCCCATCTAATTATTCGGTATTAACTTAAAAATAATAATACAGGATATTTGGACCTGTGTCAATGAAAATGTAAGATATTTTACAAATTGCTCAAAAAAATGTTCATTTATGTTCATGCACTGGGTGGGTGAACATAAGTCAGCATAAAAAAAAGAGAAGCCTGTTAAGCTTCCTCTTTAATTAACACTGTATTATTTTAAATATAGTACATATAACCTTCATTATTTTCTTTTCTAAGTTCTAAAGTTCTTTCTTTCAGGTCTGCCAGAGTTATAGATTCCAGCAGCTGGTAAAGGTTTGATTCCATTTGGGTCCAGAGTTCCTGGGCCATCTGCTGATAGAGCTCTTCTTCCGAATTTTTTTCTGGTTCAGCCACTGGAGCCAGCCGACCCTCTATTACCTGCATGATATCTTTAACAGTGATTTCTTCTGGCGGTCTAGTCAGCAAATATCCCCCGTAAGCTCCGCGCACACTTTTTATTAGATCTGCCTTTTTTAGTCTGGCAAATATCTGTTCTAAATATCTTTCTGAGATATTCTGTCTCTCAGAGATTTCTCTTAAAGGAAGGGCAGATTTATTAGCATTTACTGCCAGATCGACCAGGGCTCTGAGAGCATATCTTCCCTGTGCTGAAATTTCCATAGCAAAATTCTCCTTCTGTTAATTTATTTCTAAAATTATTTGGTTATTCCATTATTAATATTATAATTGACCTTAATAGATGTCAAGTTAATTTCCATTTTTTTCAAAATAGATAAAAAAATTTATTTAGACAGCATTTCTTATACTTCTTACCACTACTGCAGGGGGCAGGGGTCATTGCGGCCAACTTTTTCGCCTCTGATCACTGTCTGTTCTCCGATTGAACCGGACTGGGCTTCCTTTCCCGGTAGAGGACACAGGTGTTTTTTCTCTTCCTCAAAAAGCTCATTTGGAGTATGACCCTTTAAAATCCACATCCGGGTATTGTTATGCAGTTCATTTAATTGCTGTACAAACTCCTTTTTCTATTGCCTCTACTACATCTTCATAAACCCATTTATCATGACTCATCATCGTCATCTCCAAATACCAGGTAGCCATAACCACCTTCAATTAGATACTCATTATATCTACTCTCTGAAATTTTATTTTTTTCAAGTGCTTCTTCAGCTAATTCAGCATAGTCAGATTCTACAATTATATCTTCATCAGTTTTTACTTTAGAGTATAATTCTGTTGAATATCCGTATTTTTTAGCCGCTTTAGTTATATTAATGATTGCACTGCGAAAAGTCTAAAATAATTCAAAACGAACCTAATTCACGAAAACATTACTAAAATAAAGCCTTTAAACCTGGGCATCCATGCTTAAATATGATATAATTAAATCATCATAAAGCTATGGAGTGATAATCATGTTTAAACCCTTTGCAGAAGATGAAAACGTTACTTTTGGTGATTTTGACTTTAATTTACCCCAGAGTCTGGTCGAAAAACTTGAACAGGGCTGGGCTGGCAAATTCAAATCACATATTTTTGATAATATTGATGAATATAAATTTGCTGACATGTATTCTGAAGATAATGGTAGGCCAAACTTTCCTATTAAAATCATCGTTTCTCTGGAAATATTAAAACATCTTTTTGATATCAGTGATAAAGAACTTTTAGAGTCTTTTCACTGTGATATCCGTTTTATGAAAGCTGTTGGCTTAAAACGAGCTGGACAATTAACTTTAGGTATGAGAACTCTCTATGATTTTCGTGAAAATCTTGTTAATTACATGGCTGAAACTGGTGAAAATCCTCTGGATGAAATTTTTGATGAACTGCTTGCTGAATTTTTAGAAGTCGCTGATCTTGATACTGATATTCAGCGTATGGATTCCACCATGGTAAAGGCCAACATAAAGCATCTATCCAGAATTCAGTTAATGAAAAAGTAGCTAATATTAGAAAAGATTTTCTTCATAAGTTGTCAACTAAACTAATTTGTGAAAATCAAACAATATGTTTAGAAACACTTCAAGTGAAGAATATGCTTAAAAATTCTAATTTCACTAAAACCTTTAATTTGAATTACGCAAGGAAGGTTTTAGTATGACCGTATTCGATTTGGCCCAGCTAAATCAATATCTGATGTTAGCTGGAGTAAATTTGTGGAATATCTTGAATATAAAGCAGAATGGTATGGCAGAGACCTGGTCAAAATAGACATATTTTTTGCCAGCAGTCAGCTGTGCAATAACTGTGGCTATAAAAATAAAGAAGTTAAAGGTTTAAAAATACAAAAGGCAAGTTAGAGGATATACTGTTGGGCTAACAGGATTTTAAGCCTGTGGAGATGGTGGATTACCACTTCTAAGAAGCAGGAATCCTCGTGGGCTTGCCCCGAGG
>Ga0163226_1000210_pt1 | contig 10706 bp, 8 predicted proteins | sample MSEWel2016_07_13_2_FD_113144 | JGI IMG/M metagenome (GOLD analysis project Ga0163226, IMG submission 113144) | Subsurface microbial communities from deep shales in West Virginia, USA - MSEEL Well Study Marcellus 5H_2016_07_13 ...
TTTATTCGCGTAAATTCGGTAGATTCGTTGCTGAAAGTTATCTTTTAAGGTTTTTAGTTAAGAACTTAAAGGTATTAAATTATTAGGATATTTAAATTACATTCTAAAGTTGTTTATCTATATTAGTTTAGAGATGAAATATAGTTTTTCAATTGAATCAGTGATTAAACTTTGAGCATTCCTTTAAATGGGTGCTCTTTTTTTATTTTAATTATTTTTGCTAGTGAAGTTGATGTAATAAATAGATAATGCGACACTTCGTGTCGAGTATGAACTATGAGTGTGTGTAAAATTTCTTTTTATTGGGGTTTACTCACACTCACACATTCACTAACGCTAATTTTAAAAGTGTTGCAATATGTCATCTCCATTATCAGAAAATATTAAATTGAAAAAATTTTCATAGATGAAAGAAAGGATAATCAAATCATAGAGTAGAATATTAAGACTAGCAAAGGATTGTTATATTATTTCCGAAAACGTTTTCACAATATCTTCTTAGATAGATACTGATATAAATTTAATAAGAGTAAGGGACTAATTACTTTTATTGAATTATATATAAATGGGTAAGTTTTATAATTTATTATAATAGACTAACTTATATAAGAATTAACAAGGCTATTTACTATAAAATTTACTTAAAATAGCTCAAGGGGGTTGTATCATGGATAAAAGGGTTTTATTTTGTTTATTATTAACGATTGTTATACTTTTTTCAGCGTGTAATCAAGAAGAACTACTGCAAAATCCAGCTCAAATGGTTATTAAGGTAGTTGATGGAGATGGAGAGGGAGTAGCTGATGCTAATATTAGCATAGAAGGACTAGCTGCTGCTAAGACCAATAGTCAAGGTCTAGCAAATTTTGATGAGATTAGACAGGCAAAAATCAAAGTTATAATATCTAAAGCAGGTTATGATAGTGAGAAAAAGAAGGTTGTTTTAACAGATTTAAGTACAGAATTAACTGTTAAGCTGACTAGAACAGAGTTAGATAAAGATGAGATGATTATAGTTGATGCTAAGCAGTATATTGATATTGATGACAATATGATAAAATTTTTATTCAAGACTAATCCAGCTAATAGGGTTAACCTTTATTTAGGAGAGAGTAGTGATGACTTAGAGAAGGTTAAAAGTAACATAGACTATAATAATCAGGGTATTAAGGTAGGAAAACTTATACCTGACCAGACTTATTACTATAAGATAGAGGCAATAAATGGGAAGAATACAATTTCAACTAAGGCCTTATCCTTTAAGAAGATGGGGAATACAAATAACTGGTCTCCTGCCCAGTGGGCAAGGGAGTCTATCTTTTATGAAGTCTTTGTTAGAAGTTTCTATGATGGGAATGGTGATCAAATTGGAGACTTTGTAGGGTTAAAGGAGAAGATACCTTACCTTAAAGAGTTGGGTGTAGATGCATTATGGTTGATGCCAATCAATGATAGCCCAAGCTATCATGGCTATGATGTAGTTGATTATTATAATACTAATCCTGATTATGGAACTTTAGAAGAGTTTCAAGAGTTTTTGCAGGTTGCCCATGACAATGGTATTAAAGTAATTATGGATTTAGTAGTGAATCATACTTCTAGTAGGAATCCATGGTTTGAAAGTTCAGCTTATGAAAAGGGGAGTAAGTATAGAGATTATTATGTATGGCAAGATCCCTTTGATAATATAAATGAAAGAGGACCTTGGGGACAAAAAGTTTGGTATAAAGGATCTACCAAACAAGCCTATTATGCTGACTTTTGGGATCAAATGCCTGATTTAAACTTCTCCAATCCAGAAGTAAGGTCAGAGATGAAGAAGATAGCTAGATTTTGGTTAGACCCAAATAATGATGGTGATTTTTCTGATGGAGTAGATGGATTTAGATTGGATGCAGCTAAGCATATTGATGATAAAGATGCTGATGTAACCCACAACTGGTGGCAAGAGTTTAATACAGCTGTAAAAAATGTCAATCCAAATGCCTTTTTAGTAGGAGAAAATTGGGCTGAAACCGATAAGATGGCACGTTTCTTTGAAGATTTGGATGCATCTTTTAACTTTAGTTTAGCAGATAGAATGGTAGAGGCTGCAAATGGAAAAAATGTTGATATTATCAAAGAATTAAAAGAGATTCATGCTAAATATAGTAGCTACTCTGATAAGTTTATCGATGCTACCTTCTTAAGAAATCATGATCAAAATAGAGTAGCAGTAGAATTATCTGATAACAAAGATAAGATGAAATTGGCAGCTTCATTATTATTGACCTTACCAGGAACACCATTTATCTATTATGGAGAAGAACTTGGTCAAATAGGTGCTAAACCCGATGATAATATTAGAGAACCCTTCGATTGGTATAGTGATGCAGAAGGTAGGGGTATGACGACAATGGATAAAGGAGGTTTCTATCATCCTATGGCTTATACTAAAGCTAATGATGGAATCTCCTTAGAAGAGCAAGAAGGAGTGGAAGATAGCATCTTTGAATATTATAAGAGGCTAATTAGAGTTAGAAAAGCTAATCCAGCCTTTTTCTATAGTAAAAACTATACTAAACTAGATATTAATGGAGCAAATTATATCTATAAAGTCGAGTCACCCCAAAATAATTATGACTTTTTTGTTATTCATAATTTAAGTGATTCATTACAAGAGATTCCAATAAATGTTGATGCCTATGAGATATTAACAGCTATTAATTATAAGGACTCAGACGTTTTAGAGATACCACCTTATGGAACAATGATTTTAAAGAGTAGAGCAACAAAAAACGAATTATTTAATATTAAAAAGGTAGTTTTTAACTATCAAGCTAAACCTAATGTAGATAAAGTATTATTGTTAGGAGATATGACTAGCTGGGAGATTAAAGATGGACTTGAGATGGAGGATAGAGATAATGATGGAATTTATGAGGTTGCATTGAACTTAATTTCAGGTCAATACAAGTATAAATTTATTACAGAAACTAAAACTATAGACCCTAATGCTCCACTAAGCTCTGATGGTCAGAAGAATCAGATTCAAATTATTAAGAGTGATAATAAAAAGATCATCAACCATACCTTTAGCTTTGCTCTGCCAGAGGATATCAATCAAGATGCTATAGTAACCTTGGCAGGAGAATTTAATGGTTGGAACCCACTAAATACTGAAATGATTGATAGAGATGGTGATGGGGTTTATGAGGTAACTCTGAGTTTAGCACCTGGTGAATATCAATATAAATTTGTTATTAATGGTGGAGAGCGTTGGATTTCTGATCCTAAAGCTAGCAAATATAGTGGTGATGGCAATCGAAATAGTATCGTTATAATTGGTGGACATGAGTTTAGTTATGAGCCTACTAAAGCTATTGAAGGTTTAATGCTAATAGGCGATATGAATGATTGGAAACCTTTTACTACTATCTTAACAGATACTGCTGATAAAGGAGTATATGAGACTAGTATTTGGTTAGAACCTGGTCAATACAAGTATCAGTTAATTGAATTAAAGGCCGAACTTGACCCTAAGGCAAAAGAAGTTGATGGTGTTAACCTTATTACAGTAGAATAAGACCTTAATTTGTAGCCCTAGGGATATTTCTAGGGCTTTTTATTTAAAATTTATAAAGGAAAAAAGTAACTTTTGTCGTAATGTTGATAACAAGAATCAGTACAATTAATTTGTTGAGTTGGTAGTTTGGAGTGAGGTAGTTAGGAAGAAGCTAACCATCCAACCACCTTTCCACCTAACTTAGAAACTGTTGTAATCTATCCATGGAGTTTGATTTTGAATTTATATATAGTCTGGTTATTTGAAATTTTAATAGTTTAAAGGTATAAATAATAAAGATATATTAAAATATATATAAGAAGATTATTAGATTCCAAAACAATTTACAGGGGGATGATAATATGCAAATAGGGGTTATTGGTTTGGGAAAGATGGGTAAGAACTTGGCATTAAATTTATTGGATCATGGTCATCAAGTAATAGGATATGATATGAGTGCTGAAGGCTTAGAAAGAGCTAGAAAAGAAGGGATTGAAGGTACTGATAGTTTGGAAGAATTAGTAGATAGCCTTTCAGCTAGGAAGGTTATCTGGATGATGATACCTGCTGGAGATCCAGTAGATAATACACTTAAGAAGCTAGAACCACTTTTAAGCAAAGAAGATATTATTATAGATGGTGGTAATTCAAACTTTAATAATACCTTGAGGCGATCGGACTACCTTAATCAAAAAGGAATCCATTTAGTTGATGCTGGAACCAGTGGGGGAGTTGAAGGAGCGAGAAATGGTGCCTGTATGATGATTGGCGCAGAGGATGAGGTATTTGCTTATTTAGAAGATCTTTTTAAGGATGTAAATGTAGAACAGGGATATTTACATACAGGTCCAACAGGAAGTGGTCATTTTACGAAGATGGTTCATAATGGTATTGAGTATGGTATCTTACAAGCAATTGGAGAGGGCTTTGAGATTCTTGAGGCCAGTGAGTTTGAGCTAGATTATAAAGAAATTGCAAGGGTTTGGAATCATGGTTCTGTAATCAGAAGCTGGTTAATGGAGTTAACTGAGAATGCTTTCAGTAAAGATCCTAAATTAGATGATATCAAAGGTGTTATCAACTCTTCAGGTGAAGGGCTGTGGACAGTAGAAGAAGCTCTTAAACTCAAGGTGCCAGTTCCTGTGATTGCTAATTCACTTTTTGTTAGATATCGTTCTCAGCAGGAGGATACTTTCTCAGGTAAGGTGATAGCAGCATTAAGAAATGAGTTTGGAGGTCATAATGTTGAAAAGAGATAGGTTAGAACCATGCCAGTTTATAATCTTTGGTGGTACAGGAGATTTGACTCATCGAAAATTGATTCCAGCCTTTTATAACTTACTGGATCAAGGATTATTACCTGAAAAATTTTCAATAATAGCTACTGGAAGATGTGTTGATAATCAGGAAGCATATTTAGAAAGTTTATATAAATCATTACAGAAATTTGTGGAAAGAGAGATAAAAGAAAATGTATGGAACACTTTGCAAGAGAGGATTTATTATAAGTGTTTTGATATCTTAGATGAAGATGGATATCAGAGTTTAAGAGAGACCTTAGAAAATTTAGGTGATAAGTGTCAAAGTAAAAGTAGAAGGATATTTTATTTAGCAGTACCTCCACGTTTTTTTGGAACTATCGTAGGTTCTTTAGATAAATATAAGTTACTTGATTTTTCTGAAGAATTTTGGCCTAGAGTAGTTATTGAAAAGCCCTTTGGTTATGATCTCAAATCAGCAACTGAATTGAATGAGCAGATAACTAAGGTATTTCCAGAGGAGAATATATACCGTATTGATCACTATTTAGGTAAAGAGATGTTACAGAGTATGATGATGATTCGCTTTGCTAATTTAGTTTTTGAAGCGGTTTGGAATAATAAATATATAGATAATATCCAGATCATCTCTAATGAGAAGGTTGGAGTAGGAGAGCGTGGTGGATATTATGAGAAATCTGGAGCCTTACGAGATATGGTACAAAATCACATGCTACAGATTTTAGCATTAACTGCTATGGAAGCCCCAGCGGATATGAGTACAGAGTCAATTAGGACTGAAAAGATAAAGGTTTTAAAATCATTAGCTGATTTAGATGTTGAAAAGATTGATAGTTATGCTATCAGAGGTCAGTATGGCGTAGGAAAGATAGATGGAGAGAAGGTAACTGCTTATCAAAATGAGAATAATGTTGCTGATGATTCTAGTACAGAGACCTTTGTAGCTTTGAAGTTATTTGTTGATAATTTACGTTGGTCTGGTGTTCCCTTTTATATCAAAACAGGGAAGAGGTTGCACAATAAAGTAACAAAGGTGATTATTGAATTTAAGTCTTCTTTTCATCCTTCTTATCATAAAGAATTCAATGGTTTAAGTCCTAATCTCTTAGTAATTAAGATTCAACCTGAGGAAGGGATTAATTTTGAATTTAATGCCAAGGAGCCAGGCAGTAAAGCAAAGATTGTTCCAGTCAAGATGGATTTTTGTCAAAACTGTCAATTTGGTTTCAACTCTCCTGAGGCCTATGAGAGATTAATACATAGTGTAATGATTGGGGATCAAACCCTATTCACCCATTGGGATGAAGTAGAGTATTCTTGGAGATTTGTTGACCAGATAGCTCAAGCTTGGTCTGAAAATAAAGCTGAGTTAGCAACCTATCCTGCTGGCAGTAATGGACCACAGCAAGCAGAACAACTTTTAATAGATGAACAAAGAAAATGGTGGGAATAAATTAAGGAAGGTGATAATAATGAAAATATATGATATATCTATGACTATAGAATCAGACATGTTTACTTATAAAAATATCAAGGAGAATAGACCAGATATAGTTGTAACAAGTGATTTTAGTACTGGTGATTTTCATGAAACTGAGATCAAATTAAATTCTCATACAGGAACCCATGTAGATGCACCTTTACATATGCTAGAGGGTGGAGAAACGATAGAATATTTTAATATACAAAATTCACTAACTCATTGTCGAGTTTTGGACTTAACAGAGGTTGATAATAGTATAACTAGTGGTGATTTAGAGAGGTTCAATATAGAAAAAAATGAATTTATTATCTTTAAGACTAAAAATTCAGAGACCGATTATCTTAGAGAAAATCCTGCAAATTTTATCTATTTAGAAGCAGATGGAGCTAAATATTTGGCTCAACTAGGTGTAAAAGGGGTTGGGATTGATTCTTTGGGAGTTGAACGAGACCAAAAGGGTCACCCAACTCATAAGGCTTTATTAGCAAATGGGATTATCATCTTAGAAGGACTACGTCTAAAAGAGATTAATGAGGGAGAATATACCTTGCTATTAGCTCCTCTTAAGATTGAAGGAAGTGATGGTGCACCTGCTAGAGTATTATTAGTTGATAGAATGTTAAATGTTGATTAATTTAAGAAGATATTCATGCTATGAAATTGTATATAAGTGTTATGGTTTTTATTTAAATTCCATTAAATTCTATTTAATTCCACAAATATAATTGATATAATTATAGTAGTCTTAATTCTATAAATTATTTATACCAAAATATATAGCAAAAATTTCAGTAATGGAAGGATGATTTGATGAAGAAGCAGATATTATTAGTAGTGATAGGGTTAATCTTCTTTTCAAATTCTGTGGTAATGGCTGAAGAAAGGGTAGAGTTCAATGGAGGGGTTACATACAATAACTTTGTTTACTCTGACATTGATGGTGGGACATTAAATGAAGACTATTGGGTAAGAGAATCTTTAAATAGCGGTACTGGTTTTTATCTAGAAGGTTTAGTCTGGTTAGGTAGTAAGTGGGGTATAGGTGGGGGGATAGATAGAGCAGGTTCTTCTTGGTCTTCTTTTGAAACCTATGCTGATAGTAGTAGAACAGATTATCTATCTAAATATGATTTGGATGGATACTATGGTAAGTTATCTTATAGATTAAGTGATGAGATTAGACTAAATCTTGGTATCAGCAAGCATAATTTTGTAGAAAATTATATGGAAGATAATTCTTGGGAGAATGGGGCTTTCAATCAAGCTGTTGTAGCTGGAGATGGGCCTGGTTATTTATTAGAGGCTCAGGTTGATTATCCAGTTAATGATCACCTTGCATTGATTGGAAGTGTAGGTTATAGAAGAGCAGAGATAGATGTAAAACAATTATATAATTGGAGTGAAAATAAATTGGTTGACAGTCAAGAAGATAATACTATTGGAGTCAATGGCTTACGAGCAGGGGTTAATCTAGCGCTTAAATTTTAATAATATTGAAAAGAGCAGGCTGAGTCTGCTCTTTTTTTATAGGCAAAATACTAAGTAGCTTATGCAAATAAAGAGATTGATATAATGTAGAGATAATGCGACACTTTGTGTCGAGTGTGAGCTATGAGTGTGAGTGAAACTTCTTTTTATTGGGGTTTAATCACACTCACACACCCACTCATGCTAATTTTAAAAGTGCTGTAATATCCCCATTAATACTCATTTTATATAAAAACACAAGTTGATTTTAATTCCCATTATTCACCATTAATATTAAGTCTGAATAGACTATTTAAAGGAGGTAGATTATGGGATTTTTTTCTTGGGCTAAAAAGATAAAAAGCAAGATAGCTAGTCTATTTAAGCGAGAGTGCCATTGTAGGAATAAGGATGTAACCAAGCTAAATTTAGATGGGTTAGAGATATTCTTAGAGAGATGCTTTGCTTATGATAAACCCCATGAAGTTACAATTATCGTTCCAAGGGCTGAGTTGAGAAAGAAGATAAAAAAAGGTGAAGATATAGAGGAGATTGAGATATTGCTCAATAGTATTACTGTTGTTTCTTCTCCACAAAGACCGTCTCACGAGGGTGAAGATAATCAAGATCAATTACCTAAACCTCCCGAAATACCACGAAGAAGTATTAGTTCAAATGAATAACTTTTTTGAATATTTGATAGACTAAAAGCAAAATATAATAGAGAAAAGAAAGTAATAAAGGAGGTAAAAATGAAGAAGTTAGCAGTATTTTTAATTGTTATGTTATTAATTGGTACAGGTGTATTCTTTTATTATGCTCAACCTGAAGCTAATATTGAAGAAAGTGAGGCAGCATCAAGCTTTCAAAGTCTATCTCCTGAAATGCAGTTATTTGCTAGAACTCTTGATGCAGAAGCCCGAGGAGAGCCATATATTGGTCAAGTTGCAGTAGGTGCGGTGATTATGAATCGCATTCGTGATTCTAGGTTCCCTAACACTCTATCAGGGGTAATTTATCAACCTTGGGCATTTACAGCAGTAGCCAGAGGTCATATCTGGGAAGAGACTCCAAGTGACCAGATTGTAAAAGCCACCTTGGCAGCCTATCGTGGCTGGGATCCAACTTATGGTTGTGTTTATTATTATAATGCAGCAAAAGTAGAAACTAATTGGATTTTTTCTCGTAAAACTGTAAGAACAATAGGTAAGCATATCTTTGCTAAATAGGAGTGATAAATTTGGATTTTAAAACAATAGGTATAGTGATGTTGGTATTTGCTTTAGCCGCAGTAGGATATTGGGGATATAATCAATATGGTGCAATGCAGAATGTTCAAAAGGATTTAGAGAGTGAATTAAATAATAGATATGAAAATGCTTTTCAAGGTTTGAATCATCATATAGATGCTTTAGAATCGGAGCTAGGTACAGTCATGGTAGCCCAAGCTGCTGACAACCTATCTGTAAATCTATCAAATATTTGGCGTTCAGCTTATTCAGCACAAGAAGATATTGGACAACTCCCTCTGAGTGATAGTTCTTTGAATAATACCAAATCCATGCTACATAGGATATTACAATATACAAATCACTTGGATAAGAAGGTAGTTGATGGAGGATTAAATAATAAGGATAAGAAAATGTTGGACTCCTTTTATAAAAATGTTATGGTAGCAAATAAGAACTTAGAAGGTATTCACGATAAGATGATGCGAAAGAATTTTAAATGGTATAACAAGAAAAGAGTAAAGATGGATTCAGATACTGACCAGCAATATTCTGCTAGTCCTTTGGCTGGTTTAGTAGAATTGGATAAGAGTTTGAAATTAGATGAAATTCAAAAAGAATTAGAAGCCATCTTCCCTGATGGAGGTATAGAATTAAAGGATAGAGATGTAGCTTTAGCTCTAACAGAGGTGCAGGGTAAGACTGTAAATCAAAAACAAGCAATTCAAACAGCTAAAAGATTTATTAATAATCCTGAGCAATACAAGTATAATATTATAGATAAAGAGAAACTAAAGGTTAATGGTAGAACTATTGAAACCCATTTGCCTGCTCATTCAATTCAAGCAACAAATAAGAATAATAAGAATGAAAAGGTTTATATTGATGTCAGTAAAAAGGGTGGACAGGTAATTTCTTTGTTAAATAGCCGTCCTACTAAGGGTAAGAAAATAACTGAAGAGCAAGCTGAAGCCAAAGCTGCAGAGTTTTTGAAGAAGAATGGATATGAGCATATGGAGGTTGTATCAAGTAAGCCTTTCAATGATATTGCTATGATTGTGCTTGCTCCTGTACAGAAGGCAGGAGATTATGATGTGATTATTACTCCTGACTCAGTAAGTGCACAAGTAGCGATGGATAATGGAGAAGTAATAGGGTTTAATGGTATAGAGTATCTCTTGCACCATAAAGATAGACCAGAGAGTATGTTAATACCCAAATTTAGCATGGAAGAAGCTAAAAAGAAGATAAGTTCTAATTTAAATATAACTCATGAAAGATTAGTAATAGATACTCATGGTGGTGGAAAAGAAGTATTGTGCTATGAGTTCATTGGTGAAATAGGAGATGGACAAGGAGATGCTAACTATAGAGTTCATATCAATGCTATTACAGGTAAAGAAGAGGTTGTACATGGTGTTGATGATGATTTTTATAAGAATGTAAAGTAGATTAATTTTTAGTTTAAACCTAAGGCTAGTGAAGGTTTATCAATCCTAATCTTAGGTTTAAATTTCCATTTCTTTTTATAAAAAAATTCTTGACGTAGCTATTGAGATTGTATATAATAATATTTGTGTTAAGGGCGAATAGCTCAGTTGGGAGAGCACCTGCCTTACAAGCAGGGGGTCACAGGTTCAAGTCCTGTTTCGCCCACCAAACTAACAAGTTAACGGTTAACAGTTGACCGTTGACAGTTAAAA
>Ga0163226_1000212_pt1 | contig 10562 bp, 9 predicted proteins | sample MSEWel2016_07_13_2_FD_113144 | JGI IMG/M metagenome (GOLD analysis project Ga0163226, IMG submission 113144) | Subsurface microbial communities from deep shales in West Virginia, USA - MSEEL Well Study Marcellus 5H_2016_07_13 ...
AAATCAATAATTCAACTTATTTAGCAACGAATCTAGCGAATTTAAAACAAAGAAAATTCTAAACTATTAATTTATTCTTTTTGCCTTTTATTCGTGTAATTCGTGTTAATTCGTTGCAAAAAAATACTTTTTGATTCTTTAAAAAACTAGTTCAACTTATATAGCAACAATAATTTGTTATTCTATAAAAAGATTAGACTTCTAGACAAGGATTTAAAAGGCTTATATTTAATATATAAATAACAGCTTTAATTTTATTAAAGGAGATGATTGAAATTAAGATAGATATTGGAAAAGATAATAAAATGAAAGGTTATTCTTTAAAGGATGATAAAATAACCTTTATCTTTGATAAAAACATTTATCAAGGTAAGCAGTTGGATGATGATATTATAATAAAAGAGGTAGCTTTAAATGCCAGCTTTACAGCATGGAAGAATCTCTGGAACTTAGAAAAGGTCACTGATGATTTATGGATATTAAATAAAAAGATTAATGAAGTCGATATTCCTGGTAACTCAGGACAGGGTGAGTTTAGATTTATAATAAATGGTAAGTATTATTTAGATGCCCCAGAAGAAGTTCCCCTAAAGGATAAATTTTATGATGGCCACAGTGGAGGATATAAACACATTATCCATTTGGATAAGAGTAAGACCAATAAAATTAAAAAGATAAACAGTCAAATAGAAGAATATAAAACTAATTATAGTTCTGATAAAGAATTAACCAACTTTAGATCGGTTAATTTAGGTTCTTTAGGAGAAGGTATCTTATATCGATCTTATCATCCTTTAAAAAAATCTAGAGCTGATCATCCCTTAGAGGAAAAACGTTTAATGCTTACCCAAGAGCTAATAGCTCATAATAAAATCAACTCTATCATCAACCTATCAGATACTGATGAAAGTATATTTAATAAATTTCCTTATTATAAGGAGTTAATTCTAAATAATAATACTATCTTTACCAATAAAGGTTATAACTATGATGTCTTTTATTATATTGCAGCTAGCGATGAATTTGCTAATCTAGTTAAAAGGATTGCTAATTTCATCCTTGATGATAATAACAAAGCACCTTTCTTAGTTCACTGTAGAATAGGCACCGATAGGACTGGAGTTATAATTGCTATCTTGTCAGCTTTAATGGGAGCTAGTTGGGAAGATATAGTTAGAGACTATCAAAAATCTAATAATATGGGGATTAGCGAATACCGTGATGAACGATTGCTAGAATATGCTTTTATAGAAATGTTAGGAACAGAATTTAAAGATAATTTAACCCAGTTGATGGAAGATTTTTTTGAGACTAAATTAGATTTAGCTGATAGCAGAATTAAAAAGATTAAAAAGAAATTAGCAGGAAAATTATAGTATTAGTATCTATAAAAAATAACTAGTCACCCTTAAACCAAACTGAGCCTGTGCTTAAAGCATAGGCTTTTTTATTAATTAACTTACCTGTTAAATTGTAATTCTAACATAGAAAAATCTCAATAGTTTCAATTTGCCACAATTTAAGTGGAAATTTATATATAATATGTATAAAAAGGATTTTTATAGTAAATGGTGAAATTAAATTTACATAAGTTTTACTTTATAACTCTTATATGCAAGTATAATTAGGTTCTTTAATATCACCTAACTAAGAACTTTAAAGGTTTTAAAATTAGTTCTGGTTAAGTCTTGGAGCTAATTTTGAAATATAAAAAGTAATTTTATAAGGGGGTGATTGTTAATTCTAATTTATTAAAAACCTTGTATTAATTAAAAAATGTTGTATGGATGGATTGAATCACTCTAGATTATGTTGGGCCATAAGTATTTAACTAAATAAGGAGGTCTATATGATGAGAATTAGAGAGATTAAAAGAGGATTATTGTTGTTCTTAGTCTGTTCTGCTTTATTGCTTACTACACTGATCACCCCAGCAGAAGCTGCTTATTCGGGATCAGGAAGTGATGTAATACTTCAAGGCTTTCATTGGAACTCTTGGAAGTATGGCACTTGGAATACCATCAAAAATAATGCTGATGCCATTAAAGATGCAGGCTTTACTATGGTCTGGTTACCACCAGTTTCAGCTTCTGCAGATGATAATGGTTATTTGCCTACTGAATGGTATAACCTCAATTCAAAGCGCGGAAGTGAATCTGAACTTAGATCAGCTGTAACTGCTTTAAATAATAGAGGGATTAAACCTATTGCAGATATTGTTATCAATCACAGAGTCGGTACAACAGATTGGGCTGACTTCTCTAATCCAGCCTTTGCTGATAATAAGCATGCAGTTACCCGTGATGATGAGTGGGGTCAAGGAACAGGAAATGCTGATACAGGTGGCGGATATGCTGCAGGTCGTGATCTTGACCACACTTATTATGATGTCCAATCAAAGATTGAGTCTTGGATGAATTGGTTAAAAACTGATGTAGGATTTAAAGGTTGGCGTTATGATTATGTCAAAGGATACTCTGGTTACTATAATGGAATTTACAATGATGCTACCTCACCTTACTTCTCTGTTGGCGAGTATTGGCCAGATATCACTGGTGATTACTATGCCTCTGGTGACAATGTAAATTACCATAGACAAAAATTGATGGATTGGATCAATGCTACAGGTCAAAAATCAACAGTTTTTGACTTTACTACCAAGTGGCAGCTAATGCTGGCAACTTCACGAAGTGAATACTGGAGATTGAGAGATTCTAGTGGTAACCCAATTGGAGCAATTGGTTGGTGGCCTGAAATGTCAGTAACCTTTGTCGATAACCACGATACAGGAGCTTCACCAGATGGTGGTCAAGAACTTTGGGCTTTTGATAATAATCATTTAGAAGAAGGCTATGCATATATTCTAACTCACCCTGGAACCCCTTGTGTCTATTGGCCTCATTACTTTGATTGGGGTAAAGATTTACAATCAAAGATTAAAACCTTGATTAGCCTTAGAAAAGAACAAGGAATTACCTCTACAAGTCCTGTAAGTATTCAAGTAGCAGATAGTAGTAAATATGCAGCCATAATCAATAATACCTTAGCGGTAAAAATTGGTTCTGGTGACTGGAGCCCTGGTTCAGGTTGGACTCTTCGCACTTCTGGAAATCAATGGGCTGTTTGGACACAATAATATCTAAATATATTTTCTGATTATAGCTTTTTAAATATCAAACTAAATAGGTGAAGCTTCACCTATTTAGTTTGATATTAACTTCTATATAACCTACTCTTCCTTATTTATAATTTAAGATTTCCATAATCAAAGTGGCAATTTATAAGCAGTCCAGATAGAAGGTATTTTTATACAAGTATAGAAAGATAGAAATATAAATAAATTCAGTTTTGTCAGCCTTATCTCTATAAACAATTAAAATTAACTCTTATTTTCTTTTATAGTTAATTTTCAGAATATTTTAAATCATCTTGAAAGGAGGTGATTATTAAAGCTTAATTAACTTCTACTCAATCAAAATTTATATGAATCACTTGTTAGGTTTAATTTATGTCAGTAAGATATTTTCAATTAAACAAGGAGGTTATATAATGATAATTAAAGATCTTAGAAGAATATTGTTACTAATATTAATTTGCTTTACTTTATCCTTCTCTACAACAATAGCCCCTGTGGAAGCTGCTTATTCTGGATCAGGAAATGATGTAATCCTTCAAGGTTTTCACTGGAACTCATGGAAATATGGGACTTGGAATACCATAATAAATAAAGCTGATACAATTAGTGAGGCTGGATTTACTATGGTCTGGTTCCCCCCTGTATCAAAGTCTACAGGTGGAACAGGTTATTTGCCTAATGAATGGTATAACCTCAACTCTGACCATGGTACTGAAGCTCAGCTTAGAGCAGCTGTTAATGCAATGAATAACCGAGGAATCAAACCAATTGCAGATATCGTTATCAATCACAGAGTCGGTACAACAGATTGGGCTGACTTCTCTAATCCAGCCTTTGATGATAACAATCATGCTGTTACTAATGACGATGAGTGGGGAGAAGGAACAGGAAATGCTGATACAGGCGATGGTTATGCTGCAGCTCGTGACCTTGACCACACCTATTATGATGTTCAAGCAGAGATTGAGTCTTGGATGAATTGGTTAAAAGATGATGTAGGTTTTAAAGGTTGGCGTTATGATTATGTCAAAGGATACTCTTGTTACTATAATGGAATCTATAATGATGCTACCTCACCTTACTTCTCTGTTGGTGAGTTATGGCCAGATATCACTGGTGATTACTATGCTTCAGGTGATAATGTAAATTACCATAGGCAAAAATTAATAGATTGGATTGATGCCACTGGAGCAAAATCTACAGTCTTTGACTTTACTACCAAGTGGCAGCTAATGCTGGCAACTTCACGAAGTGAATACTGGAGATTGCGAGATTCTAGCAATAACCCAATTGGAGCAATTGGTTGGTGGCCTGAAATGTCAGTAACCTTTATTGATAACCATGATACAGGTCCTTCACCAGATGGTGGACAAGAACATTGGCCTTTTGAAATGAGTAAGGTAGAGCAGGGATATGCTTATATCTTAACTCATCCTGGAACACCTTGTGTTTATTGGCCTCATTACTTTGACTGGGGTAATGACTTACAATCAAAGATTAAGACCTTGATTAACCTTAGAAAAGAACAAGGAATTACCTCTACAAGTCCTGTAAGTATTCAAGTAGCAGATAGTAGTAAATATGCAGCAATAATTAATAGTAGTTTAGCTGTAAAGATTGGTCCTGGTGACTGGAGTCCTGGTTCAGGTTGGAACCTTCGTGCCTCTGGAAATCAGTGGGCTGTTTGGACACAATAATTTATCTCTAAGTATAAACAATAGCTAGCCAGATAAAATATCTGGCTAGCTTCTTTATTTTACTCCCACTACTGATATAAACCCAAGGTCTATCACTTCTTCCACTAACTAGAATTAACTCTTCAAACTCTTTAATAGACTCAGTCTGATTATCTTTTATGAAATTAATCATAGCTATATTCTTGATCTTATTTCTAGTTAACTTCTCTATTATCGACGCCTTACTTATTATAATTAATCAGCTAACTTTTGATATAACCAATATGAATAAATTGTACTTCCTAAAGAAGCTCCAATTACACCTATCAAAAAGAGATAACTACTATCCATAAAGATAGCCTCTATTAGCCCCAATAAGCCTCCTAGCATAAATAACTTTCCACCTATTCGATGGGTACGATTCCAGACTTCCTCACTTGATACTGTCCATGGAGTCTTAATTCCTAAAAACCAGTTTCGTTTGAAGGTAGGCATATAATTGCCCATAGCTATCATTAATAATGAGAATAGAATAAAGATAGATTTACTAGCATCTTCAATATAACCCAATCCAGCTAAGACAGAAATTATATTAAGAAGAACAAAAAAAGTAATCATTGTATCCCTAATTAATAAATAACCTTTATTAAAGCGTTGGTAATTCTTCTTTAATGGATCTATCTTAGCCAACAGATAAAAACCAAAATAAATCAAGGCTGCTATTGAAAGCCCCATAAAAGCCCCAAAGGCTTTGGCAGCATAACCATCAACTTCCCCTTTCATATTCCAATGTGATGGTATCTGCTGAGGCAATTTTGGATAAGCCCAAAGCACAATCCCTAACCCTAATAATAAAATAATAAGTGAATAAAAATCCCGCTTAAGACTAAATTTACTCATTGCTATCCTCCCCTTCAAATATATTAAGAAAACCATTCATTATCTCCTGAAAAACAGTCATCTTCAAGGAGTAATATATCTGCTGCCCTTCCCTTCTATCATCTACCAAATCGGCATTCTTTAGTATCTTTAAGTGATGTGAAATAGAGGGTTTACTGATATTAAACTCATCTGCTATCTCTCCGGCAGTCAAATCCTTTTCCTTTAATAATATTAGTATTTTACGACGATTCCCATCTGCTAAAGCTTTAAAAGTCTGATCAAAATTTAAAGACACGTGCTCTCCCCCTTCTTTACTATGATTAATAGTTAATGATCAATTGCAGAGCAAACATTAGGAAGTGACAAATCTGCAAAAAATAATATAAGTTCTCCTTACTAAAATTGATAGTTAAAAGATCTTTTATACATTTAAATAATTATCTAAATATCTAAATTGATTATATGCTTAATTTAAGATAGTGTCAATAAAAAAGACCCCAAATTTAATTGGAGTCTTCTCGTATTTATACTTTACTCTTCCATCTCTGGAAGGAAAACATTTAATAACAATGCTGTTAAAGTTCCTGTAGTAATTCCTGATTGAAAGAAGGTATTTAATCCCTTTGGTAGATGACTTAAAATATCTGGTCTGACAACTACACCTAAACCAAAACCTAAAGAGATAGCTATAATCAATAGATTTCTTCTATTAAGCTTAGCATCATGCAATACCTTAATACCACTAGCAGCTATCATTCCAAACATGACAATCCCTGCTCCACCCAATACTGGATTAGGCATAATAGCAATCAATGCTCCTAGCTTAGGAAATATCCCTAAAATCATTAAGATAATTCCAGCTAAGATAACTACAAATCTACTAGCCACCCCTGTTAAGGGAATAATTCCAACATTCTGGCTAAAAGAGGTATTAGGACCTGCTCCAAAAACCCCAGCTAACATACTTCCTACACCATCAGCCATTAAACCTTTTGAGATATCTTCACTCTCTAATTCTTTATTACAGGCTTCGCCAACAGCCAATAAATCCCCAACAGTCTCTACACTAGTTACTAAATAAGCTGGAATAAAAGCTAAAAATCCTGTCAAACTAAAAGCTACTCCATATTTAAAAGGCATTGGTAAGTTGATTAAAGCTGCTTGCTTGACAGCAGAAAAATCTAACATTCCCATTGGATAAGAAATTATATAACCAAATAAAATACCTACCAAGATAGAAGCAGAACTCCAAAAACCTGTAGCAAATTGATTCAATATAACAATTACTGCTAAAACTGCTAAAGATACACCAACATTTTCTAGACTACCATAGTCAGCTGCTCCATAGCCACCAGCAGCCCAATCAATTCCTACTGGTAAGATAGTTAGTCCAATTAAAGTTACTACACAACCAGTAACTACCGGCGGAAAGAACTTCTTAATCTTAGGAAAGAATTTACTAATAATCATCTCAATTGGTGCAGCTAATAAGGTTGCTCCAAAGATTCCTGGCAACCCCATAGTACTGCCAACAGCTATTGAAGGACCAACAAAGGTAAAATCAGTCCCCATGATACAAGGTAATTTAGAACCTACCTTAGCAAAACCCTTAGCTTGAATAACAGTAGCTAATCCAGCCATAAATAAAGCAGTACTGACCAAGTAAGCCATCTCAACTGGAGAAAGCCCCAATACCCCTCCAACTACCAAAGGCACAGCTACAATCCCACTAAAGGCAGCTACAATATGCTGAATAGCTAAAGCAGTAGCTACCTTCAACTCTGGTCTATCTTCAATCCCATAGGATAATTCAACTGTTCTGCTTTGATTAGACTCTGTTTCATCAATTAATTCTTCTTGGTATACTAACTCTTGACTCATTTGATTTCCTCCTTATGTATTTATAGCATTAATATTAATACTTAATGGATAGATTGTGACACTTTTAAAATTAGCGTGAGTGGGTGTGTGAGTGTGAGTAAACCCCAAAAAAAGTTTTACACACACTCACACTCATAGCTCACACTCGACACAAAGTGTCGTAATATCAATTTATTGTCTAAATTTTTTTTACTAGAATAAACTTTAATTTTAATTGAATTAAATCTAAACTCATTTTTAAGCAAAGGTAATCTGATTATCCTCTAAACTTTCAATAATAGCTAAAGATTCTACCCTAACACCTTCATTACGCAACTGCTCTCCACCAGGCTGAAATCCTTTTTCAATTACAATTCCAACCCCTGCTAGCTGAGCCTGAGCATCTTTCACAATCTCTATTAACCCTTGTGAAGCTTGACCCATAGCCAAAAAATCATCGATGATTAAGACCTTATCATCTTTATTTAAGTACTTAGCAGCCACGCTAATATCATAGACTTGATTTTTAGTAAAGGATTTCACCTTACCAGTATAAACTTTTCCATCCATAGTAGATGCCTTCTTCTTCTTAGCAAAAAGTACTGGTACATCCAATTCCAAGCCTACCATTAAAGCCACTGCAATCCCTGAAGCTTCAATTGTTAAAACTTTGCTAATCTCTTCTTGACGGAAGCGCTGAGCAAACTCTTTTCCAATCTCTGCCATCAACTGAGGGTCTATCTGGTGATTTAAAAAGGAATCAACCTTTAGAATATTACTCCCAATCAGCTTTCCATCTTCTTTGATTTTCTCCTTTAATAACTTCATTATACCTTCCTCCCATTATGTCAATTTGCAATTGATATAGTAGCTACTTTAAATTTAAATTACTAAAAACAGAAAAAGCCCAGATAGATAGACTTCACCCTTACAAGTGAAAGCTATCCATCTGGACTTTTTCCTTTGGATAATACAATTTATGTATCTGTACCTTTTGAACTTCAGTGTATAATGTACAATTTACATTATATAGTTAAGAGCATAAAAGCAAAATCTTTTAAAATTGTTCTAATTCTTTATGATTTTCAACTATACACTGCTGACTATCAACTATAAACTGCCTTTTAGGTACACTTCCACTCGTAGTCAGATAGTTTTCGGCCATCTGGTAGAAACTCTCGAGCCTTATTCTCGATATTATACGAGTACTAGTAATATTTTTTCTTTATTACTAATAAAATAACACATATAAGTTTGTTTTGCAAGAATAAAATCATTAATCAGATATATTATCAAAAATTAACAAATTTTAATGTAAAATTAAAACTATAAAAAAAGTAGAGGTTGCTGATATCAGCAACCTCTACTTTTTTTATTTAGCTACAGTTAACATATAGACATCATCTTTGATATTGTGTTTAACAGTCTTACCACTTGAAATAATCCTATCTTCAAAATCATCTTCATTTACATAAGATAAGACTCGGCAGTTACGTCCAATCTGAGTATTAGCTGGGATATTAGCTCTTTTAGCTATAACTGTTAGACCATTTGTTAATAAGTCTGATTTCTCTAGATTAGGAGTATAATCATTTCCAAAACCTATATGAGAATTCTCCCCAATAACTACACTCTTATCAACTATACATTTACATACTATCGAATCTTTTTTAATAACAGTATTATTAAATATGACCGAATCTCTAACTACTGCCCCCTCTTCAATCACCACCCCTGGAGAGATAACAGAATTTTCTACCACCCCATTAATAATTGACCCATTAGAAATAAGGCTCTCAATCGCCCTACCTTTTCTTCCAAATTTGACAGGTGGTTCCTCTTCAGTCCTTGTATGCATCCGCCAATTTTTATCATACAAATTCAGCTCTGGTAATGGATCTGTCAATGATAGATTGGTTTCCCAGAAAGACTTAAGGGTTCCTACATCTTTCCAGTATCCTTTATACTCATAGGCAAATACATTATTATTTTCAATCATCTCTGGAATTATGTGGTGACCAAAGTCAGAATTCTCCTGATCACAAAAACTCTCTAATTTATCAATCAGTACATCAGCGGTGAAGACATATATCCCCATTGAAGCTAAATTACTAGGTGGGTTTTCTGGCTTCTCTTTAAAATCAACAATCTGCATATTATTATTCGCTTCTAAAATTCCAAACTGATGAGCATCTTCCCAGGCAACCCTCTGAGTTGCAATAGTTAAATCCGCCCCTTTTTCTTTATGAAATGATATCATTTCATCATAATTCATCTTATATACATGGTCTCCAGAGAGAACAACTACATATTTAGGATTATGCTTTTTAATAAAATTGATATTCTGATAAACAGCATGGGCAGTCCCTTGATACCAACCACCTTTTCTTCCAGTATAAGGCTGTAGTATTGTCACTCCGCCCATTCTACGATCTAAATCCCAAGGCTTTCCGATTCCAATATGGTCATTTAATGATAGTGGCAAATATTGTGTTAAAACTCCAATATCATAGATTCCAGAATTAACGCAATTACTTAAAGCAAAATCTATTAATCTAAATTTACCTGCAAAAGGTACACTAGGCTTAGCCCTATGTTCTGATAAAATATCCAACCTAGTTCCTCTACCACCTGCTAATATTAATGCTAATGTCTTCATTCTATTCCTCCTAATTATTTGATTATAAATCATTTTTCAAATAACACCTTATAATCTTATAAATATATATTAAATATTAATATTTCATATAAGATATTTATAAATTTTCTAAAATACATAACCCACTACTAAAAAATAATTCCAAATAATACTTAAATTTTCTTTACATATTGACTCCTCCTTTACAATCATGTTATCTATACACAAATATATAAAGGTAATAAAAAATAAGAATAATTTTAAACTAATTAGCTCTTATCACCTTATATATGATTAAACTGCGAAAAAATAAAATAAACACTCCAAATTTTATTTTATTTACGATATTATATATCTATTGGAGTGTGAT
>Ga0163226_1000214_pt1 | contig 10508 bp, 6 predicted proteins | sample MSEWel2016_07_13_2_FD_113144 | JGI IMG/M metagenome (GOLD analysis project Ga0163226, IMG submission 113144) | Subsurface microbial communities from deep shales in West Virginia, USA - MSEEL Well Study Marcellus 5H_2016_07_13 ...
ATACTAATCCTTCCTTCTAATATACTCCCTACAGTCTTATCAACTCTTTCTGTAGCTAAAACTTGAGGAAATATACTCCATTTATGATTCTCTATCAACTGCTCTATTTGGGCGCTACCAACTGTGCCATCAGTGTCAATCCTTTTAATTCTAGCTCTCACCTCATTAACTAATTCTTGGTTAATCACACCTTTTAGATAGATAATTGCTATATTAGTTCTTGTTCTACAGCCTACTTCTAGTAATTCTACTGCTAAGTTAGTAGTCTTTATTCTCTTTCTAATCAAAGATATATTGGTTTTAACTGATTCCACAAATCCTTCACGGGAACCACCAATAGTCTCTTCAGAAGAAGGCGATTCTATGCTTCTTGCCTCCCACCCTGTTGTACCAATCATAAGTGCCTGATTATATCCTTCTATAAATAATAAGGTATTGCCTGATAACAATGCTCGAATTAATTTATTAAAATCCTTAGTTACTTCTACTTCTAATACTGTTAATAATTTCTCGGTAATCTTCTTTTTTAAATCAATCTTATTATTTTCCTTATTATCTTCTGCTTGTAAAGGGGTTAGTATATGCTCGCCTATTAAATCTCTTTCTACCATTCCATCAATACATACTAATAATAAAGTTGTATTGCTATTTTCCAAATAAATATCTCTATATATCAAATCATCACTATGTGAAAATACCTTCTTTAAAGTTCTCCTATTTTTATCTAAAGACTTTGAGATAGGAATTGCTTTAATAGATTCTTTATTTTCTCTATTATTCTTTATGCTCTTCATACTTAGCAATCTTTTAAATTTATCTAATATCATTATTAAATACTCCTCCATTTATAACTTATCAATTAATTTTAACACTACTTTAACTTCTATCATTATTATCTACATATAACTAATATTTATTATCTATAAAATTATTTAAATAAGACTAATAGCCCCCATTCATCTTGAATGGGGGCTATTAGTCTTATAATCAACTTATCTCGAAATATCTAATCTATATTAAATTTTAAAATGACCTATTAATTCTTGTAATGTCTCAGACATCCTACTTAACTCTTGAGAAGAATTAGTCACTTCATCAGACATATTAACTACATCTCTAGTAGCATTCTTGATTTCATTGCTAGTCTGAGCCAAATTTCTGGTAGAAGTAGCAGTCTCTTGAATATAAGCAGATGTTTGTTCCGTAGATTGATTGATTGTCATAAAGATCTCATCTGTTCTTTTAGCAATTTTCTGGCCCTTGATTGCTTTAAGCTCTACTTGCTTAATGGCATCTAATCCAGTTGCAGATTTCTCTTGGTTTCTTTTTACTAGATTAGCAATATCACTTGTTGCTTTAGCAGTCTCTTCAGCTAACTGACGTATTTCATCAGCTACAACTGCAAATCCCCGTCCGTGCTCACCTGCTCTAGCACTTTCAATACTTGCATTTAAAGCCAATAGATTGGTCTGCTCTGCTATATTACTAATTAACTCTACAACTTGTCCAATATCCTCAGAAGTATTATCTAAGTCATTAATTATATTTACTGTTCTCTTGACTACCTGATTAATCTCTTCCATACTATCTACAGTCTCTTTTATATTTATAATACCAGCTTGAGCTTGCTTAGAAGATTCTTGAGCAAAGGTGCTAACCTCTTGGGTACTGATTGAAATCTGCTCAATACTGGCTGACATATTCTCAATTAAATAATTGGTCTCCTCTACTGTAGAACTACCTTCTTGAGCCGATGCAGATAGCTCTTCACTATGGCTTGATAACTCTTTAGCTAATGATACTAAAGTTTTGATTAATTCGCTTATATGCTTAGTTGTCCTATTAAAAGCATCTGAAACCAATCCCATCTCATTATCTCCTTCTATATCAAGCCTAACCTTGAAGTTACCATAAGCCATTCTCTTTAGACCTTTTAATATCTCAACAATATTTTTATTTAACTGTTTAGAAAATCTATTGGTAATAAAGAAGAGTAGGATAATTGTTATAATTAAACCAATGACTATAATCTTGATAATCATATCAGTAAATCCTTTTATCTCCTCTTCCTGCTTATGCAAATATGAACTAATTATAGATTCATAGGTACCAGATCCAATCCACAAATTAGTACCTTCTATAGGAGCTGCATATCCAAACTTCTTTTCAACCTCTCCAGTATTAGGGTTTTTAAAGTAAAATGTAACAAATCCACCACCAGCTTTAGCTTTTTTAATAAACTCTCTAACTGGTTTATTTCCTTTTACATCTTCAAAATCCCATAAATTTTGACCAACTAAAGCTGGATCAGAACCATGAGCAATTACATCACCTTCATAATTATATAAATATAAATAACCATCTTCTCCAAATTTACCACCTTCAGCTACTTCTTTCATTACCTTTAAAATTTGCTCTTCACTGACAGCACCTTTTTGTAACTCATATAATTCAGCTAGTCCTCCTGCCATAGATTCAACTACATCCTTTACCCTCTGCTTCTCCTTTTCCAAGATTGAAGTTTTAAATAAATCTACATCTTTAATAATCAATTCTCTAATATTATAACCTACCAATAGACCAAAAATGACTATAATCACTAAAAAACATAAGCTCATCTTAAGCAAAACACTTGTCTTGAACCTTTGAATAAAATTCATAATATTCTTCTCCTCTTCTCTTCTTCTCAGTAATATTAATTTTTGGTTCAACAACTTAATCATCTATAATATCAATATCTAAATCCTCAGATAGATCAATCTCTAACTCTCTATCCAATCCACTAAAATTTAAAACCTTAACGATTGGTCTAAACATCATAGCTTCATTTACCTTAGTTACTATTGCCTCACACCCAATACTTAGCTTAACCCTTGTTCCTAGGGGATAAGGAACTATCATCTTTAAAAATACATCTAATAAATCCCTATCCATTTTATTTTCTGTAAAGGTAGTGTACATGTATTCTATTACCTCTTTTACTTTGATTGAGCTACGATAAACCCTATCATTCATCATAGCATCAAATACATCTGCAATAGCTACAATCTTGGCATACTCATCTATAAACCTTCTGTTTATACCTTTAGGATATCCCGAACCATCACAGCGTTCATGATGAAAATAAGCGATGCGAGCTGATGATTCTGAAATCCCTTCCATATTACTTAAAATCTCATAACCATAGATTGTATGTTTTTTAATCTCTTCAAATTCCTCATCATTAAGTTTATCAGGTTTATTTAAGATTTTTGGATAAATCTTAATCTTACCTATATCATGCAAGAAAGCACCTACTCCTAACTCAAAGAGAGCTTCTTCATTATATCCTAGCTTCTCACCTATTACTAAAGAGAGTACAGCAACATTGGTCAAATGAAAAAATAATTCATCCTCTACTACTCGGACATCTTTAAGGCAATTTAATATCTTCTTATTACTAGTTGTATTATTAATTATATCAGTAATTATTCTATATAGCTGTTCTTGTTCATTATGATTTAATTTAATATTACCACTGCTTATCCTCTTAAAAGATTCTCTAGCTATAAGTATTGCTTCTTCTTTTATATTGTCAGGTATTATCTCAATATCCTCTTTCTTGATCTCCTTCAGCCTATCATCTTCAAGATAAATTTGATTTAGACCAAGAGTATTTAATTTATTAATATACTGTCTGTTCAATCTTTTACCTGCTTCTAATAATAACTTACCATCTGCAGTATATATCTTCTTAGCAAGTATATCTCCTTCTTTTAATTCATCTAAGCTAGCTAGATACACCTTTATAACCTCCTTTTAAGTATAGAAATTAACAACCATACTCTCCAATTTCAAAATCACAATAAATATTCTTAAATCTTAAATTTGCCTATTAAACTCTGTAAACTTTCTGCCATACTCGATAATTCTTGGGAAGAAACACTTAACTCTGTAGACATCCGCTCAATATCTTCAGCTGAGTTTGTAATTAAATCTGTATCTTCCACTAACTGCTGAGTAGATTGAGCTGTATCTTCAATATGAACTGAGGTCTGTTCACTTGCCCCTTTAATCTCTTCAAAAGCTCTACCTGTCTTTTGAGCAATACTCTCCCCTTCATTAGCTTTTCTCTCTACTTCTTTAATTGTATTAATACTATCTGTTGTTTGATTTTGAATCTTCTTAACCAAAGTAGAGATATCTTGTGTAGCTTTAGAGGTTTCTTCAGCAAGAGCTCTAATCTCTTCAGCTACTACAGAAAATCCCATACCATGTTCCCCAGCCCTAGCTGCTTCTATAGCTGCATTTAGAGCTAATAGGTTGGTCTGCTCAGCTATATTAGTAATTAACTCTACAATCTCACCTATCTCTTGAGAGTTGACTTCTAAGTTGACTATAGACTCAACAGACCTTTCTACAGCATGATTAATACCTTGAATACTCCTTATAGTCTTTTCAATACTTCTGCTACCAAAATCAGTCTGGGCACTGGTTTCTTGAGCATAACCTGTTACCTCTTGAGCACTGGCTGATATCTGTTGGATATTAGCAACCATCCCCTCTATCAATTGTCGAGTAGATTCAATACCTGCACTTCCTTCCTCTGAGGAAGCTGATAACTCTTCACTATAAGCCGATAGCTCCTCAGAATCATCCCTCAATTTTAAGATAATCTTATGTAGCTCATCTATAAAGGCATTAAACCAATATCCTAAACGCCCAACCTCATCTTGAGATTTAACAGTAATCCTTTTAGTTAAGTCACCACCACTTTGAGCCATATCTTTTAGAAACTCCATAACATTTATAACCGGCTTAGTAATTGCTTTAGTAATTACTACAGAAAAAATAATTCCAATTATTATACCAATTATTGATATTATTATTAAACGTATAACTCCAGATTTTACTGCTTCTTGAATCTCTATTTCTTTTTTATCAGATAAATCTTTAATCTTAGCAACTACCTCATCACCCAATTGAACCATATCTATTTTTTGCTTGTTTTTTGTCAATTCACTAGCTACCACATCATTAAAAGCCTCTTTCTCATCTTTTAGAGCATTCACTAACTCTTCTACTTTATTAATATCTACCTCTTCTTTGAATATCCCCTTTAATAATTCCGATTGAGCTTTATCAAAGTAATTTAAAGTCTTATTAATGTATTCTTGCTCTTTTTGGTCATTAGCAAAATTGATTACTAAATTTCTTTCTTGCTTACCCACTTCATTAACAAATTTAACTATCTTTTCAATTATCAATATACTCTGACGTTTACTTTCTATATCTGCCAAGGGTTTTTTCAGTTTTATGAGTTCCTCTAACTCTTGATTCTGCAAAGTTGATAATCTATATAGAGGCTCAACTATCTCCTCTTCTTCTTTAACAAATCTTTTTCTATACTCTTGTTGTTGATAAGTACTTTGGGCATATTCATTAAAGGCAGTTTTAAATCCCTCAACTGATCCTTTTATTTGTTCAACCTCCTTTATTTCCACCTCTTGATCTAGTTGTTTCTTCAAATTTTCTATTTCACTTATGGCTTTATCTAATAAAGTATTTACCTCTTCACCCTTACTTTTAGCACCAGTTCTCATAAATTCAACTTCATTTATTCTCATATCCAAGACCAATTCTGCTATATTATTTGCTTCTTCACTGATGTCAACCTTATGAGAGACCAACTTTAGACTAGAATAACCTACAAAAACCATTATAATACTCAAAATAATTAAAGTTGCAAAACTACTAGCAATTTTAGTACCTATACTTAAATCTTTGATTTTTTTCATTACTTTAAATCCTCCTTTATTTAGATATCTTGTTGAATAATTAAAATTTAATAACTAAATTTATATTTTTACTATAAACTCAATCCTAATTTTTGATACTTTTTTAACTTATTTATATATTAATTAAGGAAGAGGTTAACCTCTTCCTAGGTATCTATCACATAAATATGAGAACAGATCATCTATCCATAATTATCTGATATTTGTTATTTTATGTCGTCATAATCATATATTATACATTAAGTAATAAATTCCTCCAATAAAACAGAAAAATAACTAAATAAAAAAACATACCCCAAAAATCTGGAGTATGCTTCTAAGTTTCTTCTATAAAATTTTAATCGACGACTCGTTGTCCAATCACCGACTAACAATATACGACTATTCACTGTTAATTTTTAACTGTTAACTGAAATTATTGGTGCCGAGAGTGGGACTTGAACCCACACGGTCAAGTGACCATAGCGCCCTCAACACTACGCGTCTGCCAGTTCCGCCATCTCGGCAATTCTTTTATAATTATAACATATCCACTATGAAAGTCAATACTAAACTACCAATTCTCCTGGGAAGACCAGTTGAATACTATTGGCATCAAAGTAGAAATTTTCTACACCAATTGGCATCTTATCAATCAAGATTATCCGTTGACTTTTGATAATTGGGTCATCCTCTTTAAGACCTAATCTAGTTGCCATTAAAGGATTATATCTTTCTAGCTGTACTACATTACTTCTAAACTTAAAACCTTCAACACCTTTATTCCCAAATAACTCATACAAGGAATCTAAATTAGAGATTCTATCTTGATTGATATCAGTACTTAAGTAAGTGATAACCTCTTGTAAGCTATAAGGTCTACCATCTATTAGTTTCTTCTGAGTGATTTTAAATAATTCTTCCTCAGGATGGGTTTTAATTAAATCTTGACATTCAAAACCTGAAATTCTCTGTAGAATAACCTCACTAACTTGTACCTCTCCATCCTCTTTTAACAAGCGTACTGTTGCCTTTTGTAAGTTACTCTCCTTTCCTGCCAAACGCTGTTCCATGTTACGAGCATACTTTTCTCTTAACTCCATCAAAGATATATTTGCCTCTGATAAAATTGTTCTTACATATCTTGGGGTAGTCTCAACATTCTCAGCTATATCACTAATCTTTAGAAAAGGATCATGACGAGCAAAATTAATAATCTGTTCCTTTTTAGTTAACTCTTCCATCTTCATAGTTTTCACTCCTTTTATATCTTTCATCTTAGGAGTATTATCCCTAACTTATGCTATTTTATACATAGAAATTAAGATTAAGTTTAGGGTTAATCTAAAAAAGCAGTTGGCATAATGCCAACTGCTTTTTTAAGAATTATCTGTTATCTGGGTTTATCCAGACATTTGTTAATGGTAATGGATTTTGACCTGTCATTACATAGTTATGGATAAAAGGCTTAACCAATACTGGTGTAGAATAATAGTAAACTGTAATCCATGGTGCATCTTCAATAATCTGCTTTTCAGCTTTCTGGTATAGAGCAATTCTCTCTTTACCTGGCTTCATACCACGAGCTTTAGATAACATCTTATCGACCTCTGTATTCTTATAGAAAGAGTAGTTTCCACCAGAACCAAAGTTTTTAGAATGGAATAATACATGTAAGAAGTTATCAGGGTCTGGATAATCACCAATCCATGCCATTCTGAACATGTCAGTTTCTCCCCTATCTACCTTCTCAATATAAGTTCCCCAATCCATATTTATCAACTCTACATTAACACCGATTGCCTTTAAATTTGATTGAAGAGCCTCAGCAATTCTTTGATGCCCTTGACTTGTATTGTAAGACAATTCATAAGTTCCTGGTAAACCATTTGGATATCCTGCTTCAGCTAATAGTTGTTTAGCTTTCTCTAAATTGTATGGGTATCCTTTTAAATTAGGGTTATGTCCAGGCATTCCAGGAGGCAAGACACTATAAGCTGGATTTACAGTTCCATTCTTGACAACCCCTGCAATAACCTTCTTATTTACAGCGTAATTAAGAGCTTGACGTACCTTCTTATTATCAAAAGGTTTCTTTTGAGTATTGAAACCAAAATAATAAGTTCCTAATCTATCTACTTTAATAAAGTCATTAGCAAACTCTCCATCTGGATTCATTACTCTGTCAATTTGACCATCTGGAATATCACTATCCATTTGATAGATATTACCTTGTTCATATTCTGCAAAAGCAGAAGCACCTTCAGTAATAATTCTATATACAACCTTATCTAAATAAGGCTTACCTTGCACATAATAATCTTCATTTTTTTCTAGTATAACTTCAGAATCATGTTTCCATTCAACAAATTTAAATGGTCCTGCTCCAACTGGATGTTGACCAAAGTTTTCACCATATTTTTTAACCTCTTCTTTAGGTACTACATAAGCATTCTCCATTGCTAATACTGATAAAAATGGAGTGAAAGGTCTAGATAAAGTAATTTGGAAAGTATAATCATCAACAGCTTTTAGACCTGCTACTTTGTCAGCTTTACCTTCTATAAATTCTTTAGCTCCCTTAACACCTTCAAATAACCATGTACGAGGAGACTTAGTCTTAGGATTTAGAATTCTAGTAAAGGTATAAACAAAGTCATCAGCTTTTACTTCTCTTCCATTATGAAACTTAACACCTTTTCTTAATTTAAAAGTCCAAACTAAGGCATCTTCACTTATATTCCAGTCCTTAGCTATAGCTGGTACTACATTTAAGTCTTTATCAAATTGAACTAAACCATCAAATATATTTCTAATCACTCTACTCGATGTACTATCTGTTGACATAGCTGGGTCTAATTCTGGTGGATCAGATGGTAATCTACCATAGAAAGTACCTCCAGCTTTCTCTTCTTCAGTTAAATTCTTAACTGTTTTTTGCTTATTTTGATTCTTTTTGTCTACTTTTCCTTCTTGATTTCCTCCACATGCAACAACAAAAACCGCCATTAAAGCTAATACTAGTAATATACTTAAACGTTTTTTCATCATCTTTAATTATTTCCTCCTTGATAATTTTAATTTATCAATAAAGTAGTTGACTACTTTATTGAGACCTTCATTATAAATATCCCATTTTTAATTGAATTTTATAATTATTTTTACTAGATTACTAAGCAGTAACCACTTATTATCTTTATCTAGATTTACATTAATTACTTACTTATACAAGTAAATCTTAAAATTAATAATATTAGGCTATAGGTGTATTACGACACTTTTGTGTCAGGAATCAGAAATCTGGAACCAGTGTTTATAACTGATTCCTGACTACTGATTTCAGATTCCTAAAAGTATCGATTTTTACCTCTATTCCATCATTTCTTCTAATAACATAATCAATTCTAAAATATTACAAACTATGCACACTTATGTAAGTCATCTTGTCTTCAAAAAATATATACCATAATCGAAATAATCTCAAGTAATTACTTCAGATTAGGATAAAAATAAATAATTATAAATTAACCAAATTATTCTCATTTATCTTTAATTATAATAAAATTAACATCGCTTGTCAACAATTTTTAGATGAAATAAAAAACAGCTAACCAACTATATTAGGCTAACTGCTATAGTCACTAATGCTTACATTTGACTACTGATATCTGGTGATTATTCTCTTTTAGTAACAACTCTACCCTCTCTGGAATCATGTAAAGTAAATCAAAACCTTTTAATTTTTTAGAAATATAAATCTCTTTCTCTAAAATCAAAACAGGAACTCCACTACTAATTTCCAATAACTTTGCTACAATATCACTACTCATCTCTACTCTGACCTTATTCTCTGAAATCAAAAGATCTTTTCTATTATTTAATTCATCAAACTTCTGTAGCCCATCAGAGATAAAAGTAGTATTTATCATTATTGGGAGTCCTTCTTCTTTAAATATTACCGTTCTCTCTAAAAGATCTCTGCCCCCTCTGATTAAATCAGAATAATATCCAGCTTTATTTAAGACTGCTCCCTTTTCTTTAGTCACATCTAATTTATCAAATTTATCAGTAGAAAGAATATCTAACAACAACTTATTTGCTCTTCTCTTATCTTTTAGCTTTTGAGCATACTGCTTTCTTAATTTAGTTAATGATAAATTAGCTTCTGATAAAACTGTTCTGACATAATGGGGGGTTGTTTCAGCCAACTGGGAAATCCTTTCTACTTTTAAAAAAGGATCCTTTTGGGCTAAATAAATCACCTTCTCCTTCTTGGTCAAGTCATATAAAACACACTCTTCTACTACACTACTCATGCGATTGACCTCCTTATAATCTCAACTCTACTATTAAGTCTTCAACTGACTTATGAAAGTATTTACTTATACTAGTCTAAAAACTCAACTCCAACTCAACTACTCTTATCCTCCCAATTTGCCCAACTTCCAACTTTTTTTAATATTTATGCACTGTTTTTTATAATTATAATATTATTGATATACTTTGTCAACAGTTTATATAAAAGCTATATTTTTACAATACCAATGGGAATAATCAGGAATAATGACAAGCAGCAAAGTGTCCATCAATCTTCTCTTCAAACTTAGGTACCTCTGTTTTACACTTATTTGTAGCAAAAGGGCACCTTGTATGAAAAGGACAGCCACTTGGTGGATTGATTGGACTTGGTACATCTCCCTTTAGAATTATCTTCTCTCTTGTCTTCTCTGGATCTGGGATTGGGATCGCTGA
>Ga0163226_1000215_pt1 | contig 10373 bp, 4 predicted proteins | sample MSEWel2016_07_13_2_FD_113144 | JGI IMG/M metagenome (GOLD analysis project Ga0163226, IMG submission 113144) | Subsurface microbial communities from deep shales in West Virginia, USA - MSEEL Well Study Marcellus 5H_2016_07_13 ...
AATTAAAACTTGATTAAACTCTAAATTCTAGTTCAATTTTTGCTTCGTTCAAACATTAATTTTCTTCGGTTTAAAAATCTTTAAAGCCTTTTAACTGTCAACTGTACACTGTTAACCGTCAACTCGAAAGTGTCGCATTATCTCTATATTAAGATACTTTAAAATTACTCTTCTTCTAATCTAGGTACTTTAATAATCTTCACAAACTCATCATTATCGAGTTTTGCCTGAGAGTACATAGCACCTAAGCGTTTGGTTTCTGTAATATTACTAACCTTCATTTCAACTACCTCACCATTATCACTGACTAAGATGACTTTATCATTACTATTAGCAGTTATAATCTCTAATAATTTATATTTGTCATTGGACATAGTCTTTAATCCTTTTCCATTTCTCTTCTGTAGAGTATAATCTTCAAGGGGACTTGCTTTACCACGCCCTTCTTTGGTAATGGAGAGGACTAGTGAAGAATCTCCAACTATACTAAAGCTGATGACCTCATCATTTTCAGCTAGGTTGATTCCTTTACTACCTTTGGTATTACGTCCAGTATCGTTAACTTCATCTTCTTTGAAGTGGATTGTATAGCCTTCTTTAGTACCTAGTAAGATATCTTCTTCTCCACTGCTAACACTGACTCCAATTACTTCATCACCTTCATTTAAATTGATTGCTTTAATAGATGAAATGCTGCTTTCATACTCTTCACCTTTGGTCTTTTTGACTAAGCCATCTTTAGTTGCAATGGTAATATAATTCTCTTTAGTATAATCATTTAGCATAATGACTCCAATGATATGTTCATCCATTGGAAGTTTGATATATTGATTCAATGGGTCTCCAGTAGCTAAGCCATGATGTTCTGGAATTTCATGGCATGTAATACTATAGGCCTGTCCCTTATCAGTAAAGAATAAGACTTGGTCGAGATTTCTTCCAGTTACTACATGGGTAATAAAGTCATTTTTAGCAGAGCGAATATTATCTAGACTATCTGCTTTTTTGATATAATTACGATAAGATAGGGAGATAACTACATCTTTATCCTTAATCAAATCCTCCTCTTCTATTTCAGCTTTAGAATCATCACTTAAAATCTTGGTCTTACGTTTATCACCATACTTATCTTTAATTTCTATTAGTTCATCTTTAACTATATTATCTAAAATATCTGTGCTATTTAAAATTGATTTTAAGTATTTAATTTTTTCTCGAATCTCTGCTAAATCTGCCTCTAATTTTTCAATCTCCAAGCTGACTAAGCGTTGTAATCTCATATTTAAGATAGCTTCTGCTTGTCTTTTGGTGACTTCTAGTTCTTTTTGTAGATTTCTTTTAGCTTCTTTGGTAGATTTGGAGCTTCTGATAACCTTAATTACCTTATCTAGACTATCAGTAGCTTTTTTAAGGCCAATTAAGATATGCTCTCTTTCTTGTGCCTTCTCTAATTGATACTTAGTTCTTCTAGTGATAACCTCTCTTCTAAAGTCTAAGAAATGTTCTAATATCTTTTTAATATTCATAACCTTGGGCTGTTGTTCTACCAAAGCCAACATGTTAATTCTCATACTAGATTGTAAAGAGGTATATTTATATAAACGATTTAAGATTATCTCTGGATTTCCCTTTTTCTTCAATTCAATTACAATTCTAAGTCCGTCACGGTCACTCTCATCACGAATATCACTGATGTTATCAATCTTGCCTTTTTTAACAGTATCAGCCATCTCTTCAATTAATTTAGCCTTACTCAATTGGTAAGGTATCTCGGTAATGATAATACTCTGTTTGCCCCGACCTTTATCTTCAATCTTACTCTTACCACGAATGGTTATTTTTCCTGTTCCAGTAGTGTAAGCATCTTTAACTCCATCATTGCCGACTATAATCCCTCCAGTAGGAAAGTCAGGTCCTGGAATAATTTTCATTAAGTCTTTAATGTTTAGATCCTTATTATCTAATAATTCAATTAAGCCATCGATAATCTCTGATAAATTATGAGGGGGAATATTGGTGCTCATCCCAACAGCAATTCCACTAGAGCCATTAACTAATAGATTAGGAATCCGTGAAGGTAATACACTAGGCTCCTCTAAGCTACTATCAAAGTTAGGAATAAAATCAACGGTATTCTCTTCAATATCTTGGAGTAAATCTTCTGAAATAGATGCTAGTCGAGCTTCAGTATAACGCATAGCTGCTGCACTATCACCATCGATTGAACCAAAGTTTCCATGTCCATCAATTAATATATATCTCTGACTGAAATCTTGAGCCATTCTAACCATAGCATTATATACAGCTGCATCACCATGAGGATGATACTTACCTAATACCTCTCCAACGATACGTGCTGATTTCCTATGGGGCTTATCAGGAATCAACCCCAATTTTTTAGTGGCATAAAGAATTCTTCTATGTACTGGTTTAAGTCCATCTCTAACATCAGGTAAAGCTCGGTCTATAATAACACTTAATGAATAATTTAAATAAGAATTGCGCATTTTGTCTTCAATAGCTACAGGTGTAATCTGTTTATCTTTCATATCTATCTTCTCCTTTCAATATTATCTTTTTAAATTGATAATTATCTACATATTCTTTTAATGTCAAGCAGTTAAAATAATTAAATTAGTTAATTGCATCAAAAAACTTTCTAAAGTATAATTAACTATATATAGATATCCAAGTCTAAAGTGAAACTTAATAGTGGTATTGTGACCCTTTTAAAATTAGCGTGAGTGGGTGTGTGAGTGTGAGTAACCCCCAATAAAAAGAAGTTTTACACACACTCACACTCATAGCTCACACTCGACACAAAGTGTCGCACTATCTTTCTATTGTTTCATTCTAAAGTTGGATGACTATAGTAAATCTATTGGCAATTTGAAATTATAGATAAGCTAAGAACAATCATAAAGGCTTATGAAGTATATCAAATTTGCTGATTGACAGTATTTATTATATCATTAAATTAGAATTTGTAAAATAAATTACTAAAGAGTAGTCATTAGTGATCAATTACGAGTAATGACAAAGAAGTAAAAACAAGTAGAATTAATTATAGGTATGTGAATCTAGAATAAAATTTAACCATGACTCTATATAGAGATAGTGGGACACTTTTTATAATGATAAATTTACTAGCCACAGGTTTTAACCTGTGGTGATGATGATATGTTACACTACGGGTTAAAACCCCGTAGCTAAAGCTTAAAGTTTCACAATATCCCCATTAAGTTTCATTTTAAATTCTATATAAAGCAAAACTTTTTTGAAATCAGATTTAAAAGCTTAATTTAAATTTTTTATATTCTATGTATAGAAGCTAATTTATAAAAAATAATATAAATTGTATATAATAAGAGTTAAAGTGAAACTTAATGAATATAAGGTAGTAATTTAGTGACAGGTAATAATATTCTCTTATCACTTGTTACTCATTACTTATTGCTGTCATTATAAATTGATTAATTTAGATATAAACAGGGTCAAATTAAGACTTATTATAGCTAATAGTTGCTATCAATTGATTAATGTGCTATTATAATAAATGTAATCAGATTTTTTTACAAAAGATGGAAGTTGAAAGAGGTGTTAATATAATATGGCAGTAAATAGTCAATATAATGCAGAACAGATTCAAGTTTTAGAAGGTCTAGAGGCTGTTAGAAAGAGACCAGGAATGTATATCGGCTCTACTGGAACTAAAGGATTGCATCATCTCGTTTGGGAGATTGTTGATAATAGTATAGATGAATTTTTAGCAGGTCATGGAACTAAGATAGATATCATCATTGGGACAGGTGAAACAATAACTGTCAGAGATTATGGTCGTGGAATTCCAGTAGATATTCATCCTAAAAAAGGTTTACCAGCAGCTCAACTGGTACTAACTACCCTCCATGCAGGTGGTAAGTTTGATGGGGCTGGTTATAAAGTATCTGGTGGTTTACATGGAGTAGGTGTCTCAGTAGTAAATGCTTTATCAGAATGGCTTGAGTTAGAAGTATATCGTGATGGACATGTGTATCGCCAAAGGTATGAGCGGGGGATTCCAGTCACTGAGTTTGAAAAAGGTGAGAGGACTAAAGAGACAGGAACTCAGATTACCTTCAAACCTGATGAAGAGATTTTTGACGAACTTAATTTTAAATTTGAAACTTTAAGTACTAGATTACAAGAGTCTGCTTTTTTAAATAAGAATTTAGAGATATTATTGGCAGATAAGAGAAGAGCTGAAGATAAGCAAGAAACTTTCTGTTATAGTGGTGGACTTGAGGAGTTTGTTAAATATTTAAATGAAAGTCAAGATGCCTTGACTGAAGATATAGTTTATATTGAAGAAGAATTGGACGATACCTATGTAGAAGTTGCTTTCCAATATAATAAGAGTTATAATGAAAGAATTTATACCTTTGCTAACAATATCAATACCCATGATGGGGGATATCACCTAACAGGATTTAAAGCAGCTATTACCAAGGCTTTTAATAATTATGCTAAAGATAATAATCTTTTAAAGAAGAATGATCCAGCATTATCTGGTCGGGATTTACGGGAAGGATTAACAGCTGTAGTCAGTGTTAAGCTAACTGAGCCACAGTTTGAAGGGCAGACCAAAACTAAGCTGGGAAATAGTGAGATTAGAAGTACTGTAGAAAAGGCAGTTTATGAGTATCTTCGTTATTATCTAGATGTTAATCCGTCAATGGCTAAAAGTGTGGTAGAGAAGGCGTTGGAAGCAGTTAGAGCTCGTAAAGCAGCTAAAAAGGCTAGGGAATTGACCAGAAGAAAAGGTGTTTTAAATAATAACTCCTTACCTGGTAAACTATCAGATTGTAGTAGCCGTAAGCCAGAAGAATGCGAACTTTACTTGGTAGAGGGTGATTCTGCTGGTGGTTCTGCAAAACAAGGGCGTAATCGTAAATTTCAGGCTATCCTACCTTTAAAGGGTAAGATTATGAATGTAGAGCGGGCTAGATTGACTAAGATTTTAAAGAGCAATGAGATTGCAACAATTGTAACTGCTTTAGGTGCAGGAATTGGTGAAGAGTTTGATCTTAGTAAGTTGAGATATCATAAAATTATCATTATGACCGATGCTGATGTCGATGGTGCTCATATCTGTACATTAATTTTAACTCTATTCTACCGTTATATGCCTGAATTGATCGAAGCAGGCCATGTCTATATTGCCCAGCCTCCATTGTATAAGGTTACTTATGGTAAAAAGGAGAAGTATCTTTATACAGATAAGCAGTTAGAAAGATATATGGCTGATAAAGATAGAACAAAAGTAAGTATTCAACGTTATAAAGGTTTAGGAGAGATGAATCCAGCTCAGTTATGGAGTACTACAATGAATCCAGAGAATCGTAAGCTACAAAAGGTAGAGATTGAGGATGAGATAATGGCTGATGATATCTTTAATCGGTTGATGGGGTCTAAAGCGAGACTCAGAAGAGAATTTATTATGAAAAATGCTGATTTAGCTGATAATATTGATATATAAAAGAAGTGTAGGTTTTCAAAAAGATTGCAACTGTAATCATAAAGTTTGCAACTGAGTTTCACAAAGATTGCAACTAGGCTAAAATATACAATGTTTCGTATATTTATACAATGGAAAATAATCCAATTATATAATTAATCTGACCTGTATCTTATTATTTAGGATGCAGGTTTTTTATTGATGATGTGGCATATATAAGTTATGGTATAAATGTCAAATCGAGGTTATTGGAATATATAAGAAAATCATCTTTGAATATATAAATGTTAATGAAGTTAGAAAATAGCTAAAATATACAGGAATACTAGTACAGGACCAAAAGTAGCATATATAATAGGAGTATCAAGATCTGCCATTCTTAGCTAAACAAAGAAAGGATACTTAGTTCTTATAAGCGGTCTTAGTATTGATGGTTTTGGTTATTATTTATATTTAAAATATGATATAGAGAAGTTAAATAAAGATTATTCTAAATAAAATTTTAAATAGTAGCTAGGAAATAAGCAAATTTTTTTGCCTTGTTCTACTTATAAAATTGGCCCTAACAAAAAGCAGTCCGAAGAATCGGGCTGCTTTTTTACATCTATTGATTATTAGTCTATAGAAGGGATTTATATTAAATAGTGATTAATTGGCACATTTCCTTGCTTAACTTCTACAATAATCAAGTGCAATTAGATATTTTTGTTAAATTATGATAAAATAACTTTGACATTCATGTTAAAGTTATAACATTTTTAGATAAATAATATTAATTCAAAGGAGGTAGGAGTTTGAAGATTAGAAATAAAGAAATTCAAGAGATTATTTCAGGTATACACGCAGAGATGAAAGTCTTTGGAAATCAACAATTAGATATGACTTTTCAACATTTCTTAAGTATATTAGGATATAAAAAGTATAATCGAAAATTGATTGAAGTAGTTAATAAAACTTTAGACAAATATAAGTTAAAAATCTACTATAATGGGGTACAACTTGAATCTTGGGATGAATTAAATTATAGTAATCAGATTACTTTAGAGTTGAATGATACCGAGATTACTATCCAGAAAAATGGTGTAAACAAGCTTAATGTTAGGGATACAGATTTTGAAGAAGGGGTAGAACGTGTAATTCTAGGATTGAAAGAAGAGATGGAAAAGCGAAAGAATAACCTAGTATATATGAAGTTTAGAACCTTCTTAAGTAAGTTTGGCTATAAAAGAGGAAGTAAAAACTTATATGAGGCAATTAATGAATATTTAATCAAATATAAAATTATGCCTTGGGCAAAGCATGAAGATAATTGGGATTGGAGCGATTTATCCTATGATGAAATGGTAACCTTTAGATTTGAAGAGGTTAATAATAAAACTAAGATAGAAAAAGAGAGGGGAGATATTATGATAGAGAATGATTATGCTGGGACTATTTCAGTAGTTAAAGGTGATAACCCTTTTGATCTGTATTTACATCAGCAAGAGGCTATTCAAGCTTTAGACAATAAGTTTAAGAGACAAGGAAGTTTTGCAGGAATGTTGGCAATCCCAACAGGTGGAGGCAAGACTTTAACTGCTATGCAATGGCTATTAAGAAATGCCATTGATAAAAAGAAGAAAGTGCTATGGATTGCCCATCGCCATGAGTTACTGAATCAAGCTTTTAGTGCTTTAAGAAAGAATTCTTATTCAGCACTAGTCAAGAATAGAAAAGATTTTAGGTATCGAGTTATCTCTGGTCAACATGACCGACCTGTTAACATTCAAGCAGATGATGATATATTGATTGCTAGTAAAGATAGTCTTTATCGTCAGATGGATTACTTAAGTGATAAATGGCTTAAAGATCAAAATGAAGTCTTACTTGTAATAGATGAGGCACATCATGCTACTGCTAAGACCTATAGAAAGGTTATAGATGGTTTAAGAGAAAGTGTAAATAGATTCAGTATGTTAGGGCTTACTGCTACTCCTTTTAGAACTTCTGAGCAAGAGAAGGGATTATTAAAGAGACTATTTATTGATGATATTATCTATAAAGTTGATTTAGAACATCTGATTAATCGAGGTATTCTTTCAGCTCCAACCTTTGAAGAGATGAACACTAAATTAGATATTTATCGGGAGTTAACCGATGAAGATGTTAAGAAGATCAGTTTTTCAGATTTAAAAGGTGATATTGCTAAGAAGATAGCCAGTAGTAATCAACGTAATAATAGGATAGTAGAACATTATCTTGATAATAGAGAGAAGTATGGTAAGTTATTAGTCTTTACTATTGATATTGATCATGCCTTAGTTTTAAACCAACTATTTAATAAACGAGGAATTAAATCAGAATATATAGTCTCTAGTTTACGAGATGCTGTCCATGGAACAACAGTCTCTTCTAAAGAAAATCAAGAGAAGATAGAAAAATTTAGAAGAGGAGAGGTAGAAGTACTGATTAATGTGAATATTCTAACTGAAGGTGTAGATTTACCCGAGGTTAAAACAGTCTTTTTAACTAGACCGACTATTTCTAGTATTTTAATGACCCAAATGATTGGACGAGCCTTAAGAGGTAAGAAAGCAGGTGGAACTGATAAGGCTTATATTGTTAGTTTTATTGATGAGTGGAAGGATAAGATTAATTGGGTCAACCCTGAAAAACTGTACATAGAGAATACAGATTTTAATGATAAGTCTAGAGAATATACAGAAAGATTGGTTAAGTTAGTTTCTATTGAAAAAATTGAAGAGTTTGCTAATATCATGGATGAGGCTATTGATACAAGTAATTTAGAGAGTATTGACTTTTTAAAGCGTATTCCAGTAGGAGTTTATTCCTTCTCAGTATTAGTCTTAGATGCAGAAGAGGAAGAACTTGAAAGAAATTGTGAAGTATTGGTTTATGACGATATGCAGAAAGTCTATAATGAGTTTATTAATGGACTCGAAGGAATTTTTGACTTTTATAACCTGAATGACAAAGAAAAGTTATCAGATAAAGAGTTAGAGAAATTATGTAGAACTGTAGAATCCGATTATTTTACTGGACATGATTTTACTTTAGAATATAAAAGAGAAGACATTAAGAATATTTTAAGATATTATGCTTTTAAAGGTGTAGCACCAGCCTTTTTAGAATTTAAAGATAGAGAGAAGTTTGATTTATCTCAGGAGGCAAAATATATCTTTGAAGAAGGGCTTGGTGGAATTAAGAAAAGAGATTATATAGATCAATTATGGGAATCTGAAGAGAAGTCTTGGTGGAAAATCTTCTTTAACCATAATAAGCGATACTTTATTAGGCAGTTAAATATAGAAATAGAGAAGTTTGAATATCCTGATTTAGTTAATAAGATAAAATCAGAAGCAGAAGTAGTACAGGATTTAATTGAATTAGAGAAATTATCGATGTCAGAGCTAAAAGAGAAAGCTCCAAAGGATTGGAGAAAGTTACATGATGCAGTTTATGAAAGAGCTAAAGATAAAGAAGGATATTACACTTGTGCTATTAGTAGTTTTAAGAGTAAGAGTAAAGTACCTTTTCAAATAGATCATATTATTCCTATCTCTAAAGGGGGATTAACCACCTTAGATAATTTGCAACTTTTAACTCGTCATGAGAATGCTAAAAAAGGTGATAAGGTTAGCTAGAATTGTAACTATAATAGGAGGATAAAATGAGTGATTTAAAACTATTTAGAATAGATGACGATATTAGGGAGTTGGAGGGATATTCAGTAGCTGTTGAAAGAGACTTACAGAGATTGTTAGAAGTTAAATTGGAAAAATTCTTAGGTGTTAGATTCTTAGCTTCCGAATATTCAACAGGTACTTTACATCGTGGTCGGATAGATACTATCGGCATTGATGAGAATAATTGTCCTGTAATCATAGAGTATAAGAGATCCCTTAACCAGAATGTAATCAATCAAGGACTATATTATCTTGATTGGTTGATGGACCATAAGGCAAACTTTAAACTTTTAGTTCTAGAGAGGTATGGTCAAGAAGTAGCTGATCAAATTGAATGGTCAGCCCCTAGATTATTATGCATTGCAGGAGATTTTACTAAATTTGATGAACATGCTGTTAGGCAGATTAATCGTAATATTGAACTGATTCGTTACAAGAAATATGAAGATGACTTACTCTTGTTAGAGCTAGTAAATGCTACTACAGCTAATAGTAGTAATAATATTGGTAAAGAAGATAGTAATAAAACTTATTATAAGACTGTTAGTGATTATTTGGAACAAGCTGATGAGGAGTTAAGTGATAGATTTGATAATATAAAGGAATTCTTATTAAATCTAGGTGATGATGTGCAGATGAAGACTTTACGTTATTATATTGCTTTTAAACGATTTAGTAACTTCGCTTGTTTTCAAATTCAACCACAGTCTGCGTGGTTGAAGATAGACCCTAATAGTATTGAGCTTGAAGAAGGGTTTACTAGAGATGTAAGTAATATAGGACATTATGGTACTGGAGATTTAGAAGTTAGTATAAATAGTGATGAAGATTTTGAAAGGGCAAAGGGTTTGATTGTTAGGAGTTATGAAGGTAGTTAGTATTAGGATGAGAAATTATGGAATAATTAGGTATCAATTAGTGCCTAAATGTAAGGTTATATTATATTTTAATATAAGTAAAATACAACATTAGTTTAAAATTAAAACAAAAGAAGGGATATTATTACTTTTAAAGAATATATTAATTGAATAAAAGATTATATTATATAAATAAAGGAGAAAAAAATTGAAGTGTAGTTCTTGTAGAAATGAATTAGAATTTAATAAAGATTTTGAAATGGTTTATGAATCAAAGATTAATGAAGAATATCATGTTTATAATAAAGAATTATCTTATAGACAACATTATAT
>Ga0163226_1000216_pt1 | contig 10326 bp, 8 predicted proteins | sample MSEWel2016_07_13_2_FD_113144 | JGI IMG/M metagenome (GOLD analysis project Ga0163226, IMG submission 113144) | Subsurface microbial communities from deep shales in West Virginia, USA - MSEEL Well Study Marcellus 5H_2016_07_13 ...
AAATTGATAATTTTATATCTAAAATGAAGTACCGTTTACTTTTCCAAACCATAAAAGATAAGATCAAAACTTTAATGCTAAACTTAAAAAAATAATTATTCAACAACCTATTATTTTAAAAAGTGATTTTACATATAATTCAATTAAGCTTAGATGGTTGGAAAATTAAATAAGAACAGGATTTTAGACTACAGGTCTCGAAAGAGTTTTAAGTTAACTGCTTGAAAATAATTAAAATTATAGAGAGAATGAGGTGATGAGATGGATAAATCTTATGTAGTAGGTGTTGATTTAGGTGGTACCAAGATTTTAACTGCGCTAGCAGACTTAGAGGGAAATATTATAGCTAAATGTAAAGTACCTACAGAGGCTAAGCAGGGTAAGGATAGAATCTTTGCTAACATCAAAAAAACTATTTATAATGTTTTAGAAGAAGCAGAGGTTGAAATGAAAGCAGTTAAAGGAATTGGGTTAGGTAGTCCAGGTCCTTTAGATGTCAAAACAGGAGTAATTGTCAATCCTCCTAATTTAGATTTAGAGAATGTAGATGTCTTAGCAGAGTTATCAGAATTTAAAGTACCAGTATTCTTAGAGAATGATGCCAATGCTGCTACTTTAGCAGAGAAGTGGTTTGGAGCAGGAAAAGATGTTAGTGATTTGATTTATATAACTATCAGTACTGGTATTGGTGCTGGAGTAATAATTGATAATAAGATCGTTCATGGAGTAAGTAGTGGAGCAGGTGAAGTAGGGCATACTACTTTAGACCCCCATAGTAATCTGCAATGTGGTTGTGGGAATTATGGTTGTTTTGAGGTCTTAGCTTCTGGTACTGCCTTAGGTAGAATGGGGCAAGAGGCTGTAAAATCAGGTAAAGATACTTTAATTGCTCAATTGGTAGATGATCTAGCAGAGGTTAATGGTGCCACTGTGGCAGAGGCTGCTTACAAGGGGGATCAGCTAGCCCAAGAGATAATCGATGAGATAGCAAACTATTTAGGGATAGGGCTAGCCAATCTAATTAATAACTTCAACCCTGAAAAGATCATTATTGGTGGTGGAGTTATTGCTTCTTGGGATTTATTTGAGGCTAAGGTCAAAGAGACTGTTCAAGCTAGAGCTTTAGATTTCTTAGCAGAAGCTACAACGATTACTACTGCTCAGTTAGGTAGTGATGTAGGAGTTAAGGGGGCAGTGGCTACTGCTTTAGTGAATCTAGGTTTATTATAACAATATAGAAAGGATGATAAAATAATGTATCCATTAAAGTTTGAACCTATTTATAAGGAAAAGATCTGGGGAGGGAGAGCCTTAGAAGAGAAATTCTCTAAGCAGTTACCTAAAGGATCAATCGGAGAGAGTTGGGAGATAGCAGCCCATGAGAATGGTACAAGTGTAATTTGTAATGGTAACTTAGCAGGAAAGAGTTTAATGGTAGCAATCAGAGAAGAGAGAGAAAAGATTCTAGGGGTTGAAGCAAAAGAGGATTATTATGAAAAATTTCCTTTACTTATCAAAATCCTAGATGCCAATGATAAGCTATCAGTACAGGTGCATCCAGATGATGAGTATGCTTTTGAACATGAAAATGGAGAGCTAGGGAAAACAGAGATGTGGTATGTGATTGATGCCCAAGAAGATGCTAAATTGGTCTATGGGGTCAAGCCTGAAGTAGATAAGGATGAGTTTGCTGCTTCTATTAAAGAGGGAAGATTAGAAGAGAACTTAATTGAGATAAATGTAGAGGCTGGAGATGTTCTTTATATGCCATCAGGAACTGTCCATGCCATTGAAGAAGGTATTTTAATTGCTGAGATTCAGCAGAACTCAGATACTACTTATCGTTTTTATGACTGGAATCGAATGGGGCAAGATGGCAAGCCTCGTGATTTACATATTGAGTCTGCCTTAGATGTAATTGAATTTGGCGCAGAAGCCGAAGAGAAGGTAGTTGGCTTAGAGATAAAAGAGGATGGTTATACCAGAACTATTTTAGTAGCCTGCCCTTACTTTACTACAGAAACTCTGGAGATAAGTGAGAAGTATAGTGCTGATACTAACAATGAACGTTTTTATGTATTGATGGGATTAGAAGGTAAGGCAAAGCTTTCTTACGAGGGCGGAGAGTTGGAACTAAAAGCAGGAGAAACTCTCTTACTACCAGCAGCCCTTGGTGAATATGAGCTTGTAGGAGAGTGTAAGTTGATTAAATCTTATATTAGAGATTTAGCTGAATTAAAAGCAGAACTAGAGGAGTTAGGTTACTCTCAAGAAGAGATTAAGCAGATTAAAGGTCTTTAAATATTGCTATTGATAATAGTTAAAATATACAATAAACGGAGGTATTTATAATGGATTACCAAAATAAATATCAAGCATGGTTAAATAATGATTATTTCGATCGAGAGACTAAAGAAGAGTTAGAAAAAATTAGTGGAAATGAAAAAGATATTGAAGATAGATTTTATACCAGTTTAGACTTTGGAACTGGTGGATTAAGGGGAGTTATTGGTGCTGGAACCAATAGAATTAATAAATATGTAGTTAGAAAAGCTACTCAAGGATTAGCCAATTATATTGCTAAAAATGGTGATAAAGCTAAGGGAGTTGTGATTTCTCATGATTCTAGATATAAATCTAGAGAATTTGCTATAGAAGCTGCATTGGTATTAGCAGCTAATGAGATTAAGGCTTATTTATTTGATGATTTACGTCCAACTCCAGAATTATCCTTTGCCCTTAGAGAATTAGGTGCTACTGCTGGTATAATGCTGACAGCAAGTCATAATCCGCCAGAATATAATGGTTACAAGGTCTATTGGGAAGATGGAGGTCAGATTGTTCCACCTCATGATAAAGGTATTATTGCTGAAGTCAATGCTATTGAGAACTTTGAAGAGGTAAAGATTATTTCGGAAGAAGTAGCTAGAGAAGAAGGATTATTTGAGATTATTGACCCTAAGATGGATGATAAGTATATCAAAACTTTAAAGGATTTATCTTTAAATCCTGAAGTAATCAAAGAAGTGGCTGATGATTTTCATCTTGTTTATACTCCATTACATGGGACTGGTAATATTCCTGTACAGAGAATCTTAAAGGAATTAGGTTTTAAGAATTTACATGTGGTCAAAGAACAAGAAGCACCAGACCCAGAATTTCCTACAGTAGCTTATCCTAATCCAGAGGAGCCTAATGTTTTTGAGATGGGGATTGAATTAGCTGATCAAACAGATGCCCAATTGGTTATGGCTAATGATCCAGATGCAGATAGGGTAGGTATTGCTGTCAAGGATACTGCTGATAATTGGGTCTTTTTAAATGGTAATGAAGTTGGAATATTATTAACTGAATACATAGTTAAGTCTTTAGATGAGGTCTCTGATAATGCTGTGGTTATCAAAACTGTGGTAACAACTGAGATGATTAATCCTATTGCTAAAAAATATAACCTTGATGTAATGAATACCTTGACAGGATTCAAATATATTGGTGAGAAGATTAGAGAATTTGAAGAAGGAAAGTATGATAGAGAATATTTATTTGGTTTTGAGGAAAGTTATGGTTATTTATATGGGACTCATGCTCGCGATAAAGATGCTATAGTAGCAACAATGTTAATTGCTGAGATGGCAGCTTATTATCAAGCTCAAGGTAGTTCCCTTTATCAAGAGTTGATGAGAATGTATGAGGAGTATGGCTATTATAAAGCAGATCTAGAAGCAATTAAGATGCCAGGAAAAGCAGGAAAGCAAAAGATTGCTTCTTTATTAAAATCTTTGCGTGAAGATAGTCCAGCAGAAATCAATGGACAGAAGGTAGTAGTTATCAAGGATTATTTGGTCAGTAAAGAATATGATATAACTATTGGAGAAGAGAAAACTATCGATTTGCCAGAATCTAATGTATTACAATTTTTATTAGAAGATGATAGCTTAGTAACAGTTAGACCATCTGGGACAGAACCGAAAATTAAATTCTACTTCTCCGTTGTAGGAGATAGCAATGTAGCTGCTGATGAGAAATTGGCTAATTTAAAGGAAGCTGTAATGGAGTTAATTAAATAATAAAATACTAATGGCGGGCAATTAGCTCGCCTTTTTTAATAAGTGATGAGTAAAGAACAGACTTTTTACTCATTTAAATATATGTTTTTTTAGAGAATGCGATATTTCTCACATCTGATCCTAATTCCAATGTCATAAAGCTATGATGTTATTAATTTACAGATGTTAAAATATTGGTTTCCCCTCGCTTGAGATGAAGAGAGGGGTGATGTATGAGCTTTTGAACTTAACTGTCCACTGTCCACCGTACACTGTCAACTGATACGAAAGTGTCCAATATACCACTAATATTTCATTTCAAATTCACACGCCTACAGAATTGAGGGAGTTATTTGTAAAGAGTTTCCGTATTAAAGCGGAAGGTATTATGGCTTTTGAAGCCTAGAAAAACAAGGGTTTATGTAGTATAATAAGATTAAGCTTAAAGAAGATAGTTAACTAATTTCCTCATTAGTAGGGTTTTTCCGGAAATAATAGTGGAAAACTACAACAAATAATAAGGTGATAAAGATGCTAGCATTACCAAATGAAAGAAGTACTAAGATATTGTCAATTTTATTAGATCAAGAAGAGGCAATTACTATCAAAGACTTAGCAGAGGAGTTTGAAGTATCTGCTAGGACAATTAGAAGTGATCTAAAGAAGCTAGAAGATGTCTTAAATAATGATGAAATTAAGTTGATTAAGAAACCTAGAGTGGGAGTTTGGTTGGAGGTTAAGCCTGAATATAAGAATGAATTAAAGAATGAACTCTTTAGTTCTGAAGGTTATAGAGCCCCTTTTTCTTCAGAAACTAGACAGAAGTATATTCTAAAATGCTTATTGCAGTCTGAAAATAAGTATACAATGAAAAGTTTAGGTGAAGAGTTATATGTTAGTAGAACTACTATTTATAATGATTTAGAAGATGTGGAAAAATGGCTGAATAAATATGATTTGATTTTAGAGAGAAAGCAGAATTATGGAGTTGAAGTTAAAGGGGAAGAGAAGAATTGGAGAAGAGCAGTAGCTGATCTATTGGCTCAATTTAAAGATAATCAAGAATTAAAAGCGATGCTAGAAGATGTAACTGACCCAACAATAATAGATAGTAGAATAGATAATAAAACTTATCAACAATTACGAGAACTTTTTAAAGATATTAATTTTAGAAAAATTGAGAATATTTTAGAGCAGATAGAAAGAGAGTCAGACTTTGTATTTACTGATGAAGCTTTTGTAGGATTAGTTATTCATATTGCTATTAGCTTAAAGAGGTTAATTAGAGGAAAAGATATTAAAATGGAAAGAGAACAGTTAAATTCTTTAAAAGAGACAGAAGAGTTTGAAATTGCCAAAATAATAGCTAAGAGTTTAGAAGAAGAGTTGGATGTGCAGATACCAGAAGCGGAATTAGGCTATATCTCTCTCCATATTTTAGGCTCCAAAGTACAACAGAACATTATCAGTAAGGATATAAATGATGTTTTAGAAAATACAGACCAGAAGGTAATTGAAATTGCTAAGGATATTATTTATATGGCAGGTGATGTGTTGGGAGTTAATTTAAGCGAGGATGAGCAGTTATTATTAGGATTGGTTTTACACTTAAGACCTGCTATTAATCGCTTAAAATATGGAATGAGCCTTAGAAATCCAATTTTAGATGAAATCAAGAATAATTATCCTAGTATCTTTGGGGCTGCTTGGGCTACTAGTATAGTTTTTGAGAAGCATTTAGGGATTAAAGTCAATGAAGAAGAGATTGGTTATATAGCATTACACTTAGGTGCTGCTTTAGAAAGAAACAACAATAAGATTAAAGTGATTGTTGTATGTAGTAGTGGAATTGGTACTTCTCAGTTGGTAGCAACTAGATTAAGAAAGCGGTTAGCTGGGATAGAGATAGTTGATTTAATATCGGTACATGAATTAAAAAATAGAGAATTGGAAGGTGTAGATATAATTGTTAGTACCATTCCGATAAATGATATTTCTAAACCTGTAGTACAAGTTAGTGCTTTGTTGACAGAAGATGATATTAAGTTGATTAAAAGTAAAATTAATTATTTAGTCAAAGATAAAGAGAATCAAAAGTTAAAATTAGAATCGGTATCTGATGAGATTAAAGAGTTGTTTGATGATGAGCTGATCTATATAAATTTAGATTTGGATTCAAAAGAGGAGCTTATTAAAAGATTGAGCACTGAGCTTTTAAATAAAGAATTAGTTGAAGAAGGCTTTGTAGTTTCAGCATTAGAGAGGGAAAAGATAACATCTACTGCTGTAGGAAATGAGGTAGCTATTCCCCATGGTAGAGAAAGTTATGTTTTAAACTCTAAGATAGCAGTAGCTACTTTAGCCAAGCCAGTAAAATGGGGAAATGAGCCAGTAAGTATTATTCTCTTACTAGCTTTAGAAAAAGAAAAATCTAAGAATTTTTTCAGATATTTTCATAGAATTCTCGACAATAAGCAAGTATTAGAAGCAATTAAAAGAGCTAATACAAAAGAAGATATAAAAAATTTATTATTTAAGAGGTGATGGAGATGGGTTCTTTAATAAATGAAGATTTAATTGTCCTTGATATGGAAGGTGAAGATAGAGATAGTATAATCAAATCATTAGGTGAATTGATTGATAGAAATGGTAATTTAAATTCAGTAGCTGAGTACCTGCAAACTGTATTTGAGAGAGAGGAGAAGTCAAGTACAGGGGTTGGATATGGAATTGCTATCCCTCATGGGAAATCTGAGGGAGTTGATAAGCCGGCAATAGCTTTTGCAAGGCTTAAAGAAGCAGTAGAATGGGAGTCTTTTGATGATAAACCAGTAAAATTGGTCTTCTTATTGGCAGTTCCAGCTAAGAGTGAATCAAATGAGCATTTAAAGATTTTATCAACTTTATCTAGAAATTTATTAAATGAAGAGTTTAAGGACAATTTAATATCTGCTGAAAATACAGAGGATATTAATGATATCTTATCTAAAATGTTTTCAACAATAAATAATTAAAAGGAGTGGTATAAATGAAGATTTTAGCAGTTACAGCATGTCCTACAGGAGTGGCACATACTTATTTGGCAGCAGAATCATTAGAGAAGAGTGCTAAGAAAAAAGGAGTAGAGATTAAAGTAGAGACTCAAGGCTCAATTGGAATTGAAAACCAGATTACTGAAGAGGATGTAAAAGAGGCTGTAGCAGTAATCATAGCAGCAGATGTTAATATATCTAACCCAGAAAGATTTAAAAGTATGCCAAAGTTAAAACTTGATGTCCAAAAAGCAATTAAGCATGCTGATCAAATTATTGATAAGATAATTGAAAAGTTTGGGGAATAGAATTTTGAGGATTTTGTAATATAATGCCTAGTCTTTTAAGGAATAAGTAACATAGTAATTATGAGATCCTCTATATAATTCTTGACATAGGCTATTGAATAAATTGGATAATATTTAATAAGGTTATAAGGTTAAATTAATTTGATTTATTCAATAGTCTAAATATAAATTAAATAGGGGTGTAAGTTTATGAAAAAGACATTTTCAGATTTAAAAAAGCATCTTTTGACAGGAACAAGTCATATGATTCCATTTATTGTGGCTGGTGGAGTACTTTTATCATTAGCAGTAATGCTCAGTGGAAAAGGTGCTGTACCTGATAGTGGAATATTAAAAGATATATCTGATATGGGGATTGCAGGATTAACTCTTTTTACAGTTATACTTGGTGGTTATATTGCTTACTCTATAGCTGATCGACCTGGGTTAGCTCCTGCAATGATTGGTACGTGGATAGCGGTTAATAATTATAAGACGGGATTTATAGGAGCAATTATTGTAGGGTTTTTAGCTGGTTATGTAGTTAATATGCTTAAAAAAATTAAATTACCATCTAACATGAGATCACTTTCAACTATCTTTATCTTTCCTTTATTTGGAACCTTTATAGTGTGTGGGGTTGTAATGTGGGTAATAGGAACTCCTATTGCAGCCATGATGAACTTCTTAAATACTTGGCTTAATTCAATGCAAGATAGTGGGAAAGTACTGCTGGGAACTATTTAGGTGGAATGACAGCCTTTGATATGGGAGGACCTATTAATAAAGTAGCAACTTTATTTGCTCAAACACAAGTTGGAGAGCATCCATGGCTGATGGGAGGAGTTGGAGTAGCCATTTGTACACCACCAATTGGAATGGGATTAGCGACATTCTTAGCTCCAAAAAAATACTCTTCTGAAGAACAAGAAGCAGGAAAAGCAGCATTACTAATGGGCATGATTGGTATTACTGAAGGAGCAATTCCTTTTGCAGCAGCAGATCCTTTAAGAGTTCTACCTTCAATTGTAGTAGGTGGAATTATAGGGAATGTAATTGCTTTTTTAATGGGAGTTTTAAATCATGCACCATGGGGTGGATGGATAGTTTTACCTGTAGTAGAAGGTAAGATTTTCTATGTAATAGCCACTTTGGCAGGTTCTTTTGCTACAGCAATTGTAGTTAATCTACTCAAAAAAGAGAAGGTAGAAGATGATAAAGAGGATTTAGTTGAAGATGATGTAGAAGATTTAGAGCTAGATTTAGAATTTGATATGAGTTAGTGGTCTAATTTGTTCTGTTTAAAGTTCTAGAATATTTAAAATCTAAACTTGCCAAAAACATAATCTTTATAAAAATTAAGTACTAAATCTAATAAAAGGGGTGTAACCATGAAAAAAACATTGAATCAAATTAGACAACATTTGATGACTGGTGTATCTCATATGATTCCTTTTGTCGTTGCAGGTGGAGTATTAATTGCCTTTTCAATTATGTTAAGTGGTGTAAAGGCTGGCTCAGGAGCAGATGTAACTAATCCAATTTTAGAGAATTTATTAAATTTAGGTGTAGCAGGATTTACAATGATGGTTCCAGTTTTGGCCGGTTATATAGCTTATTCAATTGCTGATCGACCTGGTTTAGCTCCAGGTATGATTGGAGGTTATTTAGCTGGACAGATAGGAGCAGGATTTTTAGGTGGTATTATTGCTGGTATTATTGCTGGTTTTATAGCAAATTGGATTAAAGGTTGGTCTGTACCTGATATTTTAAGACCTATTATGCCTATCTTTGTTATTCCTCTATTATCTACAATTATTGTTGGAAGTTTATTGCAATATGTAGTAGGTGTACCGATTAGTAACTTTATGGCTGGATTGACAGGTTGGTTACAAGCTATGAGTGATGGTAGTCAAATAGTATTTGGAATTATTTTAGGGGCAATGATTGCTTTTGATATGGGTGGACCGATTAATAAGACAGCCTTCTTGTTTGGTGCTGGATTAATTGAGCAAGGAGTTTACACAGTTATGGGTCCAATTGCTGTTGCAATCTGTATCCCACCATTAGCAATGGCATTAGCAACAACTTTAGCACCAAATAAGTATACATCCCAAGAACGCCAAGCTGGTAAAGGTGCCTTTTTTATGGGGTTAATAGGAATTACTGGAGGAGCTATACCTTTTGCTGCGGCAGATCCAATTAGGGTTATTCCTTCTATTGTAACTGGTTCTGCTATAGGTGGAGCAATTGCTGCTGTGAGTGGAGTAGGCGATCATGCCCCTCATGGAGGTCCAATAGTTTTACCAGTAGTTGATAATAGATTAATGTTTATTGTGGCTGTTGAAGCAGGAGTATTAGTAAGTGCTTTGATGGTAAATATGTTGAAAAAAGAGGTTACAGAAGAGGTATCAGAGATAGAAGTAGAGGAAGATGAGTTGGATTTAGAGTTTGATTTAGATTAATAATAAGAATTTTTATAAGATAATAAGTAGTTATAGCAGAGAAACTCTTTTATTACCAGCATCCCTTGGTGAATATGAGCTTATAGGAGAGTGCAAATTGATTAAATCTTATATTAGAGATTTAGCTAAATTCAAAGCAGAATTAAAGGAATTGGGTTACTCTCAAGAAGAGATTAAGCAAATTAAAGGTCTTTAATTTAACTAAAAAATTAATAGAAGAGTTGATTAAATACCTAGCCCAGAGGTTAGTACTAACCTCTGGGCTAGGTATTTTTATTTAAGAGATTAAAAAGAGAGAAAGTTTCTTAAACAATTGCGGAAATATAATTAAATTAATGCATCAAAATATTATTTATGTTATAATTTTAATTATAAATCATACGCGTTAACTTAAGCCGAATTTTGACAATTAGTCAATGGAATAGTATATTCCATCAATCTGTCTAAAGTTGTTTTTCGCTTACGTTTCTCATATAAACTATCTTTTGCAATTCTC